>Ga0209532_1001114_pt1 | contig 21750 bp, 18 predicted proteins | sample COG_02_FD_184746 | JGI IMG/M metagenome (GOLD analysis project Ga0209532, IMG submission 184746) | Pelagic Microbial community sample from North Sea - COGITO 998_met_02 (SPAdes) (version 2) | ecosystem: Environmental > Aquatic > Marine > Neritic zone/Coastal water | place: Helgoland, sampling... | reverse complement strand
TCTTTAATTGAAAGATTAAAAGAAATTAGAGAAGAAAAGAAAGCTAAGCGTCAAGCTTAAAAAACATATGTATTATATATAAAAAAAGGAAGCTAATTTAGCTTCCTTTTTTTATGGTTATATTTTACATTTCCATGCCGCCGCCATCAAAACCACCTTGACGCTCTCGTTTTTTCTTCTGGTTGAATCTATAAGTAAACGCCAGATTAAAAGTACGACCTCCTCTAAATTGAATTTCTTGATAAGCGGTAAATGTTTCAGCAGTAATATCATTACTATAAAAAGCTTTATTAAAAATATCTCGAACATTAAATGCGATTGAGGCTTTTTCTTTAAATAAGTCCTTGCTAAAAGCAACGCTAGTAGTTAATACACCTTTTCTATCATTTTGTGCATCTTGACTCGGACCTCTATAATTTATATTTGTTTGCCAATCAATATTGTGCGGTAATGTTATTTTGTTTGTGAATCTAGCTCTCCAACTCAAGTTATTAGCACTTAAGTCAACGCCATCAAAACGTCCTTCTCGTTCAGATTTAAAAATATTAAAATCAGTATTCATGCGCCATTTTCTAGACGGATTATAATTTAAATTAAACTCAAAACCATAGCGTTTATCTTTACCTAAATTAACAGGACCTCTTTCTATTACAGGGAATTCTGCTCCGTCAACAATAACAGATTCATCAGTCTTTCTGCTTACAAAGGTCATAATATCTGTTGAATGCGAATAATAAATGGAGGAAGAGATTGTTAACTTATCTAGCTTGTTTAAATACCCCAATTCAAAAGTACTGGCAAATGTTGGATTTAAATCAGGATTACCTTGAAAGACGTTTGTTATACTAGAACGAGAAGGGAAGGGGTTAAGCATAAAACCTCTTGGTCTTCTAATTCTTCTATTGTATCCTAAAGTAACGCTTTGTGAGTCGCTTATTTCATAATTCAAATTAACCGTTGGAAATAATCCATTTATTTTTTTTCTACTAAAATCTCCTGTTGTTGGCTGATCTAGTGTGATTCTAGTATTTTCAAATCTTAAACCTAATAGGTATGAAAATTTATCAATTTTACTCCCGAATTGCGTATAAATAGCAGTGTTATATTGCTTAAAATTAAAAAGGTTTGTGAGATTGTTATTAATTAAAAAATCACCAGATGATGCATCTAAAAGAGCTACTTCAAAATCTGTAGACCTTGTCGTGAAATCACCACGGTAACCAAGTTCTATTTGACTCATTTCTCCGACAGGCACAACATAATCAGATCGCAATAGGATATTAGTTTGATCTTCCAGAGTCGATACCATTTCAGATTCTATACCATCAACAGTGATTAGAGAATTTTCATCTTCATTAGAATCTTCATATTGAAAATCGAAAGTTAATTTATGATCACTATCATCAAAATTTTTTGTAAAATTTAAAGCGTATTGAATCGTTTTACTATCTTCTTTTTCTGGATCTCGGCGCTCACTTTCACTCGTGGTATTATTAATTTTATTGAACTGCACAAGTTTGTTAATCGAATTATTTTCAGAGCTATTATCTCTATAGACTACGGATGATGTTATAGATGCTGAGTCGTTAATATACCATTCAATACCCGTGTTTGTAGTCAGGCCTTTTCTAGTATCTGTCCAATTACGTTTTTCATCTAAATCTGGGATGTTAATGTCGAAATACTTAACATCATTATACCATCTTCCCAGTGTTTCTCCATATCTATATGAAGACGTATTAAAAATATTGACATTTCCAGTTCTATAATTAATGTTTCCAGAAATTCCAGCTGAGTTAGGATGTCCAACATTAGTAGTAATAGAACCGTTTAAACCCAGCAACTTACTTCTGCGTAAAATAATGTTTAATATACCCGCTGTACCTTCAGCTTCATATCTAGCGGAAGGCGATGTAATGACTTCAACCTTTTCAATAGCTTCTGCAGGTAATTGTCTTAATGCTTCAGTAGAATTAAGTCCAACTAATCCAGAAGGTTTACCATTGATGAGTATTCGAACATTATCATTACCTCTTAAGGCTACATTGCCCTCTGCATCTACAGAAACGGATGGTACGTTGTCTAAGACATCACTTACCGAACCACCACTAACGGTTAGATCTTTACCAACATTATATATTTTTTTGTCAAGTCGGATTTCAACAGTTGTACGTTCAGCGATAATCTCTATTTCGCCTAATAATTCAGCATTAATTTCTAGAGAATAACTACCAAGATTTTCGTTTTTGGATATTTTTTTGTTAGGAATTGTAATCGTTTTAAAAGAAATATATTCAATCGTAATATCATAAACACCGGTTACAACAGGTATGTTAAAGTTTCCTTTAGCATCAGTTATTCCTCCGGTAATAATTTTGTTTTGACGTTTACTAAAAAAGGCTATAGTTGCATATTCTAGAGGTTGCTTGGTCTCTTTATCAATAACAATTCCTGAGATTTTAACTTCTTTTCCTTCTGGTCTTTGAGCAAAACCAACTACAGTGAATAAACAAAATAGAATAAGTGCAAATGTAGATTTCTCCATTAAAAATGTTTTGATAATTAGACCACAAATGTAGATTATGGTTTAATATCAAACGGTTAAAATTTTGTTAATAGAAAATATAATATTTAGATGATTTCTAGTATTAATTCTGGAGGTCTTCCAATAACCGCTTTATATCCATTAATGACTATTGGACGCTCTATAAGTTTAGGATTTTCAACCATTGCAGTTATGATTTCGGCATCGCTTAAATCTTTATTTTTGAAGCTGTCTTTCCAAATGGATTCACCTTTTCTAACTAACTCAATTGGCTTTATTCCTAATAGTTTTATGATGTCTTTTAATCCTTCAGCAGTTGGAACATCCTCAAGATATTTAACAACTTCAAAGTCTTTGCCAGATTTTTCTAAAATTTCTACACCGCACCTAGATTTAGAGCATCGCGCATTATGGTATATTTTAATCATTATAAAATAATATTAAACGTTTTTAGGTTAATAATAAGTTGTTCTGGAGATTCAAATTGAATACCATTAATACCTAAATTATTGGCAGCTTCAATATTTCTTAGATTGTCATCAATAAAAATAGCATTTTCGGCTTTGATATTAAACCGCTCTAGTGTTAGGTTATAAATGTCATTAAACGGTTTTCTTGTTTTTTCTTCACCAGAAACAATAATACCTTCAAACCAATGTAAAAACTCAAACCGCTCTAAAGCAATAGGGAAGGTTTCTGCGCTCCAATTTGTTAAGGCTATAACTTTATAATCTTCTGAATCAATAAACTTTTTTAGAATATCAACGGTTCCAGTAATGGAATCGCCTAACATTTCAACCCAGCGTCCGTAAAACATTCGTATTTCTTTTTCATATTCAGGAAAAAGAGCCACTTTATCTTCTGTAGCTTGCGCCATAGGGTACCCCGCATCTTGATTTTCATTCCAATCACTCGTACAAATATGATCAAAAAACCATTGCATTTTCTTTCTATCTCTGTTGAACACATCTAAAAAAACATATTCAGGATTCCAATCAATTAAAACACCACCAAGGTCGAATATTATTGTATCTATTTTTTTCACGTGCTAATTGCTATGTTATAATTGATTATTATCTTCTTCTTTTTGCCCCATGGCCATTAAGTATGATTTTAAAAACTCATCTATATTTCCATCCATAACCGCATCAACATTACCAGTTTCATGAGCAGTTCTAACATCTTTTACTAATTTATAAGGATGCATCACATAGTTTCTAATCTGGCTTCCCCATTCAATTTTCATTTTACCAGCTTCAATATCTTCACGCTGCGCTAATTGTTTTTGAAGTTCAATTTCATATAATTGCGACTTAAGCATTTGCATAGCTCTAGATCTGTTATCATGCTGAGAACGTGTTTCAGAGCATGAAATTTGAATTCCTGTTGGTTTATGAGTTAACTGAACTTTAGTCTCAACTTTATTTACGTTTTGCCCACCAGCACCACTAGATCTTGCTGTAGTTATATCAATATCAGCTGGGTTTATATCTATTTCTATAGTATCGTCGACTAATGGATACACATAAACAGAAGCAAAACTGGTGTGACGCTTTGCATTACTATCAAAGGGTGAGATTCTTACCAAACGATGTACACCGTTTTCTCCTTTTAACCAACCAAAGGCAAAATCGCCTTCTATCTCTAAAGTCACTGTTTTTATGCCCGCTACATCACCTTGTTGAAAATTCAACTCCTTTACTTTAAAGCCACTTTTTTCTGCATACATTAAATACATGCGCATTAGCATACTTGCCCAATCGCAACTCTCTGTGCCTCCTGCGCCTGCAGTAATTTGTAATACAGCACTTAAGCCATCACCTTCTTCCGAAAGCATATTTCTAAATTCTATATCTTCTATTAAAATTGATGCTTTATTATATCGGTTTTCAACGTCTTCTTGTGTAGCTTCCTCTTCTTTGAAAAACTCATAAATAACTTCAAGGTCTTCAATTAGGGTTTTTAAGTCTTTATAATCTTGAACCCATTTTTTCTTCACTCGAAGCGATTTCATAAGAGCTTCGGCAGCTTTTGGGTCGTTCCAGAAATTGGGATCGAAGGTTTGTTCTTCTTCGTTTTGAATTTCTATAAGTTTGGCATCTATGTCAAAGATAGTGCCTAAGTTTGTCGAGGCGGGTGTTAAGATCTTTAATTTGATCTGAAGTTATCATGGTTCAATTGTTTTCAACAAAAATAGGGTTTAAACTATTAGAAGGAAATAAAAGAGTCGATAAATTTAAGAGGACTAATTTTTAATTTTAAACACGAAAATGTTAAATAATTTATTTTAATTTATGTTGAATAATTGTCTAAACTTTGAAAGCAAATCCCAATCAATCGTGCCTTTTTATCAATTTATAATTCATAAAATAGAGTGTAATAATTCAAGGCAACTGTTAGTGTAAAAGATAAAGTGAATATGCTTTATTTTTTAAAAAGTACGGTTGTGAATATACATCGTTACCAAATTATCAAAAAGTAGATGTCTTTGATCATAGTAGTGAATTTTTTTACATAGGAAAAATCTACAATTCATCGAGTTTATTAAAAGATTGTGTTTTAATATACTACATTCGTTCGTGTATAATATGAATTGGGATTCAAATTTCATTCATGAGGTATCATTTTTATTAAAATTGATTACGATATGTTTTTATATACTAATAAAAAAAATATTTAGTGAAATTAAGTATAATAATTCCTTTATATAATGTTGAAAAGCATGTCACTGTTTGTATTCACAGTATCTTAAATCAAGATCTAGATTCAAAGGATTATGAAATACTCATAATTAATGATGGCTCGACAGATAATAGTCTTAATGTTGTTAAAAAGTTTGAGCAAAAATATTCCAATATTATTGTTTATACTCAAAAAAATGAAGGTGTTGGAAGCGCTAGAAATAAAGGGGTTAGTTTAGCTAAAGGAAAGTATGTTTACTTTTTAGATCCAGATGATTATTTGGCTGAAAATGTTTTAAAAACGGTAGTATACCATGCTGATTTGCATAAAGTAGATGTTTTAACATTTATATCAAAAGGCACAACATCCTCGAATAAAAATAAATCAAAAACAGAAAATAGATCTTCTTTAAAAATTAATACAGTTAGTAGTGGTTTTGAATACATTGGAGAAAATATTTTTAAAAATGAAGTTTGGTGGTATATCATCAATAGAGAGTTTTTAGAAATATCGAAGGTGTGTTTTATTCAGGGAAGATGGATGGAAGACGCTATTTTTACAGCTTCGTTATTAATAAAGGCAAATAAAGTGGCTTATTTGCCTTTAGATGTGCACAGACACTTAAAAGTTGCAGGTTCTGCAATGACAAGTAAAGAACCGGGACATTATTTAAAAGTTATTTATGATAATGCCAATGCTGCAATAGCTTATAATACATTGATTCAAAATTTAAATTTGAATGAGAACATGCATGTAAATGCCTTAAAACGTTTGAGAACAAGGCAGCAATCTTTTGTTTTTTTTATGATGATTAGGATGCTAAAGTCAATAATTACAAAAAAAGAAATCATGCCATTAATACATGATATGAAAAAATGTGGAGCGTATCCTTTAAATTCTCTTGCCGGAGATGATTATAACGGATTTATATATGTAATTTTAACTAGGTTATTTAACCAAAGATATCTTTATTATGTTTTATTTGTTATTATAAATCCATTTTTGAAAAAAATTTATAAATAAAATTAAAACGGTTGAGTAAGTTAACAGTCAAAATACTAAAAGTTTAAATGAGTAATATTTTAATAACATCAGCTGGACGTCGCGTTTCTTTGGTCAAATATTTTATGGAGGAGTTAAAAAAAATAATTTCCTCGTCAAAAGTAATGGTTGTTGATTTAGATACTAAATTATCTCCAGCCGCTCAAATTGCCGATCGAGCATTTAATATATGCAAAATAGAAAAAGACAGCTATGTAGATGCGTTAATTAAAATTTGCATAGAAAATAATATAAAACTCATTATACCTACTATTGATACTGAGTTAATTAAATTATCTGAAAATATTAAAAAATTTAATAGAAATGGTATTCAATTAGTTGTATCAGATAAAAAAATAATAAACTGCTGTGCGAGTAAGTTAGAGCATGAAGAGATATTCAATAAACTTAAAATAAAAATTCCACAGCTATATTCAAAAAACGATTATAAATTACCGTTATTTATTAAACCTGATCACGGAAGTAGTTCCCTTAACAATTTTATTATTAACCATGAAACAGAAATATCAAGAAAACAATTAAATAATAAAGAATTATTGTTTTTTGAATATATTGAAAAAGCTGATTATGATGAGTACACATGTGACCTATATTATGATAAAACTAGTGTTTTAAAATGCGTTATTCCCAGAAAGCGTATCGCTACACGAGCAGGGGAGGTTAGTAAAGGAGTTACAAAAAAAAATAAGTTAGTTGATTTTTTAAAAATTAAAGGTTCTAAAATAGAGGGTTTTAGGGGCTGTATAACGATTCAATGTTTTATGCATAAAAAAACAGAAGATGTTATTGGAATAGAAATAAACCCGAGATTTGGGGGTGGGTTTCCGTTGTCATATTTAGCAGGAGGTAATTACCCTAAATGGATTATTCAAGAATATCTTTTGGGTGAAGAAATACCTGCGTACAATGATTGGCAAGAAAATCTATTGATGTTGCGTTATGACGATGAAATTTTAGTTCATGATTATAGAGACTAATAACGTTGTTGTTTTTGATTTAGATGATACGTTATATAACGAAGTCGATTTTTTAATATCTGCCTACAAGGAAATTTCTATTAAAATTGCCGTTGAAATTAATGTTTCAAATGAAATTGTTTACGAAGATATGCTTGAATATTTTTATAACAGAAAAAATGTTTTTGAAGACATTTTATTAAAGTATAATTCCCATTTAAAAGTTCCAGAATTATTGAACGTTTACAGAAATCATAAGCCTCAAATTAATTTATCAGAAGATAAAATAGAAGTATTAAATTTTTTTAAAAGTAAGCACGTTAGTTTGGGTTTATTGACAGATGGCAGAAGTGTTCAGCAGAGAAATAAAATTGAAGCTTTAAATTTAAACCAATGGTTTACAGAGATTGTAATCTCAGAAGAATTTGGCAGTGAAAAGCCTAATATTAATAATTTTAAACACTTTGAGGACATGTTTGGGAGTGGCAATTACTTCTACATTGGTGATAATATAAAAAAAGATTTTGTTGCACCAAACAAACTTAATTGGACAACTATATGCTTGAAGGATAAGGGTTTAAATATCCACAAGCAAAATACTCGAATTTTAGATGATATCTATTTGCCAAAACACACAATCAGCAGTTTTAAAAGTATGTTAGATATAATTATTTTTGATTAAAATAAAACTAAGGAAAGCTGATAATATTGTTTATTTTAATGAAAACAAAAGGTTATAATAATATTTATAATATATAAATGGTTAAGAAATTTATCAAGAGATTGGATCTAATTGATATGTTAAACAAGGGGTTTAAGGAGGTCTTTAACGACATTGTTACAGCGGTTATAAAGTATAAATCGTTATTAGTTTTATTGATAATTACAGATTTTATGTTTGTGGTTTTGCACTCTTTTTATGTTCATGATTTTTTAGACGGTAATAAATATTATTCATTGGCAACTGAAAGAGGATACTCTGAGTTTTATCAATATATTAAAGAGTTTTGGCTTTTTTTATTATTGATTCATATTTCATTTAAGAAAAAACAATTTATTTATTTCTTATGGTCATTGCTTTTTCTCTATTTTTTATTGGATGATTCAATCGGTTTTCATGAGAATTATGGTAGCTACGTAGCAGAACTTTTTGAATTTCAATCAATGTTTAATTTACACCGAATAAGCGTGCCATACTATTAAAGCAATTTTAACTAATCGTTCCTTTTTATCAATTTCTTATTCATAAAAAATAGGCAATATTTGAATATTATCAGCAGTGCACAAGATAGTGCCATCATGCTTTATTTTGTAAAAAGTACTGTTGTGAACTGACAATGTTAACAAACCATCAAAAAGTAGATGTCTTTGATTATGGTAATGAATTTTGTTTTATAGGAAAAATCTACATTTTAGCGAGTTTATTCACTCAGTGTATTTTAATACTTTATATTTACGCCCAATTGAAGGCCAATAGATTTAATTTTTTTTACCTGGTTTCATTTTTTTAATTGACTCTTAAAGACTACAAAAATATTTTATATTGAAAATCAGACACAACATAGGTCTTATGTTTATAATAGCTCAAATAATTTCTTTAGCTGTAGCTAGGTATATTCCAGAACGTTTTTTTTGTTGGGCACCTTACGATGAGCATACTTATATAAATGTGAATGTTGAAATTAATGGGAAGCAATTAACTAAAAAAGAAATTAAAAATCGATACCGTTATAAGGCTGAAGGTTGGGAACCAAGAAGTATAAATAATGTTTTCAATATTATAGAACAGTATGAATCTACCTATGGACGAAATGATAATACTAATGTTTTAGTAAAGTACTCAACAAATGGTCATAAAGAACGCACATGGAGATTAAAACAATAAAGCAATATTATTTTCCGCTAAATTTTTCTGTTGCAGACATGCAGCCGAATATATTATTAATGTGTAAACTATTGTTTATTTTGTTATGTGCACATGGCTTTCTTAGTTATATTGAAGATCCTTATATTCCTTTCATAAAAACTTTTGATCTTTTTTTGTCTTACCCAAACATATTTAAAATCACATTTAAGACTCTTTTTTTGTTTTCAGGTCTGTCACTATTATTTAATTTCAAACCAAGAGCAATGTCTATTATTCTTGGTAGTTCTTTATTTATTATTCTGCTGGCTTCTAAATCACTTTTTCGTAATCATTTATTCATATGTGCTTGCGCATTTTTATTAGCTGGATTATCAAATAAAAATGAATTCCCGTGGCTTTTATACTTTCAATTAAGCTTAGTTTATTTTGGTGCAGTACTAAATAAAGTGGTGCAAATTGATTGGTGGAATGGCCAGTTTATTTATAATTGGTTAGTTAATGCAAGAGAAAATCAACTGTTTATCAAAGTTTCAGATGTTTTTCCAGAAATGTGGCTAGCTAAAATACTCTCATGGAGTTCTATGTTAATTGAATTTAGTATTTCTATTTTTATTCTTGTTAAAAAAAGGCATTTTCTAGTAGCTTGGGTGATTATATTATTTCACACTATTCTCTATACAATGACGGCATTTAGGTTTGGTCATTTTTATGAAGATATTGTAATAATACTCTTGATTTTTATTAATTGGCCATCGGGTATTATCCAAATAAGTTCTAAAAATGTTATTTCTCCATTTGTTAGAAAATCTTTTAACTTTTTTAATTTTAGCAAAAAATTTCATCTAATTAATAATGTTTTGTCAAATAAAAACTGGCTTGAAATTAAAATTGAAGACAAAACAGTCTCAAATTGGCATGCCTTTCGCTTATTTCTTTTATATAGCACTAATTTTTATATCTTTTTGTTTTTGCTTGACTTGTTAGTACGGTTTATGTTTAACGGTTTTTTAATGAATTTTATTCATATTTCGCTGACTTGGTTATGCATCTTATTCTTCATTCCATTATTATTTGGAAAGAAAATAAAAAAGAACGTCGTTTAAGTAACAATTAAGAATGAAAAAACAAAAAATATCAATTTTAATTCCAGACGGGGAGAGTCATATCCTACTATATGTAGTCAACTGTTTGTCTAATATAAAGGGATTACAAATTTATGTTATGTCTAATATAAAGAATAATCCAATGCGCTATTCTCGATATATAAAAGGGTTTTCATTTTATAAAAAAACAGACTCTAATATAGATTGGATTAATAATATAAATAAAGAAATAGAGAAACATAATATCGAAGTTGTGATGCCTATTTTTGAAATTGGAATAAAGACACTAACGGAATATAGACTTAAGATATTACATAAGGATAAATTAGGGTTATTGCCCTCATTTGCTAACTTTAATACGGCTAAAAATAAAGGTCTTTTAGCTGAACATTTAAAAACGAACAACATTCCAGGTCCGAAAAGTATTATTGTAGTATCTAATAGTGAATTAGATAAAGTGAATAGTTTAAATTTTCCAGTGATTATTAAGCCTCTTGAAGGTTTTGGTGGGGGAAAAGGGATAGAAGTATTTGACACTGTAAAAGAATTTAAACACCATTTTACTAGTGATAATTTTAATTATATAAATATTGTACAAGAGTATATTAAAGGTTACGATATCGATTGCAGTGTTTTATGTAAAGATGGAGATATTTTAGCATTCACAATTCAAAAAGGTAATATGATTGGTAAAAGTCAATTTACACCACAGATTGGATTAAGTTTTTTATATGAGCAAGAGCTATACAATATTGTTGAAAAATTAATGAAATCTCTTGATTGGAGTGGTGTCGCTCATATCGATATGAGATACGATCAAAACACAAAAGAATTTAAGGTTATTGAAATTAATACAAGGTTTTGGTTATCTTTAGATGCCTCATTAATAGCTGGAGTAAATTTTCCTTATTTATATTGTTTATCTAGTATGGAAAGTTTATTTCAAAAACCTCAGTATAATTTTGTAGAGTATTTAAATTTAAAAGGATTAATAAAAAGAATAAAACAAGACATGAAATTTGTTTTTAAAATTAATTTCATTTTAAATAATACGCCTTTAATATTTGCTTTAAAAGACCCAGCTCCAATGACTTATAAGTTTATAACTAGAACAAAGAATATTTTAATGTCTCGACTAAATGCGTTTTAATATAAATTTATATGATGATGATAAATAAAAGAGAATCCAACTAAAAATTCCGATGAACTTTAGGGCATCTACAATGAAGTTCTTTAAGTTAGTTTCATTTTTCAAGAAAAAAAAATATACTGATGAACCTAAAAAGATAAATGCTATCCCTAAAATAACATAACTCGTTTTGTCTGATATTAATCTTACAAATTAAATGGAATACTATAAGACTAATATGACATAGAAAGTATATGTGATAGATTGAGTGATTTTAAATACCTTAAATGAATAAAGAATATAATCATGAAACATAAAAAGAATACCTTCTGTATTTTGTTTTAATTTTAATAAAATAATATCGGAAAATAGATAAATACAAACCGCAGCACACTAAAGCAATACCCGCATATTAGATATTATCTCTGTAAATGGATATGTATTAAAGGTTTATGCCGGTTCTCCCGTGATTTTCGAAAACGGAATATTGTATCTTGTTCCACTTATAAAAGATATACCTAATAATGATAGGCGTGTGGTGTATGTTAGAATTATTAATGTATGTTTTTTCAGCATAATTACACTTTTTGATAATTATTAATAACCTTTTTTCGTTTTCCTGACTATAGAAGTGGTATGTTATTTACAGAGGTAATAGTTACTTTTGCGTCACTTTCGAAATCTTTTTTCATACTTTCAACTAATACCTTTTCAAAAGGAAATTTATCCAGAGCGTTTCGCTTAACCTCGTATTCTTTTTCACCTTTGTTGGATGAATTGGTTTATAATTATGATTTTAACAAATCACGCTACATAGTTCTTTTAGGACAGCACAAACCTGTGAAACATTTATAGATTATTTAAAACTAATAATTATAAATTTATCATGAAGTTTAACGAAACTTTTAACGTCAAATATACTGAATTATTAAAATTATTGAAATAACAATGGAAAAAACTAGTGGCAAATTCTATAATTAATTAATCTAAATGTCTTTTTTTTTAGAAATCTGTATCAATCGATCATATTTACTCGAGATAATATTACCTTGATAATTAATATGTTTTAAAACTTCCTCGTTGCTATATCCTTTTAACCAATCTATATAAACTGCGGCTATATTAGCTCCTGCCTCATGTGAAAACGGATATCCACCTCCAAACCTTGGATTTAATTCCAGAATAAATAATTTATTATCTACCAAAAAAGCATCGACATCCATACTACCAATATGCTTTAGATGTCCTCCAATCTCCCTTCCTACTCTTTCAAAATCAGCATCTTTAACAGATTGGGCTTTATCGGTTTCTCCATTGCGCATAGAAATTTTTTGTTTTACAAAGGTTCCAAAATATTTTCCATCAAAATTATTCACTATATCTAATCCATACTCTTTTCCATCTAGTTTTTCTTGAATTAAAATGGAACTTTCAATGTCTTTTTCTTTAATCTTATTTAAAACAGTTCTTTTTAGTTTAATCTTTTGAAGTTCATATACTAACATTAACTCTTTCATAGTTTCAGGAGATTCTATACCTATCGAACCATGTCCCCAACGGGGTTTAATAATTACAGGAAATTTTAATTTTCCATTTTCTAAAGCCTCAATGGCTTTATTTATATTTATAAAAGTCTTAGGTGTATTTAATCCAATTTTTTTTATGAACTGATATGTTTTCCATTTGTCAAACCCTATGTCAATAATATGCTCATTTGAGATAATAACCTTGGTGTTTTTGCTTTCTAACTCATATCTATATTTTGATAGTATCGGTAATTCTAAGTCATTTAATGAAATTATAGCATTAATCTCATAATCTTTAATTATTTCTTTTAATTTAGGTATGTATTCAGTATCAAGAATGTTTGGCACGCAAAAGGCAACATCTGCTTCTTCCAAAGCAGGAGCATTTATATCACTATCAGCGGCGGCAACAATGCCATTTCCATTCAGTGCTTTTTTGAAATAATTGATCAGGTAATTACGTCTGCCTGCACAAGTAAAAAGTAAATTTTTTTTCATATTAGTTTATGTCTTCTTTCATCATCTAAGTCAGGCATATTTAGATCTAACTCAATATTATTTGTGACAAATATTTTCTTTATAGTTTGAAATAAAATGATTGAATCAGTTTTGAAAGACATAGTATCGACATATTTTATATCTAGTAATAATTTTTCGTCCCAGCTTAATAGGTTTCTGCCTGATACTTGAGCCAATCCAGTAATTCCCGGTCTTATGCTATGTCGAATGGATTCTTTCTGAGTGTAGTATGGTAAGTAATGCACTCTTAAAGGTCTAGGGCCAATTAAACTCATGTCTCCTTTTATAATATTAACAAGCTGAGGAATTTCATCTAAAGAATATTTCCTTATGAAATTTCCGAACTTTGTAACCCTCTGTGTATTTGGTAATAAACTTCCATGCAAATCCGTTTTGTCGTTCATGGATTTAAATTTGATAATTTTAAAAACACATTCATTTTTACCAGGTCGCTCCTGAAAATAAAATGGCCTTCCTTTGTTAACACATATCAAACAAAGAAATACAATAATGAAAACAGGTAGTAATATTAATAAACCAACCACTGATAATATGATATCTAAAACCGTTTAATTATTTTATATGAAAACATAATTTAGGATTATATACTATATTTTTTATTAAAGTACATTTCAATATTTTTTAGAATAACTACACTTTTTGATAATTATTAACAACTTTTTTTCGTTTCCCTGAAGATAGAACTGGTATTTCGTCCAAGTATGTAATAGTCACTTTTGCATCACTTCCAAAGTCTTTTTTTATGCTTTCAACTAATTCTCTTTCATAAGGAAATTTATCAAGCACGTTTAGCTTAACCTCATATTCTTTTTCCCCTTGTTGGATGAATTGGTATTGCTTTAGTAATGTGTAATAATTGTAGAATTTAGTGTAAACTAAAAAAGAAGAAATAATGTTTCCTCTAGTATCAAAAATTAAATCCATTTTTCGACCTTCAATTTTTTCAAACTTTGTCTGACCATTTTTAAGCTCAATAAGTTTAGCAATATCACCAGTATCATACCTAATAATAGGCATGCTATAATTGAATAAGTCAGTTACAATAATTCTTCCAAAATCCCCTGGTTTTGCGGGCTTATCTTCCTCTAAGTCTAATAATTCAACATGATAGCTTGCATGATTTATTATAAAATGCTCTACTGAATTACTCGTTTGATGAGCTATGATTCCAATTTCTTCACTAGAATATCTAGATAGGATAGGCGTATTAAAGTGATTACCTAGTGTCGTTTTTGTATAGTGATTTAGGTATTCAGAATTTGCTATAACAGAGTTGATATTCAAGTTGTTTAATTCGGTTTTGTTTCTATCTAAATATTGACATATTTGTTCTAAAGAAGATGCGAAACCAAGAATACTTTTTTTTTGTTTAGTATTGCTAAGTATGTTTATAAAATTTAAAATACGATCATCTGTTAATTTAGAAATATCAAATTGTATTATGTTTTGGAAGCTTGACTTAAAGAAACTTTTTTTGTTATGCTTTCTCCATACTTCAAGTTCATATAATCGATTTCCAATTTTAAAATTTGACTCACCAGAAAAGTATAAAACATCGGCATAATTTCTGTTTCTTTTACTTTTGTTCTGAAAAATAAAAAAAGGAGTACCTGTTGAGCCACTCGTAGAAACTTTGTGATTTTGTTTTTGTAAATATGGAATCGACTGAAAATCTTTGAAGTTTTCTTGAATAACTGTTTTTCTTATAACGGGAAATTCATTTATACTATCTATATTTTTATAGTTGAAATAAAAAGGTGTCGATTCAGTGGCATGTTTCAATAAGGCCTCAATATGTTGCTTTTTGATTTTTAATGAATGTGAATTTGTAGGATTATTGTTAATCGCCGATATTTCATTAAAGTAATTCCTAATTTGTGCTCCTTTTATAGAGTCTATAAACCAAAATGATTTATTTCTAAGATAATTTAGCAGACGCATTCGAATTTTTTTTCTAATGATAAAGATAATGTTTAAAAATGTTCGTTTTATATTTTGTAGGTTATAACGTTCATTTTATCGATAATTAACATTTACATAATAATTGGGGGTATCAATATTAATTTCTGAAGGAGAAATATATTTAATACGTATGGTTGTAAATTGTTTGGCTCAAAATAAAACATTTTAAATTTTTGTATTGTCTGAGAATAGTTAAAGTGAAATGAGTTTTTTTTAGTGTGTTTCCAATTATTTATTATTTAATACATTAATTTTATAATCTATTACGAGTAAGAAAAAATATATAAAATTTTAGTTTAAAGTATTTATATATTCGCTAAATAAATGTAATTCATATATTTTCGTTAGGCGGATTTTTTAATTATTACCTAAATGAAATTGAAGAATTAATCACTAAAAATCTATAATATTTTATGACCATAGACCTCAGAAGCGATACCGTTACCAAACCATCAAAAGAAATGCTTGATGCTATGATGCAGGCCCAAGTTGGTGATGATGTATTTAGAGAAGACCCGACAGTTAATCAATTAGAACAACGTATTGCGAGTATGTTTGGAAAAGAACAGGCATTGTTTTTTCCGAGTGGAACCATGGCTAATCAAACGGCGTTGAAACTGCATACCAATCCAGGAGATCAAGTCATTTGTGATAAATATGCCCATATTTATAATTATGAATCTGGTGGGGCTTCGTTTAATAGTGGGATTTCTTGTAAATTAATTGATGGTAACAGCGGTATGTTTACGGCGAAACAAGTTGAAGACGCTATAAACCCAGATGCCTACTATTACAGTAAAACAAGTTTGGTAGAAATAGAAAATACAACGAATAAGGGCGGTGGTGCTTGTTGGGATTTTAATGAAATTAAAAAGATAAAACAGGTTTGTGACAAAAATAAATTTGGCTTTCATTTAGATGGCGCGCGTATTTGGAATGCTTTAGTTGTTAAAAATGAGACTACACAGCAATACGGAGCCGTTTTTGACACCATTTCGGTATGCTTAAGTAAAGGATTAGGGTGTCCAGTTGGGTCTGTTTTAGTTGGAGACTCTAAAATAATGGAAAACGCGATTAGGATCCGCAAAATATTTGGAGGTAATATGAGACAGGCAGGTTATTTAGCTGCAGCTGGTTTGTATGCTCTGGATAATAATATTGACAGGTTAAAGGAAGATCACAAAAAAGCAAAGGAAATAGGCGAGGAGTTAAGCAAACTATCTGTTGTTAAAATTGTTGAGCCTATTGAAACCAATATCGTGATTTTTGAGTTGATAAAAGGCGTTAATGAGAATGCATTTGTACAAAAACTAGCCGATAATAACATTCATATCATTGGAATGGGAGGAGGCAAATTAAGAATGGTTACCCATTTAGACTATACGGATGCCATGCATGAAACTCTTTTAAAACACTTAAAAACACATTAAGCTTCTACTTAAACATATCCATTCCAGGAATATTAGGCATGCCTTCTTTTGCTGCAGCTGCTAATTCAGTTTCATTAACTTTTGTGGCTTTTTCTATAGCTTTATTTAATGTCAGGATTAAATAATCTTCTAACCGTTCCTTATCTTTAAGTAATTCGTCGTCAATTTCAATAGATGTAATGGTTCTATTGGCGGTTAACGTAATTTTAAGTTTAGCATCATTACTAGATTCATCAACTACAACGCTATCTAAACGTTTTTTAGTTTCTTCTACTTTCTTCTGGGTTTCTTTAAGTTTACCCATCATATTCATCATATCTCCAAACATAATTTTTAAATTAATTATTACAATACAAAGCTATTTAATTTTTCTATTTTTGAAGGCTTAATCTTTAAGAATAAAAATACTTTCATTGAAAACAACCAATCAAATTCCGATAGCTAAAAAAGTACCTCAAGAATTAACCATTCATAATGATGTTAGAATTGATAATTATTATTGGTTAAACGATAAAAATAATCCAGAGGTTATAGATTATTTGAATGCTGAAAATGCATACACCAAACAAATGACGCTGCATACACAAGAATTTCAGAAGTCGTTGTTTGAAGAAATGAAAGGTAGAATTAAGGAAGATGACAGTTCGGTTCCTTATAAATTAAATGGGTATTGGTACCTCACTAAATACGAAGCTGGAAGAGATTATCCAATTTACGTGCGGAAAAAGAAAACATTGGAAGCTGAAGAGGAATTATTATTTGACTGCAACGACATGGCAAAAGGCCTTTCGTATTTTAATTTAGGTGGGATTTCTATAAGTCCAGATAACACATTAGCGGCATTTTCAACGGACACGGTTAGCAGAAGACAATACACTATTCAAATTAAAAATTTGATTACTGGTGAGATTTATTCAGATAAAATTTTAAATACAACGGGCAGTGCTACTTGGGCAAATGATGATAAAACGTTGTTTTATTCCATGAAGGATGAAGTAACCTTGCGTTCTCATAAAATATTTAAACACAAATTATATTCTGATTCTAAAACTGATATTGAAGTGTTTCATGAAACTGATGAATCCTTTAACACCTTCGTTTATAAATCAAAATCTAAAAAATATTTAATTATTGGGTCTTCAAGTACCTTATCCTCTGAATATCGTTTTTTAGATGCTGACGTACCTGATGGCCGTTTTAATATTTTTCAAGAACGAACAAAAAAGTTAGAGTATAGTATAGCGCATTATAATGGTAGTTTTTACATCATTTCTAATAAAGATGATGCTACTAATTTCAAGATTTCAAAGACCAGCGAAAAGACTACAGGCAAAGAAAACTGGCAGGATGTTATTCCTCATAGAGCGTCTGTTTTAATTGAAGATATCGAGATTTTTAAAGATTACTTGGTAGTGAATGAACGTGAGCACGGACTTAATAAACTTAGAATAATTAGTTGGAACAAAGAAGAAGACTATTATTTACCTTTTAATTCTGAAACATACACGACGTATATTGGTAATAACCCTGATTTTGAGAGCGATATGTTGCGCTATGGATATAATTCGTTAACCTCTCCAAGTTCAGTAATTGATTATAACTTAAAAACAAAGCAGAGCGAAATAAAGAAAGAGCTGGAGGTCTTAGGCGGAACGTTTAAAAAAGAAAATTACGAATCACAACGTATTTGGGCCACAGCCAGTGATGGTGTTAAAATACCAATATCGCTAGTTTATAAAAAAGGTATGGCGTTAGATGGTTCTAATCCGCTACTCCAATACGCTTATGGGTCTTATGGTTCAACGATAGATCCTTCGTTTTCAAGTATTCGTTTAAGTTTGCTGGATAGAGGTTTTATTTATGCCATTTCGCATGTTAGAGGTAGTGAGTATTTAGGGCGCAAATGGTATGAGTGTGGAAAACTGCTTACTAAAAAGAACACGTTTACAGATTTTATTGCTTGCTCAAAGTACTTAATTCAAGAAAAATACACCTCAAACCAGCATTTATATGCTTATGGTGGATCTGCAGGAGGTTTGTTAATGGGAGCTATCATTAATATAAATCCAGAACTTTATCATGGAGTCTTAGCAGCGGTACCTTTTGTAGATGTTGTAACAACGATGCTTGATGAAACCATTCCTCTAACTACTGGTGAGTATGATGAATGGGGGAATCCGAATGAATTAAGGTATTATAATTACATGAAGTCCTATTCACCTTACGACAATGTAGAAGAAAAGGATTATCCAAATATGCTTGTCACCACAGGTTTACATGATTCACAGGTGCAGTACTGGGAGCCAGCAAAATGGGTCGCTAAACTAAGAGATATGAAAACAGATTCTAATAAACTATTGTTGCATACGGATATGGATTCGGGCCATGGAGGTGCTTCTGGTCGTTTTGAAAGCCTTAAAGAAGTGGCTCTGGAGTATGCCTTTTTATTAGATTTAGAAGGAATTAATGGATAATTAAAAAAAATGTTTTATTTTTGTTAGGGTTAAACTGTATATGTGTTTTTTGAATATAAACAGTTTATAAAAAGCTTATATGAAACACAGAAATCAAGTATTTGATAATGTATTAGATTTAGTAGGCAACACTCCGCTTGTTAAACTTAATAAAATGGCTTCCAAGTTTAAAGGTGACTTTTATGCAAAAGTTGAATCTTTTAACCCCGGACACTCCTCAAAAGATAGAATAGCACTTTACATCATTGAAGAAGCCGAGAAGAAAGGTATTCTTACTCCTGGCGATACTATTATAGAAACTACATCTGGTAATACAGGTTTTAGTATTGCTATGGTTAGTATTATTAAGGGTTATGATTGTGTTTTAGCAGTAAGTTCTAAATCGTCTCCAGACAAAATAGATATGCTAAAAACAATGGGAGCTAAGGTATATGTTTGTCCTGCTCATGTTAGTGCAGACGATCCGAGATCTTATTATGAAGTAGCTAAGCGTTTACATGGCGAGATTAAAGGGTCTGTTTATATCAATCAGTATTTTAATCAATTAAATATTGATGCACATTATAAATCTACAGGTCCAGAAATCTGGGAACAAACTGAAGGTAAAATAACACACCTATTAGCGTGTAGCGGAACAGGAGGAACTATTTCTGGTACTGCTAAATATTTAAAAGAACAAAATCCTGACATTAAAGTAATAGGTGTTGATGCTTTTGGTTCTGTTATCAAGAAATATCATGAAACTAGAGAGTTTGATGAAAAAGAAATTTATCCATATAGAATAGAAGGTTTAGGTAAAAATTTAATTCCTTCAGCTACAGATTTTGATGTTATAGATGAATTTGTTAAAGTTACAGATGAAGATAGTGCGCATACAGCAAGATTAGTTGCAAAAACTGAAGGTATGTTTGTTGGATATACATCAGGAGCAGTGACACAAGCTTTAATTCAGCTAGGTGAAGAAGGTCGATTTCAGAAAGATGATTATGTAGTAGTTATTTTCCCTGATCATGGAGCTAGGTATATGAGTAAGGTATACAGTGATAAATGGATGAGCGAACAAGGCTTCTTTGATAGTGTTAATGAAGCTGCTGCAGAAAGCATACAATACATAAAATAATAAAAATATCAACCTAAAAAAAGAGATGTGGTTTTGTTAAATAAGCAAAATTTCATCTCTTTTTGCATTTTATTAATAATTGCGCATTAAAAATTATGTTCAAAGCATATAAATTTTTAATTTCGCATCAACTAACTAAGAACTTAAGGCTTCTTGAATTTGTAAGCATTTTATGGTTTACATCCCTAATTTAAAGCAACTATATAGTTGTAGTTATGTCTTAATTTTAATAGCAATAAGATTTAATAAATGAAAGATTTATTCGAAAAAATTTATAAAGACAAAGGACCATTAGGAAAATGGGCAGCGCAAGCGGAAGGTTACTTTGTATTTCCTAAGTTAGAAGGAGAGATTTCTAACCGCATGAAGTTTCAAGGGAAAGATGTTATTACATGGAGTATTAACGATTATTTAGGTTTAGCAAATCATCCTGAAGTACGTAAAGTAGATGCTGAGGCTGGGACTAGATACGGTTCAGCTTATCCTATGGGAGCAAGAATGATGTCTGGTCACACAGATTTGCATGAACAGCTTCAAAATGAATTGGCTGATTTTGTTAGCAAAGAAGCGGCATATCTTTTAAATTTTGGTTACCAAGGTATTTTATCTACAATTGATGCTTTAGTTGGTAAAAATGATATTATAGTTTATGATGTTGATGCACATGCCTGTATTATTGACGGTGTGCGTTTACACATGGGAAAACGTTTTACTTATAAGCATAATGATGTTGAAAGTTTAGAAAAAAACTTAGAACGTGCCACTAAAATGGCAGAACAAACGGGCGGAGGGATTTTAGTGATTTCTGAAGGTGTTTTTGGGATGCGAGGTGAGCAAGGCCGTTTAAAAGAAATCGTTGAATTAAAGAAGAAATTTAACTTCAGATTTTTAGTTGATGATGCGCATGGTTTTGGAACATTAGGAAAAACTGGAGCTGGTGCAGGTGAGGAGCAAGGTGTTCAAGATGATATTGATGTATACTTTGCAACATTTGCTAAATCGATGGCAGGTACTGGAGCTTTTATTGCTGCCGACCAAGAAATTATTGATTACTTAAAATATAATTTACGTTCTCAAATGTTTGCAAAATCTTTGCAAATGCAGCTGGTTGTAGGTGCACTTAAGCGTTTAGATATGCTTAGAACTATGCCTGAATTGAAAGCTAATCTTTGGAAAATTGTTGATGCATTACAATCAGGTTTAAAAGCGCGTGGTTTTGATATTGGTTCAACGCAAAGCTGCGTAACACCAGTGTATTTAAAAGGAAGTATTCCTGAAGCTATGGCTTTAGTTAGAGATTTACGTGAAAATTATGGAATCTTTTGTTCTATAGTAGTTTACCCTGTAATACCTA
>Ga0209532_1001112_pt1 | contig 21775 bp, 23 predicted proteins | sample COG_02_FD_184746 | JGI IMG/M metagenome (GOLD analysis project Ga0209532, IMG submission 184746) | Pelagic Microbial community sample from North Sea - COGITO 998_met_02 (SPAdes) (version 2) | ecosystem: Environmental > Aquatic > Marine > Neritic zone/Coastal water | place: Helgoland, sampling... | reverse complement strand
CGGGTTCAAATCCCGTTTTTCGCTCTATATTATACCAATGCTGAAGTGGTGGAATTGGTAGACACGCTGGACTTAAAATCCAGTGGGCAGTAATGCCCGTACGGGTTCAAGTCCCGTCTTCAGTACCAAGTGGGACAAATCATTTTTTTTTGATTTGTCCTTTTTTTTGTTCCCTTGCGAGCCCTTGTTAACAATAGCAATTTTCAAAAGTATTGGGTGTACATCAGCGGTTCGAACTTCATTTTTTTCAAATTGAAATTTTTTTGGGAATATCGAACCAATTAATTTTCTTTTACCATCAATATCTGAATTAATAAACAGTTTATCAATGCTTTCTAATTTATATATTCCGTTTCTGTAGGTGTTAAGGATGTCGTTTTGATTGGTTTGCTGTTTTTCTTTATCCTTTAGTTCGTTTAAAATAGTTTCATATCTAATTTTAGTTTTTTGGTAGTCGTTAGAGTCTATTTTTCCATCAATAAACAAGTCATGTAGCTTTTCAAGTCTCTCGTTAATATCGCTCAATTTTTTGTAATGACTTGGTCCCAGTGCTTGGGTTTTAGATTGTAGTTTAAACTTATCTTTAATCATTTTAAAGAGTAAGGTTTGGGCGTTTTTATTTAAACTAATACCCTGTAAAAAGTCTTGAAACCAAAGCTCTACATCCTGAGCTTTATATCGTGTATTGCAAGGTTTAACACAATGGTAATAGTCATAATACTTAGAACGCCCTTTACTAGAACTAGCTAACAAAGGATTATGGCATTTAGGGCAGAGCACAAAATCTTTTAATGGGAAATTAGGATTTATTTTTTTATGTTTTAATTTAAACTGCTTTTTACCACCATCAATAATAGATTGCACCTCTTGAAATAATGCTTTAGAAACAATAGGTTCATGTATGCCCTCTATAATCATTTCCTGCTCGTCTTTAAACGCTTTAATATAAATATTTCCACAATATAGGTTGTTTCTGATAATTCTAGCAAAAGCTGATTTACTTGTTTTAAACCCTTTTTTTCTTAGAATCTTCATTACCTCCGTTTGATTGTAGTGTTTAGAAGCAATGAGCTCAAAAGCTTCCTGAATATACTTAGCATCTTTATTAGGCTTAAGTATGGGCTTATTGGTATTATCTCTTCCCATATGATATCCTTTAGGTGGGCTAGCCACATATCTCCCTTCTTTAAAAGCACGTCTCATACCAGATATGACATTAAGGGAACGTCTTTGATTTTCAACCTCTGGTATAGACAGATATACAGCAAGCATGATTCCCTGTTCTGGGATGGATAAATCTAAGGGTTGTTCTATAGCATTAACGATAATACCTAAATCATTAAAGGTTTTAATAACATTATAAGATTCGGTTGTATTTCTAGAAAACCTATCCCATTTTATAAATAAAATTTCATCAATCGTTTTAGCATTCTTTTTAGAATACTGCATAAGCTTTTTAAATTCGGGTCTGTTAAATGTTTTCGCAGAATAATCTTCTTTGTAGATACCTATAATTTCATAGTTATTAAGTTTACAGTAGTTTTTCAGTTTTTGCTCTTGGTCTCGCAATGAAAATCCTTTATCAGCTTGTTCGTCTGTAGAAACCCTGACGTATAAAATAGCTTGTTTCATAAGGTATTGATTTTTTTATGGTTGTCGCATATCATTTCTGAAACGATTTCCAATAGGTTAATAATCTCTTTTATTTCTGCGTCTGTGAAAGGTGTTTTGTTTTGATGGTTTAAAATTCTTGTTGCTTCATTAATATTCACGATTTCCAATATGGTGGATAAAAATAGAGCTACTATTGTTATCTCACTTTTGGCGATGAAGTGCTAAGGGCCTCTTAGGACTATATTTGTTTTTTTAGTATATTTTTAATTACCAAATGCTTGTCGTTTCTAAAAATAATCTCTGCACGCTGGTATTGCTTTAAACCTATGAGAGTTCTTATCGCTTGAGCCTCATGGTTTTTTAAATCTTGCTCATTGGTTATTTCTACTTCAAAAGTTTCATTATTATGGCTTTTGTAAATTTTTATTTGTTTAAAGTCTTTTTGCTTTAACAGTTTCAAAAGTTCTAATTCACTTGGTGTATAAAGCGCAAATAGCACTGTGTATTTATACAAAGCCTCATCTTGATAAAACTTTGATATCAGAGGTACTATTGGGATATTTATTACAGAATGGTGGATTAAATTTGTTACAAGCTCATCTCTAAAGTCTCTGGTATTCATTTTAGCTTCTATATCTTGAGTTAATGGATTAAATATATTGTAACTGAAAGTAGCTTCTTCAGAAACCTTTAGAGGTTTTCTGTGAAGTATCAGAGTTGGTGTATGACCAAAAAGAAGAATTGAACTGACTAACCCACCTAGATTAGTGAAATATATTTTATAATCTTCAGGGATATTCTCTAAAATTGATTTTATAATTTCTACATTAAATCCTTCGTCTTCAGTTGCCATATAGTTTAGCTCTTTTGGAAGCCCTTTTTCAACTATTTCAGATATCGTTTGAGCGCTTAGGCTGTGAAAATAACTATGGTCTATCGGTTCAAATAAATAGTCTTTTAGATTTTTTAAGTCTTTTAGGGATAGTCCTATAATACGAAGTTCTTTTATTAAAAGTACCCATAATGCTTCGAAGTAACTTAGTTCAACTCGTCTTCTAGTGACCTCCTTGTTTGTAGCCGAATCACTAACTTGGTAATCAATAATCCCCTTTTCACTCCAATTTACATAAATACGATATGGCACATCTAAATCATTAAGTGTTACTCGTTTTTCTGCCAGTTTTGGGAATAAATCAAATAAATTCATAAATTTAAGTTATAAGTAACAAATGTATTAAAAATAAATTTATAATTTTGTGGTATATTATAAATTATTTACGGTAAAAAGTTAAAAAGCATCTTATGAAATTGATAAAGAAATGTAAAAATCCAGAATGCCAAATGGAATTAAGAAACTACAAGAGTTCTAAACGCTTGTATTGTGATGATACTTGCAAAAATAGAAGTGCCTATTTAAAAACAACAATTGAAGAAGGGCACCTTTTGGAAACGGATAAAGCAACCAAGAAAAATTATAGAATCCTGAAAAAGTTAAGAGATTTTAATCTAGGACCGCTTTCGGAGCAAACACTTTTAAGCCATGGATTTGATTTTGATGCTTACCATGGTGCTGTTGTTAAAATAGACGACAACGGCAATAAAGAACAAATAAATCATATTTATGACATCTACTTTCAGAATAAAGACAGTAAAATAATAATAATAAAAAATTAATAGTATATGGAAACCGTCATATTGAATAACATGGATAAACTTTTATCACCAATTGAACAAGCTGAGTTGGTTGGAATACTAAAGAAACCTGAAGAGCTAATTTATGAACAGAAACGACATTACTTTTTTTACGGCGTAATTATTACTTGCGCTTTAGCTTTAGGAGGTTTTTTAATTTATAAGTCAGTTGAAAAAAATAAACAAAATAATGCGTCTTAATACTTAAATAGCGTATCGGCAAAAGTTCTAAATATCAATTATCAGAAAATTAAATTAGAATCTTTATTGTTTTTAATTATAACCGATAACTTTTCTTTTGGAGGTTAAGCGGTAGCATCTGACTTTGTTGAAATGATTTCTTATTTAGAAGTTTCAGTAAATACCCTAAAGCAGGAAGTATTTAAGTTAACGTTCTACAATATCCTTTTTTAAATCATTTTGCGCCTAGCTTTTGCTACTATGTAGTGTATTACTTCCATTTAAATAATTCAAGAACAACGAAAGCTAATTCCATAACAAACCACAAATTTAATTCAAACCAGTCGGGTAAAGCAAAGGGTAATTTATTTTTTAAAATAATTTTTATTTTAAAAAATAAATCAACCAAAATAAATTAAGGTTGGAATTAAAAAATAACTTAAAATGGATTTAACCGTATTATAAAAGTTGAAAATCGCTAAAAATCGATTTTAATACGGTTTAATACGGTAAAGCATAGGTTATAATAATCATAAAAAAAAAGCCTATTATATCTTCTAATTCAGCATATTTCAAATCAAAAACTAATAGCAATTTCAATATGCTACAGACATGAAAATATCCATTTGTAATGATACAGAAATTTGTGGTGCATTGATATGGTAATTTTGTAATGATTAATTTGTCTGAGATATTGTAAAATCAATATCTAGCCCCTGTTTGTTGCATTGGATTAGAAATGACAATTTCTATCTTATTAAACATCAAAATTTATGTTAAATTAATGATTACAAAAGCATGAAAATATATTTTCATTCATAGGATTTGTTTTTTTAACGCAAACAATTTAAGAGATAGTGGCTGATGAACTTAAATTCTTCATCAAATCTGAACTAAATAATAATTATTTATCGAAATTTAAGGTGTCCTAAAAAGGGGAAGCCTACACCTGTAAGTATAATAAAGCTTGTAGAGATTTATACGAGCGAATTGTAGCTAAAGGAAAGAGCAAAAAACTAGCCTTAATTGCAGTGTGTAATAAGTTACTAAAACAAGCTTTTGCAATAGCTAAATCAGGATTAATATATGATGGAGAATATAAAAGTACGCTAGTGAAAAATTAATGAGATTTTACTTGTTTTTTACCACAGTACTTTGTTGCCAGTAGTTTTTATTCCTTTTCGGTCAGTTTTATTTCAATCGAACTTTCGGGAAAACCTATCAGTTTATTTTCAAAGATATACATTACTATATCTCTCATTATTAAACTATCCTTTTCTATTTTATAATCATAGTTATTTAGAAACCTCAATGATAATTTCAGACTGTCTCCAAGTTTTTCATATTCTCCATAATATAGAGTCAAAATAGAATCTTTAGAATGTTTCTTTATTTCTCTTAAACTTACTCCATCAGGATTTTTTTCAATGTGTACTATAAAACTTCTGTTATCGTTCGTGAAACTAAATTCCGAATAATCGAATGGATGATTTTCCAACCAAGAATTCCAAAAGAAAGTAAAAAGTAGTGGACAAATAATTGCGTTAATAAGGAACAAAGCTGAATATCCTTTTTTTATGAAGTACAGAATTATTGCAATCAATAAGTTTATTCCGATAGTTATAAATCTAGGGAATGTAATTCCATTAGACATAAATATATTCGGCTCAATATCAGCAACCCATATTTTCAGTAGAAATATGTCAATTAATAAAATCAGAACTCCAATTCCGATAAATAATTTTTTTTCTGATTTCGTCATTCTCAAATTACTGGCAACGTTTAGTATATGAAATGTAGGCGATTTCTAAGCACAAAACTTTCGGTTAAGCACAAAGTTTGATACGAGCCAAAAGCCTTGAATTTACTACTGATTTGCCTATTTTTTATATACATTGTTAGCCACTGGCTTTATTAATTTAACTGTTTTCTAAAACTACAAAACAAAAAATTCTGCGTTGTTTCAAAAGGTGTTAAATGGTCTTCTGTTACACACTTAATTTTGTCAAATCCATCTTTCAATTCAAAAGTTAAATCCTCTTCGCTGTATTGTTTTATTTCAAGTCCGCTACATTTTTCAGGCCCATTTTGTGAAAAAGTTCCGATTGTCAAGAATCCATTAACTGATTTTCTTGCGGTTTCCATATATTTTTTTATCTGATTTGTTGTAGTAAGAAAATGAAACGTTGCTCTATCGTGCCAAACATCAAAAGTCATATTTGGTTCAAATTCTGTTATGTCGCTTACAATCCAATTTACTTTTTCCGCCTTTTTTCCAAGTCGTTTTTTTGCTTTTTCAAGTGATTTAGAAGAAATGTCCAGAACACTAACATTTTCAAATCCTTCGTCAAGCAAATAATCCACAAGTTTACTATCGCCTCCGCCAATGTCTATTATTTTCGCAGTCTTCTTAAGTCCAAATGAATGAATAAATTCAAGAGAGGTTTTTGGGATTTCTTGTGTCCAACTTACTTGGTCTGGATTTTTAGTTTCATAAACTGTTTCCCAATGTTTTTTTCTATCTAATTTCATTGTTATGTTCGTTTTTTTAGCTTGTGGCTAACGGTCTTGTATATGAAACGTAGCGTGTAAAAAGACGCTAACTTTTCGGATTATACACGAGCCGAATTTTTATTTTTTATGTTTATCTTTTAATTTCTAAATATACAAAAATAAAAATTTGGCGGACTTAATAAATAAGCAAAAACCTCTCGTAAAGCCTGTAATAGCTATGTTTTATATACGTTGTTAGCCACTGGCTTTGTTCCGTTCTGCTTTTCAATTCCGATATTTTCTTTTCAGTTTGGATTGAGCGTTGGCAAGACATACTCTTTTGTAATTTTTGGCGAAGTGTGGGCTGGTGCGAATTGCAAATGTGTATGGCTTTTAGCGTTGGCTTATTTTAAGATAAATATTGTCCGAAAAGCTATTTTCTGCTAATTCGAGAATATTCCAAAAAGAAATAACTCTTAAAAAAAAAATGGCTGTGTAAATTATACACAACCATTTCAAAATCAAATTATAGTTTTCTAAAGATTATTATCGTTTACGAATTACCAATTGATACACACAAGGAATTACTACCAAATTCAATATCGTTGCAGATAATAAACCCCCTAAAATAACTACAGCCATTGGGCTTTGTATTTCACTTCCTGGTTCTCCGCCTTTCAATGCCAATGGTATTAAAGCCAAACCTGTTGTAAAGGCTGTCATTAGTATTGGATTCAATCTGTCTAACGCTCCTGTTTTGATTAACTGAAATCCTTTCATTCCTTCTTTTCTCAAATCTTCGTAACGTGAGACTAATAAGATTCCGTTTCGAGTGGCTATTCCAAACAAACTAATAAAACCAATTGTTGCTGCAATACTAATGATGCCTGATGTAAAATACACAATCAAGATCCCACCAATTAATGCCAATGGTAGATTGATTAATACCACAAAAGCCAATTTCACATCTTTAAACTCGTAATAAAGCAATAGAAAAATAATTGCTATTGCAATAATTGCCGTAATCATAAGTAACTGTGATGCCTTGGATTCGCTCTCAAATTGTCCTCCATATTGCACGCGATAGCCTTCTGGCATATTCACGTTGTTTGCAACAACTTCCTTTATTTCGTTAACTGCACCACGTAAATCACGACCTTGAACATTTGCAGCTACTACAATTTTACGTTGTACATCTTCTCGATTAATCGTATTTGGACTGCTCACAGAAGCTACCGTTGCTAATTCGCCCAAAGTGGTTTGACCTCCATTTGGTAAACTAATTAAGGTATTTCCAATATTTTCAATATTATCTCGAAATGGTTTTTCATAGCGAACTACCAAATCAAAATACTGCTGACCTTCATAAATCTCGCCTGCTTCTTCGCCTGCAAACGCAATATCTACTTGCTCCATTAGATTACCAACTGTCATTCCATACGCTGAAAGAATTTGGCGTTTTGGTTTGATACGAATTTGTGGTACTTCGATTTGTTGGTCTACTGCAACATCTGCCAATCCATCAATATCCTTGATGTTTTGCTCTACACTTTTACCAACTTCAAACAGTCGCTGTAAATCTGAACCAAATATCTTAATGGCGATATTCGCTCGTGTACCCGAAAGCATATGGTCAATTCGGTGTGCAATAGGTTGTCCCAAAGTAATATTTACACCTGGTGCAATACTCAATTTGTTTCTCACTTCCTCGAAGAACTCTTCTTTGGTTTTATCTTTTAATAAAAATGGAACATCAATTTCGGAAGCATTTACACCTTGTGCGTGTTCGTCTAATTCGGCACGACCTTGTCTGCGTGTAACAACTTCCACTTCGGGTAAATCCAATAAGATTGTCTCTATTAATTTTCCTGTTTTGTTGCTTTCTTCTAAAGACATTGCTGGTGGACCAACTACGCTAATTACCAAAGAACCTTCATTAAATTCTGGCAGGAAACTTCTTCCCAATTGTGTTAAAACCAAAAGACTTATGATAAAGGCAATAACAGTTGTACCAATAATGGTTTTTGGAATTTTAGTGGCACGTTCCAATAGGTTTCCATAATGTTTCTGTAACCAACGTTCCACACGTGTGCCTTCAGCTTGCTTATTCAATAACTTTTCGTTGTCCAATAAATAAGAACACAAAATAGGTGTTACAGTTACAGCAACAATCAACGATGTTAAAACCGAAGTAACGAATGCAATACCTAACGGTTGCAACAATCGACCTTCCATTCCACTTAAAAAAAATAGTGGAATAAAAGACACAATAATAATTAAGGTTGCAATAATAATAGAGCTTCGTATTTCTACGGAAGCATCACGCACAACTGTTATCGTTGATTCGCGTTCTTCTTTCGGTTTTCTTATATTTTCACGCAAGCGTTTATAAACATTTTCTACATCAATAATGGCATCATCCACTAAAGCACCAATCGCAATTGCCATACCTCCTAAACTCATTGTATTAATAGTATAACCCAACCATTTCAAAATGATGATAGATACCAATAATGAAATAGGAATTGCCAATAAGGATATTAAGGTTGTTCTCCAATTCATCAAAAAGATGAAAAGAATTATCATTACAAAGAATGCACCTTCCAACAAGGTTTGATTTAAGTTGCTAATGGAAGCATCAATAAAATCGGATTGTCTAAAAATGTGATTTTTGATATTTACACCTTTTGGTAGAGTTTTTTCTAAATCGGCAATAGCTTCATCCAATCGGTCTGTCAATTCTAATGTATTGACGTCAGGTTGTTTTGAAATGGTTAAAATAACCGCTGGTTTTGCATTTAAAGAACCATCGCCAATTTTATCGGCAGCACCAATTTGTACGGTTGCTACGTCCTTGATTTTTATGGTTTGTCCATTGACTTGTTTTAAAACTGCTTCCTGCAAATCTTCTAAAGCATACGCTCTACCACTACCTTTAATGATATATTGATTACCATATTGATTAATCACACCACCAGGTGCATTTTTGTTGGCCTCTTTTACTTGTTCTACCAATTCTGAAAGACTTACATCGTAATGCTTCATCTTTTCAGGATTCGCAAATACTTGGTATTGTTTGTAATCGCCACCGATGACCACCACATTTGCAATACCACCAATCGCTTTTATACGTGGGCGAATTGTCCAATCGGACAACGTTCTTAATTCCATTGCTGACAAACTATCAGATGTTACACCCAACAGCATTATTTCGCCCATAATGGATGAAATAGGTGCCATTGTTGGTGCTCCAATTCCTTCGGGTAAATTTTCTCTTACCATCGGAATACGTTCACTAACAATTTGTCTTGCTCGATAAATATCGGTTCCCCATTCAAATTCTATCCAAACAATGGAAATTCCAGCTGCTGATGACGAACGGATTCGTCTCACATTTGGCGAACCATTTAAGGCTGTTTCCAGTTGATATGTCACTAATTTTTCTACTTCTTCAGACTCCATTCCGTGAGCTTCGGTAAGAATAGTTACCGTTGGTGCTGTAAGGTCTGGGAATACATCTACGTTCATTGTTCGTGCATAATACACGCCCAATACACTCAATGCAACCGCTCCCAATAGAATGAGTAATCTATTTTGAAGTGAAATTGATAATATTTTGTTTAACATTTCTCTTCGTTTTTAATGTTCGTGACCGTGAGCAGGTGTTGAGCCTGACATTGAAGCCATTTTAACTTGGTAAGCTCCTTTTGTGACAACCACTTCGCCTACTTCCAAACCTTGTAGAATTTCTACATTCTTTCCATTTCGTTTTCCAATTTTCACAGTTCTTCTTTCAAAACCCTCGCCCGAAAGTTGCACGATAACGGAATAACTACCATAATCTTCCAATAAGGCATTAACAGGAATCATAGTATTTTGGGTTGCGTCTCCCATCGCTATTTGAACTGGCGTTAGACTTCCCTCTGGCATATCGACTTCAGCATTTACTTGAGCAAAAACAGATAAAAGTGGGTTTTCTCGTTCTACATCTTTACCGATAGAAAGGATTTTACCTTCTGCATCAGTTACGTTTTTCCATTCTCCGTCTTTAGTTTGAAACCATATTCCTTGTACATTCTCCATTGTTAGTCCGTAATTAGGTGCTAATTGGGTTTTTAATACTTTGGATTGATGTGTACCAATAGATATCAATGCAACACCTTGCTCTACATAATCGCCATTAGAAACTATAATAGACTTAATGAAACCATCAAAAGGCGCACGAATTTGTTTGCTTCCACCCGAAACTCCAGATGTTATGGATTGGTAATTGGATTTTGCTATTGAATAATTGCTTTCTACTTTTTCAAAATCGGACTTTGGAATAATTTTAGAATTGTACAATTCCTTTTTACGTTCGTATTCAGATTTTGCCTGTTCAAAATTGGAACGTGCATTAGCTATTTCCGTACTCAAATTGTTAGATGCCAATCCTTGACTGTTTAAACTCATCAATAACTGACCTTGTTTAACTGCTGTACCTTCTGTAAGATTGTTCACTTTAAAATCAACTACACCATTGGATTTTGCTGCCAAGGATTTAACAGAACCAAGCGATGGCATCCAAACACCAGAGGTGTTGATTACATCATAAATTTTACCTGAAACTACAGGTGCTGTTTGAAAGTCGATTTTCCAAGCTTGCTCTTTTAAGAACGAAATTCCAGCATCTTCACTTGCTGCACCTAACGCATTAATAGCATCTTCTTTTGAGGCATAAACAATAATGTCGTGAACAATTAGTGTATCGCTAAATGTGGGCGTTTTAATATCAAATATCAACTTGAAATTACCTGCTTCTTTAGGTTGTAGTGATGGTGAAAAAATGCCAGGTGATGATGGTGATTCCGCAGTATTACGAATACCATTATCTCCTTTAATTAAGCTTACCGTAACCTCACCCTCACGAACAGGCTTATGTTTATCTAACACAGTAAAATGTGCAGCAAAACGACTGTTTTCTCCAACAACTAAAGCTGGAAACTCAACAAATAATTCAGTTTTATCTGTCCACAATGTTATACTTTTTGCAGGAATAGATTCTACTTCGGAAGCAGTACTATCCTTTTTTTGATTTCCGCAGGACATTAAAAGCATTGCGGATAATAAGATTATATATTTCATAATATGATATTATTGAATTACACCTATGATGTTGTAATTTCCTTTAGTAGTTAAGGTTATAGTGATGTCTTTTGTACTTGTGTTTTTCCAATACCAACCGTGAGAACCATTATAAGGAATCGTTAATTTACCTTTTGCAGCATCTGAAGTACCATTAGCATAGCTTTCAAAATAGCCTTTAGGATAACTGTCTTTATCTTCTGGGTCTCCGTGAAAGTCGTAACGTAGAGGTGCATCAGCATTCCACTCATATTCTAACTTTTCATATTGGTTTATCTTAAATTTATACTCTAAAGCTTTATTAGCTTTAACAACGATTGTTGCAGTATTACTTTGGTCATTAGCTACACTATTTTCTGCTTTATTTTCTGATGTTCCATTGACATTAAATTCTTCTTGATTACCAACTTCTTTTTTCTGATTTCCATCTACTACTTGTTCTTGTGTAGTGTCTGTTTTTGTATTAGCGTCTTTACAAGAGGTTACGGTTATCATTGAACCTATTGCTATTGCGAATAATATTTTTGAAATTTTCATTTTTTATGTTTTGAATGTTATAATTGATGTTTTAATAATTGCGTTTGAAGCAATTGTAGCTCCTTTTCCATTTGTAGCATTCTATCTTTTGCTGTTCGGTAAAATTGAAGCTCCAGATAATAATCCATAAACGAATACTCGCCCAATTGATACGCCTTGAACAGTAATTGCTCACTATCTAAATTGCCCATTGTTGTTTGATACTCATTGAATTTTTCGAGCATCAATTCGTATTGATTATAGGTTTCTTGAAATTGTGCGTAAAGCGAAGTAGTGATTACTTGGGTATTGGATTGCTGATATTCATAATTTGCTTCGGCAGCTTTTACTTTATTCTTGCTACTCCATAACGGAATTGAAATACCACCAAAAAAACCCGAATGATTACTCCCACTAACACCTTGGTAATTATAGCCAAGTGCCAAATTGGGCAACACCTTTTTTTTCTCCAATTTTATTTTTTGAAGCGAAGCTTCTTCATTGGTTTTCAATTTTTGCAATTGTGGGTCTTTTGTCAATTTATCTTGCCAAAGATTTTCAATTGTTCCAATTTCATTAGGCAAAACAATTTGTGATGAAATGCCATCAATAGGATTTCCACCGTTCAAAGTTTTGAGTTTGGACATTTGAATCTGGATATCGCTTTCTATCTGTTTAACTACAAATTGCTCTTGAATCCAAGCAATTTTTGCCTTATTCAAATCTAAAATGCCTACTTGTTCTTTGGCAAAAAGCTCTTTAATTTGGTCGAAAACCTGCTTGCTCTGTATTTTCCTTTCAGTTTCAATCGTTTTTTGCTTTTGTAAAAAAACGAGTTCTAAAAGAATGCCCTTTGCTTGCAATAAGACTTCTTGTCTTTTTGTCGAATAGGCCGACGCTAACTGTTGCGATTTAGATTCGTTCCATTTGCCACGAGCACCATAAACTGAAGGGAATTCAAATGATTGTGAAATTTGATATTCGGTATAATCTCCAGTTGCATTATTGCCAAAAGGCAAATAAAAACCAGAGAGCTGTGGGTCGGGCAAATTGTTAGTGCTCTTGTTTTCGAGTAGCTGACTTTCAATAAATGATTGATAGCCTTTTAGCTCTGTATTATTCTGTTCTATTTCGTTTAGCAGTTCCCCTACATTTTTAGTTTGTGAGAAACCAGTAACAAAGAACAGGCATCCGCAAATTGCGAACACGATGTATTTATTCATTGTTTGAAGTTTTAGGTTTAATCTGAATTTTTAAGATGGAATATTACGCAGAGGCAAAGTATTCCTTAACGATTAACCTAAAGATGGTGGACCTCGTGAGTCGAGGGAAGAGAGATATCGATTAAAATATGTATTGGGTGGACGATACACCGAAACCTTTTCGGATTCATCATCATACTTTATAGAAATGCTATAACGATTAAGAAAAATAGATATTTTTACATCTTTTTTAACTTTGAGTTGTTTCACACTGCTTTCGTGAGTTACTAATATTTCATTAGCAACTACAGAATGTATGTGTGCTTCCAAAAATAAATCTAAAAGCCCTTTTTTAGAACTTTCCTTTTCTGGAACATCGTGGTTATGACTATGAATGTCACTATTTGTAACAGCTTTATGTGAGTGTTCAACTTCGTGTTGATGATGTAAATGAGGTAAAACCTGATGCAATAGCATTAGACTGAATATGCCTAAAAAGAAAAGTGCTTTTATGTGATTATATTTTTGCATCGTTTGCAAATGTAATAATTTATAATTTGGTTTTTTTGTTTGTTTTCTCAATGTTAGTTATTTCGGTGTGCGGTTGCAAGAAACAGCTCTTTTGTTTTTTTAAGGTGTTGGCTTTTTAGCGTTGGGAAAAAATAAATGTGCTGTTTGCGCGGTGGCGTTTTTCAGACGAATTTTCAATGGTATTTCGGTTTTTTTCAGCTTGTGGCTAACTAGTTATATAGTAACTCTTATTACGCATATCCCGTAAATATGTCAGGTTATAGTAAGATTTTTGTTACTGTTATCATGTAAAGATAAATTTTTAATTCAAAAAAATAAAGTTCGCAAAAAAAAATTGAATTACTCAATTTAAGACCTATATTTGCTTTGTATTTCGAATCCAATTACATGGATACCAACCGAGTGAAGACACCACGGTGGTAAAACAATACGGACAGTAAAGTCAAAATAAACGTCTTTTCAACCTATTAGTATCGAAATACAAATAATTAAGTTAAAAATTATTTGTATGAAAACAAATCTTTACCAGTTAAAACTCACAAAAAAGGGTTATGGTTTATTCCCCTACATTATTGTGAAATTCCAAGAGTTCTTTTTACAAGTGCCTATTCATTTTTTAAAAAATAGTGAAGACCTTTTAAATGAAAATTATCCAGGGGTTACAATACCTAATGTACCTGAACATCTTTTTGATTACGATATTGATAAACAAGTAGTATTAATGCATGACAAATTACTGGAAGTAGTAAGAGACTATGCAGATACATTAACCGGAAGGAACAATGTAGTTTTCCCAATATGGCTTGTTGAGAACAAGAACACTGCTTATTTTTTGCAAGATGGAAATTTTACGAAGGAAAACAAAATCCCTACAGGTGGTAACTTAGTAACAAATGATTATACATTTATAGCGATAAATTCAGATCACTTTATTAGCAACTCACCTAAGAGTTCTGGTTTTAATCAGAATAAATCTTTAAAAAAAAATGAAAACTTTCCTAAAGGAATTACATTCTACGAACCTCTAGATCTATCAACTATTAACGCGATTAAAATAGAGTCTGATTTTAATACCGTTAGAGTTTTAGAACACGAAAAAGAGGATAAAAACATTATTATTCGTATCAAAAATAAAATAGGTAATACATTAATCGATTTTACAGGCGCAAATGATTATCGGATGTATTGTTATATGCATTATGGATTTCTTGATTCAAGGCATTATGCCTTAAATAACAACTCTAACTTTATAATAAGTACTCCACAAAAGTTTATTCTTTTAGTACGAAATTAAAAATAAGTCAGCACCCTTTTTGCCAGATTTTTAAAAAACAATAGAAAAAAAACACTATTCGTTAACTCTAAAAACTTAAAATGCGAAAGTTAATATTACACATACCCCATTCATCAACAACAATACCTTTTATAGATGGTTTTATAGCAGATAGTGATAAAATCACAGCTGAGATATTCAAACTAACCGATTTGTATACTGACGACTTATTCTCAACAAAAGATGATGATAAGCTTATAGCACCTTTTACCAGATTATTCTGTGATGTAGAACGATTTGCGGATGATGATTTGGAAGCAATGTCTAAGTTTGGTATGGGTGTTCTTTATGAAAAGTTTGATGATGGAAGTATGCTTCGAGTAGTAACCCCTGAGCTTAGAAAAAGGATACTTGAAGCCTTTTATTGGAAGCATCACAATAAGCTCTCAGAACTGGTTAAAACGCATCTTATGACTAGCAGTAACTGTTTGATTGTAGATTGTCATTCGTTCCCTGAAAAGACACTTAACAGAGCTCTAAATAAAACAGCATTCAGACCAGACTTTAATATAGGAACAGATGCGTTTCACACACCTAAGAAACTTGTTGAAGTAGCAACCAAATATTTTGAAAACTCAGGATACAGTTTGGGTATTGATGAACCCTACAGCGGAACAATTGTACCTATAGATTACTATAAAAAAGATGTTAGAGTTAAGTCTATTATGTTAGAGGTCAATAGGAAGCTTTATTTGTCTGGTAAGGAAAAAACAGCTGACTACAATAAAACAAAACAAGTCGTTCAAGGATTTTTAACAACAATTAGAGAAATTTAATTATAAAACAAATGAGATAGAAATAATAAAAAAAATTGATATGTAATTTTAATACATCTTGGTTTTTTAAAACCAAATAAACTATAGAATACGAATTAATAATTTAAATAATAAACCAATGAATACATTAAAAAAACACACTCAAGCAGATATTACTTTTTTTGCTACTAAAATTAATGAAGACGACATCGAATTTACATTAGAAGAAGGTACTGAATTTATTTATGACGAAGTAGAAAAATTAAGTGATAAAGACATTAAGCAATGGGCAAAAGAGGAAGGCTATTTAAGTAAAAGCTCTAAGTATATAACTAAATATGGTGTTGTGAATTTTGACGCATTACGTAAATTAAAAAATGAAGACGATAAATTATGGCAGGAAGAAAATCCCCCAACAAATGCTACACCAATTGGGCGTGCATTTAATTGGTTTATTGAAAAGGATTTTGAGTTTCCTAATGATATTGGAATTGAGATAGTTGATGGGATACACCCAGGAAATGATTGGCAAGGTGTAAATATTAATAATTATGAATCACTTGTTAAGTTGCAATTTTATCTTGAGAAGAAAGGTTTTAAAGTTAATTTCATTACATCATCGTAACCTTTTTTACTCTTAAGTATAGAGAATCTAAGCAGCGAGATATCTGATTTAAATTCAAGAAAATGAATTAAAACCGTATGGTGTTGGGATTTTATTTCTTGAGTATAAAAAAACATTAAGGCATTTGTAAATAAAGATGAACTGATGAAGACCGAAGCGTCTTTTATAATACATCTAAACAAAACATCTAATTTATGCAAAAATTTAAAATCTTTGTTTTTTAAAAATATAAAAAGAACAGAATATTTCGTTAACACATTTATAGTTGCCGACCATATAGAGAATGGTAAAAACCTTTTCATCAATATGACCAAGCCAAATGGAAACATAGTTCTGTACTTTTCAAGGGCAAATGACTACAAGATGTTCTGTTAAGACTCAACAGAAAATTTAAAAACGAGGCACTATACCAAAAACAGTCTAGGTTGTTTTATGATTCAGACATCTTACGTTTCCATACATCTGGTTCTGTTAAATTCAATTAATACGATAAAAGAAGAAAACAATGATTGACCAAAGCCACCCTATGTGGGACCATATAAATGCATCTCTAAAAGGAAAGGTGGATATTCTAGCTAAAAACCCTTATCGCTTTTATATAGGACCCAATGTATGGGCTTTTAGAAACAGTAGAATAAAAATATTAGAAGACTATCTTAAGGAAGCTATTGCCCTTGAAGACTATAAACTTTGCCAAAAAATAAAGGAAGTTAAAACTTTCCTAGGTTTCATAAATAAACATAAGACTAATAGGGATTATGTTTTTATTCTAGAAACCGAACAAACCATGTGGGATGTTGACGTGAGGTATTATTTAAAAAAAGAGGATAATATTTTAAAACTCTATAGCACTAAAGATACAAATGAAGAATTTCACGATTGTGAAGCATCATTGAAAATAAACGATAGCTTGAGCAAAAGGGACGTTATTGAACTGATTGAAGAGTACTTTGGGAAATGGCAGACATATGGTGGACTGCCAAGGTTCAGAAAAGAAGGGTTGTTAGATAAAAAGGAGTTTTATGCTATTATCGATATAATAAAAGAAAAAAGGGACTATCAAAGAAAGCTACTATTATATCTGTTAAAAACAGAACCCAATAAACTTAAATTTAATCCACGAGTAGCTAAAGTCGAAGACAATTATATCCTCTTTGGAATGTCAAAACATTATGGCACATTAAGTCTTTTTAAGAAATTGTTGGAAAATCTTGATTCTGAAAATCCCAAAATAAGAAATTAACAAACTATTCATCAATTATTTTAAGTCCGAAATCACTATTGGTGTGGAGGATGGTTATACATGGAAACTAATCTATAAATCTGAAGTGATAGAATTTTCGGAGAAATTTCAGGACAATTTAATTGAAAAAGGTGATATATGCCTTTCTGCAAAAGTTCAAACAAAACAGAATCCTAGTTATACATTTTGAGGAAACGGTGATGGTTGAGAAGGACTATAAAATAGATATTAGGATTAAAACAAAATAGATATGTCATTCTATTTCCTAAAACCAAAAAAACTGCCCCGTGAATTAATATGGGGGATGTTCATGTGCGAAGAAGAGTGTGATAGTAATGAACATATTGAATTTGATGCCCCATTAAAAAGGTATTTCATTCACCCTTTGAAAGTATTAAACATGTAAATAATATTATCATGACGTACTAGATGAAATTAAAATATCTTAATTACCTCCCCAAACCAATTCATATTGATGAGAGCCGATATGATTTAGTTGATGATGATGAATTTTTTAAAAGAGATAATCGTATGCCTTTAGTAATGGTTACGCAGCTTGGTATTTTCCCAACAAAAGGACAATATTACGGTAAGCTTAAGAAGGATATAAGGTTACTTGAGGGTCTGGAAAACCAGGATGTAGCTTTTTTTAGAAGAACTTACCTCACCAACAATGAACAAGATGGTTTAGTTATATTATATGCTAATGAAGAGTTGACTAAAGGTTTGATTGAGGACCAAACAACATTCGTTTCGTATATAAATCAAGTGGTTAAGGGAAAATAGACCAATTAATTAGGTTTGGTCTTGTTCATCTGAGCATAATTGGTTATTCTTCTAATCCCTTTTTTATTTTTATTAGTCTATGAAATTTAAGCTATATATTTCTTTAGATTTAATCATCAATTAACTATTGTTGTTGATTAATGAGTGTGCTAAATAAGGTTAGATTTTATATTGTTAATTTTGACTTTGTGCACAAATCACTAGGAGAAAAATCCCCTAAAGAATAATTATGTATTGAACTTTATGATTTCCTAAAAAAGGAAGTCTACAACAGTAGCGAATTTATAAGCATTTTGCTATCGAATAACAATATCTTTAATTAAATACAAAAACGCCTGGTATCAAGATATGCATTTGTTAGAATTTGTTTTAGGAATGGCGCCTAAGGATATTACTGATGAATTTGAAAGAATGAAATCTCAAACAGAATCCATGAGTAGGTAAGGGTGTCTTGAAAATTAAGATTTAATTTATTTTATAAAAATCGATATGTGATTCCTCAAATAGGGTCTCACACTGTTCATCTTCAATTTCTGGGCAATAACTAATCTTTAAGCTAATTTCAAATTCTATTCCTTTTTTTATTTTAATATTTATACTTCTTTCAAAAATGAAATTTGCGGGTGTATCATTATAATCTCTATGCGTTTCTCTATATAGTTCAATACTTTTTTCAAACACGGGTTCGAGAAAATTGTCCTGTACAAATTATCCCCAAGAATAAATTATTATTCTTGGGGATATATTTTTTTTACTCGGCCGCTTACGCGGCACTTATTAAATTACGCAACCATTGTTATTTTCTTGAAAAGTGTTTGTGAGACCGCTTCGCTAAATTGATAAATAATTAAATAACTAAAAAGCCTGAACAGCACGCACACCGACTGCGTTGTACTTATCGACGTTGTACTGAAACCCATTGTAGAAAAACTGCCCTCACGCGAAAATGTTATCGAACTCCGTAGAACTCCAGTAGAAATCACTAAATGAAGTAAACCCAGAGACCCCCTCTAAAGTTGTTTTATTGATATAGATTTGGTTTAACTCTTTTGCACTTGGTAAAAACCAATCTGGACCTAAAGACCTTGCCGCTAAAGCAGCGGGAGCAGAGCAGTAGGGCAATCTTTAAGAATATTGTTGGTGTTATTAAAACCATCTCCTATTTCAGCACCAAGACCAATAGGTGGGTCACCCCAAACATTCGGTACGTTTGGTAAATCTGTACCTATACAACCCCATTCTACAGAAGTTGCTACATCTGAAAATGCCACAACCAACCCGTGTTGACCCTTACTATCTAACCAAAAAACAACACCGCCATTAACAATATCACCAATATTATAAGTCGCAGAAGCGTCTGGGTTTTCATTATTAATACCCACCTGGGCAAAGGTTGTTGCAGTTAGTAATACCGCTGTTAAAAGAGTGAAAAATTGTTTCATTGATTATTGATTAAATAATTAATTAAAGCTGTCTCAAAAATAGAACATTACTTTTTAAATACAACTAAAAGAGTGAAATTTAAACCGTATTTAAGCGTAGAGTGAAATCTCTTAACCTATCCAAATCTTGTAAGAATAAGTTCGATAATTGGAGTACGTTGTGTACAAGACGAACCTTCAACCTTTCTTTGGTTGGGGTTTTTTGTTTTCAGAAATTCTTAACTAAATTTTTAAACAAATCCAATATTTGGTTCGAGAATAGGTCAATAGGGTGTACTAAAACTCTTGTTAATCATTTGATTTTCAAGAGTTTTTTGATTTTACAGACTTTAAATTTCTGACCTATTTCCGACATTTTTTAAAAGTGTGCTATTTGAGTGCATTCACTTTATTAATTCTAAGAGTATAAATCGCTTGTTATCTTGTAAATAATCTATTACAATATTAGAGTTAGAGAACCAAATAAAAGAACTTAGGCTTAAAAAAAAGCCAAAAAAATCACATTAATTTATTTCATTTCTAACCACAATCACTTAAATATATCGGTTTCCTTTTGAGGGTGAGTCTTCCTGAGATGGTATATTACCCATAGGTTCTCTATACCTGATATTTATAAATATGGCTGTATTGCTTCGTGATACCTAAAAACACTTGTTAACGTTATATATAATAGGGTTTACTAATATCATAGTGCCTATGTTTTGTTTAGGACTATAAAACTTCGTGAAGGGGTAACCCTTTGTCTCTTGGTGTATGGTATTTTTTACTGAGGTTTTATTCCCAATTATAAGTAAGGTTATCATTAAGTTGATAGCCTTTTTTATTTAAAATAATAGATGCCATATAATACACTTAATAGTTTTATATAAATTTTACTACTTTTGATTTATAACTTATAATTAAACACAATGAGAAATATATTTAATGATATTGTAATTGGAGCATCAAGACAATTTGATGAAGTAGAAGCTAGAAAACTTCGTTATTAAAATTTTTGTGTATGTGGTAGTGAAAATCAGAATTGGAAGTATTGTTCCTGCTAGGTAAAATACTAAATCTGTGATGTCAAAAGTTCCTGATACAATTTCGAAAAGTTGTCCGATTTCTGAAAATATAGCAATACTTGGAATTAACAAAACCCAGTGAATATTATGTTTTGAGATTTTATTATCCCATATCAATAACAAAACGGAAAGATATGAGAAAAGCCAAATACCGTCAGGCAGTGAATATAAAAACCAATCAGGCAAGTTGTCATAAAAAGGTAATGTAAACAATCTTAGATACGATATAGCTTCTTTCAAACCAATCATCTCGAACCAATTGAACATTTTTAATGTTTCCTGTCTAAAAGAAAGGTATATACCCCCCCCCCAAGAAGCAAAGTAAAAAAGTGTCCTAAGATAAGGTGTGTTTTAATCCTTCTAATGTTCCTTGTCCTACCTAGCAACTGCCACCGCAATTAGCATAATACCCTCCAGAACAAGAAAAATAATACGACTTATATTCTCCTTTATAATCTCTGACAGTCTCAGCCCCACTATCATTTGAACCCAAAACAATTTTATTGTTTTTTATACTCCATTTTCCATATCCCGTGCAGCATCCTCCTTTGCCTTTATAATATTTGTAAATAGAATAACGTGTATTAGATTCAAATTTTAATCTTGTGTAATCCCCTTTATAGCAACTGATTTTGTAGGAATTGCCTACTAAATTTTCGGTTTTAAGCGTTATAATTGTATCTTCTTCATCTTCAGAAGAACCAAAAGCAATTAATAAAAATATTGCTACCAATGAAAGTCAAATTACATTTTTTATTAAACTTTTCATAGTCTGATTTTAAATTGTTTCCCCAAATGTAAAAAATATAAGTAACATTGTATTAATTTTAGATATAATTCACCTCTAACAGAAGCACACACTCCCACCTTCACGAACTGTACTCCTTAACCATTTAAGATTACAAGCCATTCTATTAATTTAGGATGGTTTTTTTTTATGCTTTTTTGTACTTAAAAATACAAGATTTAGCACCTTTAAAATCTTGTAGTGAAAATGCTTGTATCCCTTTAATAAAAGTGCTTAACAGATTATGACATCTTTTTATATTCCTTATAACCTTACAGACGGAGCAGGCTTTTCAATAGCTCCTGGTCAAGCTTTTTGGGTAGCGGCGGAAAGTACAACAGGGGAGCTAGTTAGTTTTACACCTGAGATGCGTACCACTACCGGAACT
>Ga0209532_1001108_pt1 | contig 21800 bp, 19 predicted proteins | sample COG_02_FD_184746 | JGI IMG/M metagenome (GOLD analysis project Ga0209532, IMG submission 184746) | Pelagic Microbial community sample from North Sea - COGITO 998_met_02 (SPAdes) (version 2) | ecosystem: Environmental > Aquatic > Marine > Neritic zone/Coastal water | place: Helgoland, sampling... | reverse complement strand
GAGCCGATTGCCTAGGCCCGTAAGTATTGAAGGGACGTACCACTGTTACCGGCAAGTCAAAAGCATTGTAAAAACTCAAGGCCATGTTGTCCGCTCCAATTTTACTGGCACTGTAAGGCGATTGGGGTTGAAGTACATGTTTTTCGTCAATGGGCACGTACTGGGCCGTTCCATAAACTTCTGAAGTAGAGGTATGCAGAAACTTTTTTACCCCACAATGTTTCGCCGCCTGCAGCATATTTACTGTACCCTCAACATTGGTTCTAACGTATGAAGTAGGAGCTACATAGGAATAAGGAATGGCAATTAATGCCGCCAAGTGAAATACCATATCAATATCTTGGCAAAGTTCCTGACAAAAGTGTGGGTCGCGTATATCTCCGCTAACTATTTCTAAATTGGGTTGATGTTGATAGTCTTCAATATCTTCCAACCAACCCCAATTGTTGAATGAATTGTACAAATTGAGCGCTCTTACTTTGTAATCTGATGCTAAGAGTAATTCCGTTAAATGAGAACCGATAAACCCATCTGCTCCGGTAACTAATACTTTCATTTAAATTGTATTCTGTTTTTGAATGATAAAACTGTAACCAACGGACTGTCTTAAACATTCTATCTGATAGTAAAGTTTTGCTTTATTCATTGCGTCACTCTTATTCATCTTCCTTTTATGCCTTAAAATTAAATAGGATAACTTTGACTTTAATCTTATCCAACCTCTAATCAACCTAGGAATAACCCGTAAAACAAAGGAAAATGGAAGAGGATATAGTAAAACTTGTAAATGATAGTCTATTCCAAAACTAGACCCTCCTGATATTTTTTTCAATTTCATCCCATTATTTTCGGAAAAATACTCCAAAGCCTTAAAGCTTAAATGGCAATAAGATATTTCGTGAAAGCACTCCATAAAAGCCACGTAGCCAATAAAAATTCCATTTGGCTTTAATACGCGGGCAATCTCCTTAAAACATATGGAGGGATCCTTAACATGTTCCAATACTGCATCCATAATAACAACATCCACACTTTCCGATTGAATTGGTAAATTTTCTGCATATGCCTCTATTATATCATTTGAACCTTTTTCAGGAAATGGATCAATCCCTGTCCAAAATCCTCCTGCTTCGTTGACAACGATTCGATTACGTCCATAACCACATCCGATATCTAAAACCTTTTTCCCATTTACCAAATTCGCCAGATGGTATAAAGGTTCATTGATTAAAAGCTCACAATTCGGTCTTATTTGGTCTAGTGTAATATTTCGAGTACTTACTCCCATAAAACCTTATTAAAATTCTACTATGTTATTCAAAATCTGTATAAGTTTATCTTCCGAAAAAGTTGTTTTCATTCTTTTTAAGGCATTCGCCGTTAGTTCCTTACGCAAATCTATATTACTGTACAGTTTTAGTAGGTTTTCGGACAAAGAATCTACAGGATTATCATTTTTAATAATTAAACATTCTACATTGTCTCTAAATATGTAGGTTACTGTTGGTGTTTCTGGTGCTATAAAAGGAATACCTGCAAACAGATACTCAAACAGCTTTAGTGGACTCCCGTACCAATTAGAACCGGGCATAACACCAATTCTAATCTTTTTTCTCCAAGCCCTTAATTCATTCAGTGAAACGTAACCCGTTAGAATTATTCGTTTGTTTACAGGACTCTGCTCTACTATTTTCTCAATGTTTTCCCACTCCTCTCCTTTACCAATTAGCACTAACATAGCATTTGGTGGCAATTCATTAATAATCTGTTCAAACGCCTTAATTAGCAGATCAACCTTATGCCAAGATAAAAAGGAACCTATAAACCCAATGTAGTCTCTATTGTCGAAATTAAATTCACTTGCAATACCATCATCAGGAATAAAAGTTGGAAAGACCCTAATTTTATTTGAATCTACCATATAGGTATTTAAAATGAATTCTTTGACTGGGTCAGAGTAGCCAATTATTTGATTTGCCAATCTTAAAGCTTCTAATTGCCTCCGGTTAATTTCTGTTTTGTAATATGAGTGCAAGCTTGTCACTTCAATACTTTGGTCATAGACTGGGCAATCGTAGAATACAGTATAGGGTAGATTTCTCTTTTTAACCTCTTTGTACAACTGAGAACCATAAAAATAAAATTCTAAGATACCATCTGGGTTCGGATATGCTTCAAAAAGCCTTTTTACAAAATTATCTTGCTGCCTCAGCAATAAAAAATCAGATAAGGTTTTCTTGAGCTTCGGAAAAGGTTTGAACAATAAAGCCAGAGCAACTACTATAGGTGATCTTTTATTATTCTTTTCAGTTTTAGATTTTGTTTTATGGGGAAAAACATGAATATCAACCTCAGTATTACCACTCAAGGTGGATAAATAGGTTAAGTAGTTATATACCGCAGAATTCCTCTGATTTCCTAGTAAATCAGGAATGTTTGCAACGAGTATAACCTGCTTCTTCTTCATTAAGAAAAATGTGCATTGTTGGTAAATATCAAATTTTCACCCTTGTGGCTAAAACTAAAATCGTACTGGCAAATAGCACTAAAAACACTTTTGGAACAACCGGGTTTCATTCTATCGTGCAATTCCACTACGAGCACTCTTGTTTTGGGTAACCACTTCTCATAACCATTTTCAAATAATTCTTTCTCTGCACCTTCAATATCAATTTTCACTAAATCAAGAACCGTTATACCGTAATCGGCCATTATTTTCGAAATACTAATGGTTGGAATCAAGGATGAAGATTTTTCTAGATTCTCCTGACTAACTTCTTTCGTCATAAAACCCCAGTTTCCCAGTCCAACGTCTTGTATCTCGATAAATCCACCATCATTAGCACTTAATGCACTATTAAATGCACTTACGTTCGGATAGTTTTTAGTATTCAGTTTTACCATCTCAAAATTAGATGGTTCAGGTTCAACAGAATATATCCTTGCGTTTGGGTATTTATTTGAAAAGTAAACAGCCGCAAGTCCAATATTCGCTCCTCCATCAATTATTGTTCTGGGCTTAAAGTCCAAACTAAACTCATATTCACTTTCATAAAAAAGTTGCTTAAAAGTAGGTATATCAGTCGTGTTCGGCCTTAAAGAAATCGAATGTTTAATGCCTGGAACGAATAACTCATTGGTAAGAGAAGAATTTAATTTCCTAAACAACTTCCCACCACCTTTACCAAATTTTTTTCGGTAATAGTACATTCCTAGTAGACTATACCAAAGTTTTCTCATATTCTTTCTATACTATTTCTATAAAAATTGATAACCGTGTCAATTACTTTGGTTTGATCATAAGTATCTAAATTATTGTAAAACGGAAGTCGAATCAACCTTTCAGTGTATTTATCAGAATTAATCAATTCATTACCCGAATACAACCCCTCAAAATAAGGACTTTTGTGAAGACTCAAATAATGAAATACAGCCCCTATTTCATTAGATTTCAAATACTGAAGTAATTGGTTTCTTTCAGTTCCAGTATTACAAACAAAATAAAACATATGTCCATTATTGGTTGCATAACTAGGTATATATGGCAGGTTAACCCCAAAAGCTCGTAACTCTTGTAATCCTTCGTAATATCTATTCCAAATGTTAATACGGTTATTCTGAATTTCATTCATACTCTCTAATTGAGCCCATAAAAAGGCAGCTGTCAATTCTGACGGTAAAAATGACGAGCCAATATCTACCCAACCATATTTATCAACCTCTCCACGCCAAAAAGCAGAGCGATTAGTACCCTTTTCCCAAATTATTTCGGAGCGTTCAATGAATTTCTCTTCATTTACCGATAACAGACCACCCTCGCCCGAAATTATATTTTTTGTTTCGTGAAACGAAAAGGTGCCCAAATGACCTATGCTTCCCAACGATTGATTTTTATAATAACTATCAATGGCTTGAGCAGCATCTTCAACCACAAATATGTTGTGGCGCTTTGCTATATCCATAATAACATCCATATCACAAGCAACGCCTGCATAGTGAACGGGCACAATGGCTTTAGTTTTAGGAGTGATTAAAGCCTCAATTTTAGACTCATCTATTCCTGGATGGTCGGATCTTGAATCGCAAAAAACTATTGATGCGCCTCTTAAAACAAAAGCATTTGCTGTAGATACGAAAGTGTATGATGGCATAATGACCTCATCTCCGGGTTGAATATCCAGCAGTATTGCGCACATTTCCAATGCATCTGTACAAGAGGATGTTAATAAGGCTTTTTTGATTCCAAAATTTTGCTCAAAAAATGTTTGGCATTTATGGGTAAAGGGGCCATTACCAGATAACTGAAGATTAGAAGCAGCCCTCTGAATATTAGCGGTCTCATTACCCGTAAGGTATGGAATATTAAACTGAATCATTTAATTCAAATGTATTGACTTATCTCACCGCGAGGCACATTCATTAGAAGGTCCAGAACACTAACATAATCATTGAACTCGGTAAGCTTTTGGTCATATTTCTTGTATGGGCCATATTCTTTAAAAACAAGTTCGATATTATTTGACTTGAAAAGACTATGACTTTCTGCCAAGTATCTTTTTGCTGCAGGCCCACTAACATATGTTGTCGTTTCAAGGTCCTTTAACAATCCAACTAGTCGCTCTACTCTACCTTCGGTAAGCGTATAATTCGATGAACAATCAAATTTAGTAGCAAGTCCAATATAACCAGAAATACCTTCGATAAGCATTTTGTTGAATTCTGATAAAGACTTGGAACCCGCCTCCAGGTATAACGGCTCTAGCATTTCCATAACATCCTTTTTGAAAGGAGCTTTAGCATAACTCTGTTTAATGGACATTATATGTTTGTTTATCCACTTTGTATCTCTAAACTCAACTTCAGAAATTTTCTTGTTCACCGATTCTTTTTCAACTGGTATCGTTAACCAGTACGCCCCGTTTGGTCCTACAATTTTGTTTCTATTTCTCCAATCATTTTTTGTGTATTTAACCTCATCATAAAAGCAAAATACATCGGCTGACTTAATCAAATCAAAGTATCCCTTCCATGGAATATAATTGGATTGGAGGACAACAACTTTCATTAGTTAAGGATTATTTTTTTTCTCAAAAACTTCATAGGGTTTCCAATTACACTGGAATTATCAGGAACATCTTGAGTAATTACTGAGCCAATGCCAATCACGCAGTTATTACCAATTGTTATATTATTTGAAACCGTAACACCGGTACCTAGAAAACAATTTTTACCAATATTTACATTCCCAGAAAGTACCACTCCAGGACTTAAGTATGAAGACATTCCAATAGTAGAATCATGCGAAACAACTGCACTATTATTAACTAATACCCCCGGATTAATAACAACGCCTTTATCAATATTTGCCCCTGGATAAATAACAGCGCCATTAAATATATCTGCGCTTTCAGAAACGAATGCACTCGAGGAAATAATCGGTTCGGCCAAAGAACCATTATCCGATAAGCTAGTAATAATCTTTGTTTTTAGTTCAAGATTCTTATACCCAAGACAACATATATATTCCATCTCTTGAAAATGGTTTGAATAGTCTTTAAATAAAAAAGTATTGGGAAACCCATTTTCATTTTTCAAATCATCAAAATAATAATGAAATTTCTTGTTCTTTGACTTAAGAATAAGCTCTATCTGGGCACCTAATTCCCCAAATCCAATGGCCGCAAGCGGTCTATTTGATTGCGACAAATCCAATATACTTAAATAAATGTCGAGACAACGGCAATGATTTCACTAAAACATTATGCATTATTTGTGCATACTCTAAATTTTGAGCTTTATCTCTTGAAGGATCATTCACCAATTGAGCTTGACCTAAAAACCAATGATAAATAAATCGAACCTCTTTAAATCCAACCGCTTTAAGTTGAGCCTCAATTCGTTCTTCGTTTAAGCCACCTTCCACATGCTTTTGATATTCTGCTTTTACAAACGTTTCGCTCTTTACTCCAAATTCGGCCTCTATCTCCTCATCCTTTTTCGTTACCGCATTAATCTCACGATTAATAATTGGATCATAACTCAAATGCTTGGGTAAATGTTTAATCTCTTCCCAGAAATATGAATTAGGACTTAAGTCTGCATAAAAAACGCCTCCGTCTTTCAATGAACGGTAGCAGTTTCTGAAAGTGGGGTTCATGTCATGTAAATGATCCAAGAAAGTATATGCAGTAGCTATATCGTAGTAGTTATCAGGCAATTCAACAGACCCTGTATCACTGTTAACTAATTCTATATCGCAATCACCTGAAGTGTCTACTTTATCTAGCATGACCTGAGTTACATCAACTCCCTTTATCTCTGTTGCGTGATGTTTTAGGATATTAATCATAAAACCTGTTCCACACCCTAAATCCAATACTTTTTCAATAGAATGCTCTTTACCAAGTTCGCTAATAATTTCTTTAACTCTATCAATACTTTCTTTCCTAAAATGAGGTTCAATTGTGTTATAATCATCTGCCATTGCAGAATGAACATCAATATTTGCTTGAATCGCCTCTTTATAATCCTTATCTGAGTTTTTCATTATACAGTTCTTTGTTTAAATTTTCGTTGTTCAAATGGAACATAATATTCATCGTAATTGGCCGGTACTTGCGCATGAAACCCTAGTTTCTGTAAAGCTTTTTCAGAGTAATTTGAAGTGTCTATATGACTCATGGATCTAGGAATGTCTATACGCTGTTTCATCCAAGGCCTAACCATGTTTACTGTAAGGGCATGCCTCCATTTCTCAGTATTATTGTCACCACCTGCGTGCCAAATTCTGGCATTAAAAAACCAAATAGCCCCTGCTTTTTCAATAACTCTTTTTGCCTTTGAATAAAATTCCTCTTCGCTTGGAGCGTCATTATCGGTTCGCTCTTGAGAATTTGGCAAAAACCAAGTTGCTCCATTTTCTTCAGTAAAATCATCAAGTAATATCGTGGCTCCCATATTTGTCACATAATTAGGTATGATTCTAGGGCAATCTACGTGAACTCTTTTGCTGTAATTTGATGAATTTGGTGGCATTGAAGAAGAAGTATGGGCATAAACTATACAACCTTCTCCCAAAACTGACTCAAGAGGTTCTGACACTAGCGGCAAATCAAATAAGTCAGCGAAAACTTTATGATATAAGGGACAATTCAACACCATGGCATAATCACCATAGTTTTTTCCCTTATGATAATCAACCTCTTTTGAAATTGCAATTTCCAGCTCTGCTTTTGCCTTTTCAATATACTCTTTGGGTAATGCGTTTCGAACAATTGAAAATCCTTGAGTATTTATCTCATGAACAAACTTTTCTTTATCAAACATTAAAGTTTATTTTCTTTTTAATAATATAGAGCGGTCTATCTTGAACTTCTTTTAAAATTCTACCAATGTATAATGAAGCCAACCCAACGACTAAAATTTGAATACCGCCTACAAAAAGAATTACAGCAATAGTTGAAATGTATCCGGGTCTAAAATCAATAATGTAAAGCTTCAAAAATAACAATACCAATAAACTTCCAAAACCTAAAAGTGATATTAACATACCGATAAATGAAGCCCATCTCAATGGCAAATCTGAAAATCCAATAATTGAATTCACAGCCATATTTATCCTTTTAATAAATGTGTAGGATGAATCACCTTCCTTACGCTCTTGATGTTCAATTGCAATGTAACCTCTTTTAAATCCAATCCAATTTTCTAATCCCGGTAAATACCTGCTTTTTTCTGTTAATTCGTTGTAATGCTCAATAAACCTTCGACTCATCAATCGCATAGTCGAAACATTCAGAGGGGTATTATCACCAGTCATTTTGTTTAACACCCAATTAAATGCTTTAGATGATATTATTTTAAGCCAACCATCTTTTCTGAGAGTTCGCAAACCATAAACAATATCATAATTATTATTTTCAAGTTCAGAAACAAGTTTCAGTATTTCAGAAGGAGGGTCTTGTTGATCGACATTGAGCATACAAACCAAATCACCACTCGACAAATTGTATCCAGCAGATAAAGCGATATGTTGACCAAAATTTCTTGAAAAAATTATGCTTTTTACTAAACTCTCTTTTTCACAGATTGAATCCAAAAAAGCCTCATCGTCATCACCTCCTCCATCACTAACAAAAATGATCTCATGAAGATTTATATTCGGAATTTGTTTTATTGCAGAAACAAAATCATTGATAAGGTAATGATCTTTATAAATTGGTGTAACAATACTTATCGAATTCTGCATCATATTTCTACTGTAGTTCACCACCAGAGAAGTGACAATATACAGCATACGAATGTATAGAGATTTGGCTTAAAATACTATTCCAAATTCAATTATATAAGGGCTAATTCAATAATTTAGAAATATTCTAATTGTCAACTATTTCAAATGTTTCTTTCCCGTTTTTACGGTTAATTAATGCACCATTAGAATTTACCTCTTCGTAAATTAATTGTCCTGATAAGATATTTGCCTTTTGAAAATCTATATAATTCATTAACGGGATATTTTTAGCGGAATGCTCAGGCATTCCTCGAACAAAATCATAATTTACAATTTCATGATTTAACGTTCTTATTACCCAACCATCATCCATAAAAAATAAATAATACCCCCAAGGCTGTACATTATTCCCTAAATCGTAAGCATATTTAATATCATTGCTTGCAATATAACGCCCTACATACTTATTTGAAGGTGTATTAGATTCAATTTTTTGCTTAACATCCAATAAATAATCCATAGTATAACCTAATACCATTTCATTTTCTTGATTAAAGAGTCTATTAGCATAAACACCAATTGTCACTAAAAACAGAATTGTCAATTGTACTCTAAAAATAGCTTTTCTCAACTTTGCAGAATATAAAAACAAGCCAAACAAAATCACAAAACAACTTGGCACCAAATAATTTAAAACTAATTGACTACTCTCTTCATAAGGATGAATCAAAGAGGCCCCAAAACCTAAAATAATAAGAATTACAAAAAAGTAAACTACAGAAAGGCCTATTCGATGCCAAAATTGTTTCTTAATAAACAATGGTATTCCTAATAAAAAAACAAACCAATAGCTCTTGAAAGGCTGTAATACATACAAAACAAGAAAATGAATGCCTTTTTTAATGTTGATAATTTCTTGATAGTACTGGATTAAATATTTGAAATCTAACCCCCCAGCACTGAACGAAACTTCACCGCTAAATGCAATATAAAACACAATATAAAGTGCCACAAATAACAAATACAGACTCGATACTAAACCAAAACTTCTCCAATTAATTTTTTTAATTGTTCTTAAATAAATAGATAGAATAAAAAAAGAAGCCATCGAAAATGGCAATAAAGTCAAGTTGATTTGAACATATAAAATAAACAGAATTAATAGTGTCAAATAGCTCCGTTCTTTCCATAAAACAAGTTGACATAACATAATGATAACCACTGGAATTAACTTCGGTTGATTGAACAAAAAAGGCACATTCACATTACCAAATTGAAAAGAAAGAAAAGCCATTGAAAAGACACCCAAAAACCACCAAAAACTGGTTACTGGCTTGGGTTTAAGAGTAAACATTACATAGATAAGAATCGATTGTAAAATTGGAATTGTGATAAACTCAAAGGAGTGTAAATGCAAAATTCCAAATATTCTGGCAATACCTGTGTTTAACCACAATTCGAAATAATGGTAGGGCATTGCACCAACTAAATGAGAAGATTCTACCCAATCAATCAATACAGTTTCCTTTCCTAAATCCGAAATGAAATAACTCACTGCTGAATAAAAAACATGATCTCTTCCTGAATAAAAGAAAGGGAAATGCTCCCAGTTAATATTCAACATCCAATAAACAATATAAACCAATACAGGAATTCCAACGAAGAACCTTTTAGGAATTTGTCTGGTAAATAATATAGACTCAAATGGTCTTTCACCAACCATAAACCAAATAAGAAAAAGTAAAACGTAGAAAATGGAGGTAGTTTGCCCTTTAGTATAAAAAATAGATACTATAACAACAAAGGATATTAAACCGAATAAAAGGACGCCAACACTTCTTGACTTCACATTGGTAAAAAATAACCTGGCAGTTTGCCCCAAAAGCAAAAAAGCCGCTAGCCCTGATAACAAGGCAAAGAAACTAAAACAAGTAAATTCAACTGGATTTTGATTCATTATTTTTTTAGAGTTAGTCTAAAGTCGATTCTTTAATCGTAAAAAGCTCTTTTCAAAATATTCGTACGAAAGACTAGACAATAATAATGTTATACTTAAGCAAACCACATAAGTGCATATTGAACCTGGACTTTCGGATAAATAAAAATAAACGAACAAAACAAAAGGGTGAATCATATATATACCGTAGGATATATTACCCAAATAATTCATCACCGTATTCTCCAAAATTGAAAATCTATTCTTTTGAAAAGCAAAGCTTGCTATTAACAATCCAATAGACAAAGACATAATTTGAAAATGAAATAATGGAAACCAAAAACCACCAAAAAAGGTAATCCCATTAAATAAAAGAAATATACTCAAAGTCAATTTATTAGCAATCAATTTAACAAAGGTTTCAGAAAAACGTTCGTACAAAAAGAAAACCCAAGCCCCCCATAGCATTGGTTCGATATTAAAGGAGTGCCAACGGTCAAAATGAACATTATCATATAAAATAGGCATCAACTCTTTTCCAAATGAATTTATAAAGTCGTATGAACTAAAAATTACGAGAATTAAAGAAATAACTAATAAAAAGTTATTCTTCTTAAGAAACAACAACGGCCAAAAAACATAAAATTGTTCCTCGACACCTATTGACCAAGAATGCAGAAAAAAAGGAATTCCTTGAAAAAACACATAACCAAAGTTCGGCAACAATAAGATACTTAAGATAATAGACTTGGAATTTAATGGCCACAATATTCCATCGGGTATTTGAAGGTTAAAAAATATAAAGTAGAAAACAATAGAAACAAAAAAAATAAGATAGAAAAGAGGCCAAATTCGATACACTCTTTTTAAATAAAATTTCCTAAGACTTACCTTTCCTTTCATTTTCAATTCTCTGAATAAAATTGAAGAAATGAGAAATCCACTTAAAACAAAGAATATTTGCACACCAAAATATCCCGCATTTTCAATCCATTTATGATCAAAATAAGGCAATTCAAAACTCCGTTTGAACTGTTCAACATGATGAATAAAAACTAAGAGAGCAGCAAAAAACCTAATACTTGTTATATGCGGAAAATACATTTTTGAAATTCAATTTTTTAATTATTCTATTAAACTAAGAATTGAATTTTCTAGCTTTTTAGATTGTAGTTTACGATTGAACTTTAATTGAGATTGATCAAAATTATATTTATAGCTACTCTCAAAATTAAATTCGTTATACAAGTCACCTACATTATTGGCATTTATCAACTCGTAGGCCTCACTTCTATTCTTATTTCCACAGAAAATAATCGGCTTTGCAAACTTTATATACTCAAACATCTTTACTGGCAAATACTCCTTATCTCTCCCATCCTTTGAAAGTACCAATAATGCAAATTCCGAACTGAAAATCAACTCCAAAGATTCCGCATAAGTAAGGTTTTCTTTAATTTCAAGATTTAATAAATTGTATTTAGCTTTTAGTCCTTTAAGATAGACTAGATCCTCTTGGTTGAATATAGCAAATTTTAAATCAAATTCATCACTGAGTTCTTTTTGATAATATTCTAAAAATTCATCACACGAGCGCTTACCTCCATATAGTGCTCCGCTATGGACTATATATTTTTTAACAATACTTTTCTTTTCAAGAAGCGGTGTATCTGGATCAAATCCATTATAAATAACTTCTGTAGGACATTTTATTTCAAACCGCTTTCTTAAAGCCGCAACTAAGTTGTTAGAAACACCTATAATCAATGATGCTTGATTGATAATATTTTGCTCTTTTAAAGCATAAAAAAACTTCCAAAACCCCAAATGCCTCATGGGGTTTAAAGATAATTGATCTCGATAATCTAATATTAGGTTAATCTTTGGATGTCTCGACTTAACCTCAAAGCCTAACCTAAAAACATCAAAAGGGCCATATGAACAAATTACAAAATCGTATTGATCCATATTCATATGTGAGATTTTTTTTAAACCATGTTTGTAAAACTCTCCTCCTTTAAGCTCAAACCAAAATTGAAGCTTCAAAACGTCATAAATGATCCAGTTTTTAAGTTGTTGAAACCAACTTAAGTTGGTTTGATAATGACTATAATCAACTTTGGAGCCCTCCCGATGAGTGTAAATGTGTCTTACACCTTCAATGGGCTTGCCTTCTCTTTTTGGACATAGTACATCTAACACAGTATCTTCTGTTTGGTTGAAGTGTCTCAAAAAAGCACCTGTCCGATGGGAAGCCGCACTATTTAATGGAGGGAGCCAATAACAGATTAAAAGACCCTTTGTTTTCAAAGCTGTTTAATCAATTTTGCTGGGTTACCCACATAAACTCCTTTAATAACAATATCCTTTATAACCACTGCACCTGCTGCAATTACAGAACCATCTGCAACAGAAACAGGTAGTATTGTTGCATTGCTGCCTATTGAAACATTATTACCAATTTGTGTTCGTTTATACAGTTTTGTATTACCTCCCGCTGGTTTACCTTCTTGAAAAAGATCATTAATAAACATTACTCCGTGCCCAACAAAGCAACCATCACCAATGGATACCAAATCACAAATAAAGCTATGGGATTGAATTTTCGTTTTAGAGCCAACTTTAGCACCTTTTTGTATTTCAACAAAAGGTCCAATAAAACTATCATCTCCTATTGAACATCCATATAAATTTACGGGTTCAACAACCACAACATTTTCTCCAAACTCAACATCCCCTCGAATACCAATATGCAACGTTTTATTAAGCATTGTATATTTTATCAATAATTTCAACCGTTTTCAATCCTTCAAATCCATTGGTAGCAATGGTCCCTTCATGTTCAAGAACATCTATTACATTTTGATATACCTTATCATGATTACTCATAGACCCTTGGTATTGACCGTAATTATTCGCAGGGTTTCCTTCAGGTAAATCCTTAATTTCATAGTCTTCGATATTTTGATACTCCAATTCATTTAGATATTGTCCGCCAATTTTTACCGTTCCTTTTTCACCGAATAGGGTTAAAGAACCTTCCATATTCTTGTTGTAAGCATTTATACTGAAATTCATAGTACCAATTGCACCATTATAAAATTCACAAGCAACAACAGATGTGTCCTCAAATTCAATGTCAGTTCTTTTAGTTACATTTTTAGAATAAGCTTTCACCTTGCTAATGTCACCAATAAGCCAGTATAATAAGTCAATAAAATGACTGAATTGAGTATACAATATACCTCCATCCAGGTCTTTGGTTCCTTTCCAAGTGTTTTTATAATAATCAGGGTTTCTATTCCAAAAACAAGATAGGTGAACGGAAAGAATCTTTCCTAAACCATTTTCAGCAATAATTTTTTTGAGAGCAGCAACTGGGGGATTATATCTATTTTGTTTTACGATAAACAATCTTTTATTTGCCTGTTCAGCAGTTTTAATCATTTCACCACAATCATGCACTGAAAGCGCCATGGGTTTTTCGCATAAAACGTGATAACCAGCTTTAAGACTTAAAATCGAATGCTCTGCATGAAATCCATTTGGAGTGCAAACAGCAACAACATCTGCTTTAATTTTCGCTCCTAAAAGTTCATCTATTGAGCTAAAATAAGGTACATTATATAAGTCAGAAACCGATTCTCCTGATTCCTGATCTGTGTCACATACAGCCATTAATTCGCCTAATCTGTTTATGTGTTCGGCGTGTCTTTTACCTATTCTTCCCGCTCCTACTAATAATACTTTCATAACAAAGTTATTGGCCAAATCTAGACAGAAATATCTACATAACTATCGTGACTAACTTTAATTAAACACTTTAGAAATACTTAATTTAATATGTGTCTTTTAATAAAGTCGGGGTAATTATTGTCAGCTGAAAAATTTTGTTCCCAAATTCTCCGAGATGCAATACCAAATTGTTCTCTCAAAGCTTTAGATGCCAGCAACTTGTTTATCGATTGAACTGCCTCTTCAATTTGAAAATTGATTGGTAATACAAATCCATTAACACCATGACTTACAACTTCCCTCGAACCTCCGGCATCTGTGCAAATTATAGGAAATCCCATTGATGCAGCTTCAATTAAAGACGTTGGCAAACCCTCTGTCTCACTCAAATGAATAAAAATAGCGTTATTGTGTTCATTGTAGAAATCATACAGTTTACTTACATCGGATTCATGCGGATAGAACTGATAAGTACTTTCATTCAAAAACGATTTTGCTGCAGAAAATACTCTTACCTTGTCCCTACCCTCGTCTCCCCAATGCATCCAAACAAGTTTTTGATGTAGTTTTTGAACAATAGGTGGAATTAAATACACTCTTTTTAAATCAATTAAACGAGACGAGGAAAGCAACACTAATTCAGCCTTCTTATTTCTCTTCTTATTAATATCATTAGTACCTAGGTAACTCTTTTTAATTCTAAGATTAGGATGCTTTGCGTTTACATACTCTAAAGACTTCAAACTATTTGGAAATAACTTTTTCGCACCCATTAAACTGAATCTTCGCCAAGGGACAAAGCCGTTAATATGTCTTTCTTCGTAAACATCAATTCCTAACATTCTAGAAACAAATCGTTTCTCTTTTCCAAAATCAATTAATGAAAAAACGGACAACCATTCAAGAGACCAATAGCTATAAAAAACTGGCTTTTCTATAGTGGATATATCCGTTTTTAAGAATTGAAGCATGCCTAAAACTTTATTCGAGTAAATAATCCAGTATTTTATATTCTTAATTGTTTTTATCGCTCCGTAAAAGGTCAAGTCCAGAACAAAAGCTGAAATAAGAAACTTAATATTAACTAGTAATTTCAACCACGAAACTCCCTCTTCAATTTTATGTCCATGGTGTATGACCTTAATTTTATCCGATAAGACTCTCTGTAATTCGATTTTCCCTGAGTAAATTGGGTAAACTCTTATTTCATCAAATTTTTGAAGTAAAAAAGGAAGCTCAGCCATCAAAAATTCTTCTGAATTTCCATCCGGAAAGTTCATCGTGAATAAACACAAGGTATTTCTCGATTTACGTTCCATTACGGTTTAATGCCCAGCACCCTAGTTAAGAAATATTTAATAAACAAGAAGTTTAAAAAACCCGACCGAAAAGCCAACACAAAACCTTTTAATGGCCTTAAATCGACAATCTTATATAGCATTCGTTTCCACTTTTCATTTAATACTGGCTGTAAGTCGTCATTATCTACCACCATTTTAAACTGTCTGAGCCAATTAAGTAATATGCTTGGAGAGTGGTGCAAAATATTTCCCGCTGAAACTTGATACAAAATTTCACTAAACCGACGGTTTGGGACAAAAGTTCTCGAATCAACAAGAATATAGGATTGAATTTCAATTAGTCTTTTCTGAAAAGAACTTCTATTCAAGCCTGTGATATTTGATTGATGCAATCTGTAATTGAATAACACTTCAGGCACAATGTAAAAGCTAGTAAACTTACTCAAATTATAAAAAAACAAGTAATCTTCCATATGCGGAAAATCACTTTCATATTGAATATTAGCTTCTCTCAAAACTGAAACTCTAAACATGGAAGCCGGATGAGGTATGGGACTTCCAAACCATAATTCTTGCTTAAGTTTTTCATTCGTATCATGGTACTTCCATAATTGCTTATCCCTACCAAAAGTTTCCATCCAAGTACCAACAACACCAACTTCAGGATTTTGAAAAAAAACATTCATGCATTTTTCAAAACGCTCCGGGTGAGAAATATCATCACTATCCATTCTTGCTATAATCCCCCCTTTGGATTCATTTATAGCTGTATTCAATGCATTTACGATTCCTCCATTTTTTTTCAGTTTAATTAATTTAATCCGTTTATCTTCAAACGATTCAATAATTTCTACCGAATTATCTACTGATGCGTCATCAACTATTATTAACTCAAACTCGGAGTAAGTTTGTTTTAGAATAGAATTTATGGCTTCAGATAAAAAAAGCCCTCCATTGTAATTAGGTAGGGCTACGCTAATTAATTCCAAAATTAATGCTTAATGAATTGTTTGGCCTTTATTTCACCATTTTCATAATGAGCTCGCAAAAAATACAAACCTTCAGGTAAATTTGAAATATTAATTGATTGATTATTTGCATAAACCCCTTGATAAAGGACATTTCCTAAGATAGAAGTTACAGATATCTCAAAAGGAACCTCTGAATTAAAAAATACCATATTCAATAAATCAGAAGTAGGGTTAGGAAATAAATAAAACGACTCCTTCTTTTTAAATAAATTTTCTACATGAGTAGTATCATTAGCACCACTATCATTTTTACAAATAAATGCCTTCAATTCTAATTGGATTGTGTCATTTGAATTTTTATTCATAACGGATAGTGAAACCTTATATTCACCAGAATCAACAGGTGCAAAATTTAATACAGTTCCTGAATAATTCTGTGTCCCTGAAGGACTAATTACTTTCCAAGACACTGTATCTAGCTCACTATAATAGGGACTACGAATGGAATATGAGGAATCCACACATATTTCCTTATCGTAAGAAAAATTCTTCAAATCAACTTCTTGTCTAAATTTAACAAGCACTCCATAATGATTATTATTAAAATGTCCTTTACCTGAAAGACCAGAAAAATTATAATCTCCAGAAAAAGCTCCAGTTACGTATATCGCATTGCTCGATTCATCAATATCTAAATCATGAGCGCGATCGCCCAATCCAGCCTCAACAACATTAAGAGAATCGCCACCAAAATGCCTAATCTGAGGCGAAATACCATTACTATTTATTTTAGTTATAAAAATATCAGAGCCGCCTTTTGCATAAAACGTAGAATCCTTAATCGAAACCGTATCTTGAAACATTCCACTAATCCATGGCACTTCGTTATAATCAACTTTCAAACCACCAAACCTAGAAATACTTGATTTTATTGATTCCAAAAACACAAGGTTACCCTCTAAATCCGTTTTTAGAACAAATATGTTTTGCTTATTATATAATTGTGCTGCAGAACCTAATGTGTCACCGGCATTTATATTTTCGCCCAAGAATTCTGACTTTCCCGTGAATGTTCCAGCAATGTACAAGCTATTCTTAACCTTTTCTATTCTTATTGCGTTTTCAGAGTAACTCGTTCCCGAGTTTTTTACCCATTTGACTGTGTCATTTTCGATACATCCAAGAACAAAATCACCCCATTGATTGTTAGTTGCTTGTATTGAATAATTCCCCAGTTTAGTCAGATAGTTCACTCCGCCAGTGAAAAAAATAGTAGAATCCTGAACGCAAATACCCTGAAAAGAGATGGACCCCTTAGCTGACTTTGAAGTATCGGTTATTCCCCATTCAAAATTACCCATTAAGTCATACCTGTGGATAAATCCACCTCCGCCGTTAACGGTGTCACTATTATTAAAAACTAACATCTTATCTGTATAACCACCAGCTACATAAACCTTTTTAGCTTCAATTCTAATATCGTTAATATATGCCCCGTTGGGTGAACTAAACCCCTTTAACCATTTACAATTTCCAGATGTATCGAATTTTGCGAGAAATGAATCGTGCTTTCCTAGACCATAAATAATTTTATTATCAATGTTCAAAGAATCAAAATATTCACCCTGAACATAAATCCCCCCTTGGCCATCAGAAGTAATGTTCCAAACCTGTTCCGACTTGGAAGTACCATAATGCTTCACAAAAATCTGCTTACCAGTACTCTTATTGTATTTAGCAAAATAAATATCGCGACTGCCATACCATTGTGGAATAAAAATTGAATCGTTCCCACTCACATAGTAGCTTGGAGAACGATGCCTACCCCCTGAATAAACATAATCTCCTTCAATGGTTAAGGCTCTTGTATAATTATTCCCCGTTGTTACTGTTTTTGCAACCCACTCAGCCTGTTGACCAAAAACATCCTGTTTAATTAACAATAAGAGGATTAGGGTAATAAATGCCAGTGTATTTTTCATAATAATTCTTTAAACATAATTCCATTCTGGGTAGAGATAAAATTGCCCATGGTTTTTTGAAAGCAATCTATTTACCTTTTTAGAAGATTCTAAAATTTCAAATGCCATAAATAAATCCGTGGAAATTATCTCATGCAACCAATCTGGACTAGCAATGAAGATTTTAATGAAATATTTTCCAGGGTATAAACGAATATCATTCAGTATAAATTCGATTTTACCTGCAGACTTATGTAAGGGCACGAACATATTTCTATCTGATATTGCTTCATTACAAAGACAATTTTCCTCTTCATCATATATTCTAAATGCAACATTAAAATTCTTTAATTCCAAAGTATTGTTTAGCAAATAATCAAATTGGACTTTCAAATTATCACCAATTTCCAATATCTGTTTTTCTTGTTGATTAGAAAAGATTCTAATTTTATTAATTTGATTTTCTCCTACCGAAAAAACCAAATCATTGGTAGCTTCAATTTGGCTCTTATGAGCAACATCAAGGTATTTATCAATAGCTAAATCAGTATTTCCAGAAAAAACAACACTCCCTTTGTCAATGACAATTGCTCGGTCGCATAAATTTTTCACCGCCGCCATATTATGACTAACAAACAAAACAGTCCGGCCAGATTTACTGACTTCGTCCATTTTTCCCAAACATTTCTTTTGAAACTCGAAATCACCTACGGCTAATACTTCATCTACAATTAATATTTCTGGTTCTAAATGCGCCGCAACTGCAAATCCTAGACGTACTAACATTCCTGAACTATAGCGTTTTACCGGCGTATCAATGTATCGTTTAACACCTGCGAATTCAATAATTTCATCAAATTTTTCTTGAACCTCCTTGCGAGTCATCCCTAAAATTGCACCGTTCAAAAAAACATTTTCTTTTCCAGTCAATTCAGGATGAAACCCAGTCCCTACTTCCAGAAGAGCTGCAATTCTTCCGTTGTAAACAATTTCGCCTTTAGTAGGTCCCGTAACTTTTGATAGAACCTTTAATAAGGTTGATTTACCTGCGCCATTTTTACCAATGATACCTAATACCTCACCTCGATTCACTTCAAAGCTAATATCACGTATCGCCCACACGTACTCATTATTGTTTTCTAACGTCCGGTCATTTTCTGCGCCAACTTTTAAAAATGGATCTTCTTTTCCTCTAAGTTTTGCCCACCATCGATTCAAATCATGAGAAATCGTTCCAAATCCTATTTGCCCAAGTCTGTATTGCTTACCAAGGCCAGCTACTTTTAATATTGACTCACTTTTATTCAAAAAAAAGACAGATTTAATTTTAAACAGAATCCATGAAATTTTTCTCAGTTCGATTAAATACAAATATCCCAAAAAAGAATAAAACTATAGAAACAACAGCCGTATATAAAAGAGCATAATAAGGTATTGATCCAGTTCCTAAAAACATAAATCTCGATGTTTCAATAATTGAACTCATCGGATTACATAAAATAATTAATCTAAACTTACCTTCCAAACTAGATAATGGAAAAATCAACGTTGAAGCGTACATTAACAGTTGTACGCTAAACTGAATTAAAAATTGTAGGTCGCGGTATTTGGTAGTCAAAGAAGAAACTAAAAGACCAATTCCTAGCCCCAACATTCCCATCACTAAAACTAACAATGGATAAGCTAGAATGGTGATATTCGGTTCAACCTGCTCTCCTTTTACCAGGTAGATTACTAGTATAAACCCAAACAAACATAATTGTATGCTGAGTTTCAATAAATTGGTTATGACTACGGCCAAAGGAGCAATAATTCTCGGAAAATATACCTTTCCAAAAAGCTGTGCATTCTTAGTAAAAGTAGTCGATGTTTGGTTTACCGCATCAGAGAAATAAGTCCAGGTTATTATACCACATAAGTAAAAAAGAAGATAAGAACTACCGTCCGATGAAAGGTTTGCAACCCGACCAAAAATAAATACATAGGTTAATGTCATCAAAAGAGGTTGAATAAAAAACCACAATGGACCTAGTATAGTTTGTTTGTAAAAGGCAATAAAATCCCTCTTAACAAAAAGAAATAATAAGTCACGATATCTATAAATATCGCCAAAACCAAAATTAATCGTCTCGGTTTTACAAGTTATTCTAGATTCCCAAACTTTGGTAACGCTCATAAATTACAAATTGGTTTTAAACTCTTCCATCTTTGGATTCTTCCCCATAGCCATAACCGTATCCGTATCCGTACCCATATCCGTACCCATATCCGTATCCGTATCCGTATCCGTATTTAGAATAATAGTACTTCAACTTACTGGATTTTATTCCATTCAAAACAAAACCTGCATTTTGCAATTTATTTTTATGCACAAAATCTGTAATCATTTGAATGCTGCGATGGAACGCATTCTTTTGATTGATTACAATTAGAGCCACATCTGCATGTAAAGTCAATGAAAGCGCATCAGACAAGTAGCCCGCAGGAGGTGTGTCAATGATCACAAAATCAAATTTACTTCTGGCTTCATTAAAAAAATCTTGGGTTGATTCCCTCACTACCAATTCAGATGCATTGGGTGGAATAGGACCAGAACTAATTACCGATAAATTTTCAAAAGGTGTACTTTGCACCACCTCATCCAAGCTTTTTTGTTTGATTAAAACATTACTAGTTCCATATTTATTAGAAAGACCTACCGCTCGATGCACTCTTGGTTTGTGTAAATCGAAATCAACTAACAAAACTTTTTTACCTGCTGCAGATAAAATCAATGAAAGATTGAAAGAGTTAAATGTCTTCCCTTCCCCGGGTAACATGGAAGTAACCAATACCACTCTAGAATCAAATTCATTTGAAGCCCCATCCAACATAAATTTAATATTGCTTCGAATGATTCGAAACGATTCTGCCAAATTACTTTTTAACGATTCGGTAACTTTAGTATAGCCTTCATCTTTGTTAAGGAACGGAACACCTCCAAATACAGGAACATCCGTACGTTCTGTTAACTCCTTTACACTTTTAATTTTATCGAAAAACAAACTGTTAATGATAGCAATTGCAAAGGCTAAAGCCATACCTATTAAAACAAAGGTTGTCTTAATTTTACTTTTGTTGGGGGAAAGAATTCCCGAAGTTTTAGCCTTTTCTAAAACTCTAACCTCCGAGACAATTCCTCCTTCGGATATTATTGTTTCCGCTCTTTTCTCCAACAAAAACAAATATAATTTCTCATTAACTTGCAAACGTCGTTCTATGTTCAATAAGTGTCGTTGATCTTTTGGCACCCCCATCAGTTTGCTTTCAAATCTTTTAATTTCCTTATCTACGTCTTTAAGTTTGTCTTCATATGCTTTTTCTGAGTTTTTCAAATAAGTCAACAAGTTAAATCTCAACTGATCAATTTTCCCATCCAATTGACGAACACTAATATTTCCTTCTTTCGCAGAAATCATCATTTCGCTACGTTCAATTTGAATGGAATAAAACTCATTTATTGATTTTTTCAAATATTCATCACCTTCAACAAGATATAACGCCGGAGGCAGCAAAGCATCATCACCTACATTCAAAATATAAGTCCTTAAGTCTTGTATAGAATTCAAATTCAGCTTAATATTCGATTTCAAGGACTCAAATTCCAATAATTGATTGAAATATTCA
>Ga0209532_1001106_pt1 | contig 21820 bp, 22 predicted proteins | sample COG_02_FD_184746 | JGI IMG/M metagenome (GOLD analysis project Ga0209532, IMG submission 184746) | Pelagic Microbial community sample from North Sea - COGITO 998_met_02 (SPAdes) (version 2) | ecosystem: Environmental > Aquatic > Marine > Neritic zone/Coastal water | place: Helgoland, sampling... | reverse complement strand
AGGTTAAGTATCCTCAGAACATTGTTCTTGATAATGATCAAGTTTCTATGAAAAAAATAATTGACTTAGCTGGTGGTTTCACTACTAATTCTAATATAAAAAGCTCCTATATTGTTAGAGATAGCCTAAAGCTATTTGTAGATATAGATAAAAGTTTAAACAACAATTCAACGTTTTTAATAGATGAGGACATCTTGGTGATAGGTTCTAATTTAGACCCTATAAAAACTTCAGGAGGGCTTTTAAATCCTACTATCTTTTCTTGGGGTAAAGGTAAGAAAGCAAAATATTACATCAAAAAATCTGGGGGTACTAAAAAACGTATAGAAAGTATGGTGGTGCTTCAAGCAAACGGGAAAACACAAAAAATAGGATTGTTTAATAATCCAAGAGTGTATCCTGGAGCTCAAATTATAGTAACAGAAAAGCCAGAAAAAATAGATGATGGTAAAAACAAATTTCTAGATGATTTTGTGAGAATATTTAGTGTTATTACTGGAGCTTTAACAACTATTGTTTTAACCAAAAATTTATAGGGGTATGAATAGTTCTCAACAACCACATATAGAAGCAGAAGACCAGATAGACATTATTGCCCTGTTCTCTAAAGTTTGGGCGGGTAGAAAATTTGTCATCAAAACAGCTGTTATTGCTGCTATTATTGGTGTTCTAGTAGCCATTCTTACTCCTAATACCTATTCGGCTTCTTCCATGTTTACCCCAAATTCTAGTGGTAGCTCACCTGCAGGTGCTAGTGGTTTAAAAGGATTGGCCTCATTGGCAGGAATTAATATTGGTTCTAGCCTTGAGGGCGCTAAAGAAATTTCTCCGATGTTATACGGGAAGATTTTAGAGAGCTACACCTTCAAAAAAGAATTATTAGAGGCACCACTCAAAAACTTAGGAGAGGTAAACTCTTTAAGAGACTATTTTGAACAAGAAGCTTCTTCCTCTTCTTTTTTTGGAACTATTAAAGAGTATACCATTGGTTTGCCATCAAAAATTATTGGATTGTTTACATCAGATACTAAAGAATCTTCTTTACAATCTGTAGGAGGGATAAATACCGTTTCCGAGGAAGAGTTTGAGTATTTTAAAGTGATTGGCGAAATGCTAACACTAACTATTAATGATAAAGACGGATATTTAGAAATTACTGCTACTAGTAAACTTCCTCAATTAGCAGCACAACTGGTTAAAAGTGGAGAAAATATCTTACAGAATCAAATCATCGCCATTAAAACCAAGTCTAGTTTAGAGTTACTGGCTTATCTAGAAGAACAATATATCCTAAAAAATAACTTATTAACTGAAGCGCAAGACAATTTGGCCAGTTTCAAAGACAGAAATTTAAACATCTCTAGAAGTAGTTTTTCCAATGCGCAAACTCGTTTAGAAACAACACTTCAAATAGAAACTTCCGTATTTCAAAATGTGGTCACTCAGTTAGAACAAGTAAAATTACAAGTGGCAAAAGACACCCCTGTGTTCTCTTTTTTGAAGCCAGTGGTAGTTCCAACAGAAAAATCTGCTCCAAAACGAAGTTTCATTGTAATTATTTGGTTGTTTTTGGGAGTAGTTATAGGTATTGGTTATTTATTAGCTAAAGAACCAGTGCTAGATATGATCAAACAAATTAAAAACAATCCATCATAAATGACAGCCCTAGATTCTAAGAAATGGTTTGTAGTCTATACCAAACCTAGAAACGAGTTAAAGGTCTCACAAAGACTTTCGGTTTTAGGGGTAGAGAACTATACTCCAACAAAAATAGAAGTTAGGCAATGGTCTGATAGAAAGAAAAAGACTTTGGTGCCTTTGCTGCCTTCCATGGTCTTAGTGAGTTTACGTCAGAATGAAGTAAACAAAGTATTTGATGCTCCAGGGGTTATTAGGTATATGTTTGAATATGGAAAACGTGCAATAGTATCTAATGAACAAGTAGTGGCTATGCAGTATTATTTAGAGCATAGTTATTATCAAAAACAACAAGAAGTAGCCATAGGCGATACGCTTCAAGTACCATTATTAGAAGAGGAGGCAATACTGCTTTCAAAAAAAGGAAAAAATTGTATTGCTCAATTAAAAAAAATGGGTGCCATTGTATCATTTCAATTGAATTAATCAGTTGTTTTTTTTTGGTTATGAAATTCCATTACTGTGAGTAGTGACGGCGAAGCCGTATCTTAGAGCAATATTTATAGCTCTTTAAAAGAGCTGTAAAAAAATAAATAAACTGACTACCGGTGGTAGTCGTGAAAATAGAGTAAAATGATATCTAAAAAAACTAAAATATTTATCGCAGGTCATAAAGGAATGGTAGGCTCTGCTATTTGGAGAAACCTTGAGTCAAAAGGCTATACTAATTTAATTGGAGAAACTAGAGAAAAACTGGATTTAAGAAATCAACAAGCCGTTTTAGCTTATTTTAAAAAAGAACAGCCGATAATTGTAATTGATTCAGCGGCTAAAGTTGGAGGTATTTTAGCAAACAATGGGTTTCAATATGATTTTTTAATTGAAAATTTACAGATTCAAAATAATTTGATAGATAGCTCTCATCAATTAGGTGTTGAAAAGTTTATATTTTTAGGCAGCTCATGTATATACCCGAAGTTTGCTCCTCAACCAATAAAAGAAGAATTTATATTAACAAGTACTTTAGAACCTACCAATAAAGGGTATGCAATAGCTAAAATTGCAGGTGTTATGGCCTGTGAGGCTATTCGAAAGCAATTTAACAAGAATTTTTTAAGTTTAATGCCAACCAACTTGTATGGTTCTTTTGATAATTTTGATCTTAAATCTTCACATGTGCTTCCCGCTATGATTCGTAAATTTCATGAAGCGAAAATAAATGATAATGCTGAAGTAATTTTATGGGGAAGCGGAACTCCTATGAGAGAGTTTTTGTTTGTAGATGATTTGGCAGAAGCGGTATCACATGCAATAGAACATAATCTGCAAGAGTATTTATACAATATTGGTACAGGAAAGGATGTTACGATAAAAGAGCTTGCTGAAACCATTCAAAAAGTTATAGGTCATAAGGGAAATATAATTTGGGACAAAACTAAACCAGACGGCGCTCCTAGAAAGCTCCTAGATATCTCAAAGATAAAAGAAACAGGTTGGCAATATTCAACAGAACTTGAAAATGGTATAAAAATGACTTACCAGTGGTATTTAGATAATTTAGATACTATTAAAAAGATAAAATTATAAAATAATTACTAGCAATGCTAGTCGAAAAAAAATAAATATGAAAGTAGGGATTACCTTTTCAACCTTTGATCTTTTTCATGCCGGGCATGTAAAGATGTTAGAAGAAGCAAAACGTCAGTGTGATTACTTAATCGTTGGCTTGCAGTTAGACCCTTCGATTGATCGCCCTGAGAAAAACGGACCTTCACAGTCTATAATAGAGCGTTATATTCAATTGAAAGGATCCAAGCATGTAGATGAAATTGTGCCTTACGTATCGGAACAAGATTTAGAAGATATTTTACGCTCTTTTAAATTGGATGTTAGAATTATTGGAGACGAGTACAAAGAAAAAAAATTTACGGGAAGTGTTTATTGCGAAGAAAAAAGAATCGAGATCTATTACAATTCTAGAGATCACAGGTTCTCTTCAAGTGGACTTAGAAAACAAGTTGCTAATAAAGAAAAAATTAAATAATATATGAAAATAGTAGTTATAGGTACGGGTTATGTAGGTTTAGTTACTGGAACTTGTTTTGCAGAAGTTGGAATGAATGTAATTTGCGTTGATATAGATGTAAATAAAATTAAAAACTTAAGAGAAGGAGTTATACCAATTTATGAGCCTGGATTAGAGCAGCTTATTAATAAAAATTTTAAAACTGGACGGTTACATTTTTCTACGTCATTAAAAGAAAGTATTTTAGGCGCTGATGTTGTATTTATTGCTGTCGGAACGCCAACTGGTGCGGATGGAAGTGCAGATTTAAAAAATGTAATTGCAGTAGCTGCTGAAATTGGTAACTACATGCATAGTTATGCGGTAATTGTGACTAAAAGTACTGTTCCTGTTGGTACAGCTATTAAAGTGAATGAAGCTATAAAATTGGCTTTAGATAAAAGGGAAAAGTCAATTAAATATGATGTTGCGTCAAATCCTGAATTTTTAAAAGAAGGAGCAGCTATTGATGATTTTTTAAAGCCAGACCGAATTGTAGTAGGAGTTTCTAGCAGAAAAGCTGAAGAAGTTATAACTAAATTATACAAACCTTTTTTAGTGAATGGTCATCCAATTATTTTCATGGACATCATTAGTGCCGAAATGACTAAATACGCTGCTAATAGCATGTTAGCCACTAAAATTAGCTTTATGAATGATATTGCTAATTTATGTGATTGTGTTGGTGCTGATGTCAATATGGTTCGTAAAGGAATTGGAAGTGATTCTCGTATAGGAAATAAATTTATTTATCCAGGAATAGGTTATGGTGGTTCTTGTTTTCCAAAAGATATTAAAGCTCTGATCAAAACAGCTGCTCAAAATGGATATAGAATGCAAATATTAGAAGCGGTAGAAGCGGTAAATGAGCAACAGAAGTCTGTTTTATTTGATAAAATAATGAATCGTTTTCAAGGTAATATCAAAGGGAGGAAATTTGCAATGTGGGGATTATCTTTCAAACCTAACACAGACGATATGAGAGAGGCTCCTTCGTTAGTACTTATCGATAGAATCATAGATGCTGGTGGCTCAATTCAGGCATTTGATCCTGTAGCGATGAATGAAACGAAACATATAATTGGTGATACAATTAAATATTTTGATACTGAATATGAAGCTTTACAAGGCACAGATGCTCTATTGATTATAACTGAATGGGCAGATTTTAGGTCACCTGATTTTAATAGAATTAAAAAGTCATTACTTAATCCAATTATTTTTGATGGGAGGAATATATATGACAGTAAAGAGTTAAACAACTTAGGGTTTGAATATTATGGAATTGGAACAAAATAAAAATATGAGTAAAAGAATACTAATTACAGGAGCAGCAGGTTTTTTAGGGTCTCATCTTTGTGATCGGTATATTGCTGAAGGGTATGAAGTAGTTGCGATGGATAATTTGATCACAGGTAATATTAAAAATATTGAGCATCTTTTTCCATTGAAACAATTTGAGTTTTATAATCATGATATTTCTAAGTTTGTTCATGTTAGTGGAAAATTAGATTATATACTCCATTTTGCATCTCCTGCTAGTCCAATTGATTATTTAAAAATACCTATCCAAACTCTAAAGGTTGGTTCGTTAGGAACGCATAATTTGTTAGGATTGGCGAGGGAGAAAAAGGCTAGAATTTTAGTTGCTTCTACCTCTGAAATTTATGGTGACCCAACAGTTCATCCTCAACCTGAAGAATATTGGGGGAATGTAAACCCTATTGGACCTAGAAGTGTATATGACGAAGCTAAAAGATTTCAAGAAGCTATTACTATGGCTTATTATACTTACCATGGCGTTGAAACAAGAATAGTTAGAATATTTAATACTTATGGGCCTAGGATGAGACTTAACGATGGCAGAGTTTTACCAGCATTTATTGGACAAGCTTTAAGAGGAGAGGATCTAACTATATTTGGAGATGGTTCTCAAACGAGGTCTTTTTGTTACGTAGACGATTTAGTCGAAGGTATTCATAGACTTTTACTTTCAGATTATGTTTTCCCGGTTAATATTGGTAATCCTAGCGAGATTACTATTAATCAATTTGCTCAAGAAATTATAAAGTTAACTGGAACAAAGCAGAGAATTATAAATTTACCTCTACCTACTGATGATCCCAAGCAACGTAAACCTGATATAGCAAAAGCAAAAAAAATATTAAAATGGGAACCTCTAATTGATAGGTCTGAGGGATTAAAAAGGACTTATAATTATTTTAAAACTTTTTCTAAACAGGAATTAGAAAGTAATAAGGATGCTAAAATTTTTAAAAATAATAACAATAAAATTGTAGATAATTAAATAAAGCATTCCTTTTTTTTAAAGTGATGAACTTTGTAATTCTATAGCAAATTTTAAAAGCAAAGAGTCTAGCCCAGTTTTATTTAAGTTTATATCTTAATTAATATTGTTAAAAGAGAGTACATAAAAAAACTCTTTAATTATATGTCCAAGATCAAAAAAAATTTATTTTATAATATATTACTCTCTATATCGCAAGTTATATTTCCATTAATAACTTTTTCGTATGCTGCTAGAGTTATTAATCCTGATGGTATAGGATTAGTTGCTTTTGTAGAAAGTATTTGTCGTTACGCTATGCTTATTGCTGCATTAGGAGTGCCGATATATGGAATTAAAGAAGTTGGTAAATACAAGGATGATAAAGTTAAGCTTAGTGAGTTGTGTAGTGAATTAATCTTTATTCATTTCATTACAACAATTTTTATAATTTTAGTTTATACTTTGATGATTTTTACGTTAGATAAATTTCACCAAGATTTATCTTTTTACATTTTAGGTATTTTTATGATTCTATCTAATGTTTTTGTGATAGAATGGTATTTTCAGGGTATTGGTGATTTTAAATATATTACAGGACGTACCGTAATAATTAGAACGCTAACAACCATTTCGGTCTTTTTTTTGGTTACAAACAGTCAGGACAGTATTTATTTTTTCTTGTTGTCAGTAGTAGCAAATATCTTAAATGGGTTTATTAATTTTTGGTACGCAAAAAAAAGTATTTCCTTTAATTTTAACATAAAACTAAGTAGCTTAAAGAAACATTATAAACCACTTCTATATATATTCAGTACAACACTATCAATTAGTGTTTACATACTTCTTGATACAGTAATGTTAGGTTTTTTATCAGATGAAAAAGCAGTTGGATTTTATAGTATTGCTTTGCGTATTGGCAGAGTTCCAATTTTGTTTGTGGGCGCTTTGGGTGTTGTTTTGATACCTCAATTGGCTTATATTTATGGGAAAAATAATTTACAGGAATTTAGTAGGCTAATTTCCAAATCTATTAATTTTGTAATTACATTCTCGTTTCCTGTCATTTTTTTGATACTAGGAATTTCGGAAGAGTTAATTGTTACCTTGGCAGGAGATGAATTTATTGAAGCAACAACAACATTGCAAATAGTAAGTGTTGTAGTCTTTTTTATTGGTATGTCAAATATTTTCGGATTGCAAATTTTAACTCCTATGGGTAAACATAAATACTTAACGTATTCAGTATTAGCAGGTACATTTATCAGTATATTTCTAAATTATATTTTGATTCCGATACTTCATGAAAATGGAGCTGCAATTAGTTATGTATTAACTGAACTTGTCGTAGCTGTAACGACTTTTTATTTTGCATCCAAATTTATAGACATGAAAATTGATTATAAACTTATGGTGAAAACCTTTTTATTTTGTGTTCCAATATATTTTATACCATTAGGAATACACTCTTTTACAAGAAATAATGTTCTTTTATCAATACTAACACCAGTAGTTGCTGGATTGTATTATCTGGGAATTCAAGTTTATTTGATAAAAAATGAAATAATTATTGAACTAACCAATAAACTAAAACAAAAGTTATGAGTCAGTACGATTATTTAATTGTCGGTTCCGGATTGTTCGGAGCTGTTTTTGCACATGAAGCTTTAAAAAAAGGAAAAAAATGTCTTGTTATTGATAAACGAAATCACATTGGTGGTAATGTTTTTTGTGAAAAAATTGAAGACATTAACGTTCATAAATATGGTGCTCATATTTTTCACACCAATGACAAAAAGATCTGGGAATATGTAAATCAGTTTGTTGAATTTAATAGATATACAAATTCTCCTGTTGCTTTTTATGATGGAAGTGCATATAATTTGCCTTTTAACATGAATACTTTTTACCAATTATGGGGAGTTAGAACTCCAGAAGAGGCTAAAGCTAAAATTGAGGAACAAGTTAAAAAGTCAGGTATCGTCAAACCTACAAATTTGGAAGAGCAAGCTATATCTTTGGTTGGAATTGATATTTATGAAAAATTAATCAAGGGCTATACCGAAAAGCAATGGGGTAGAAAAGCTACAGAATTACCTGCATTTATTATTAAAAGACTTCCAGTACGTTTTACGTATGATAATAATTATTTTAACGATAAATATCAAGGTATCCCTATTGGTGGGTATAATAAACTAGTTGAAGGTTTATTGGAAGATATCGAAGTAAAAGTTAATGTAGACTATTTTCAAAATAAAAAACATTGGGATTCACTTGCTGATAAAGTTGTATTCACTGGTAAAATAGACGAATATTACGATTATAAATATGGAAAATTGGAGTATCGTAGTTTAAGATTTGACACTAAAATTGTTGACGACGAAAATTATCAAGGCAATGCAGTTGTTAATTATACAGATGCTAAAATTCCTTTCACCAGAATTATAGAGCACAAACATTTTGAATTTGGAAAGCAAAAAAAATCAGTAATTACCTTTGAATACCCCGATGAATGGAGTGAAGGTAAGGAATCATATTATCCAATAAATGATGACAAAAATAATTTAATCTATCAAAAGTATAAAATACTTGCTAAAAGAGACAAAGAAGTTGTTTTTGGTGGGCGATTAGCTGAGTATAAATATTATGATATGCATCAAGTTATTGGTTCATCATTAAAATGTACTAAACAACTATTTTCATAGATAAATCAGCAATTTTTTAAAAACTGAGTAACCTAAATAATAATTTATTGAATGACTATCAAAATTATAGTAGCGCATCACAAAGAAGGAGATTTTTATAAAGATAAAATACATTTACCAATTCATGTAGGAAGTACGTTAGCCAAAAATAATTTAGGAATTTTAAGAGATGACACTAAGGTGAATATTTCACATTTAAATCCGTTCTATTGTGAATTGACTGCAACTTTTTGGGCATGGAAGAATATTAATGCTGAGTACTTAGGTTTATGTCATTACAGAAGGTATTTTTCCAAAAATAAAGACTCGAAGCTGTCCACAAAAAACAACCTTGCAAAGGTTTATCATTATTTTAACTCTATTTTTTCAAAGAATTATAAGGGAACTTTTTTTTATCACCAAAGAACTATAAAGAAGAATCAAAGCACAAAAATAGTTAGGGATTTTTCAATGTGGTTAGAAAAGGATATAGAAAAAGAAAATGTGGATATATATGCACTTAAACCAGTTCTTCATTTAAATAAAACAAACTTTGACGTTTTTAGTGTCTTAGGTTCTGAGTTTATAGACCAATTAAAAAACATTGTAGATACAAATTTTCCAGACTATTATAAGTCTTTAAATTTAACATTAAGCTCTAATACTTTGCATTATGCAAATATGGTAGTTATGAAGAGTGACTTATTTAATGAATATTGCGAATTTATTTTTGGCGTTTTAAAAATACATTTTGAAAAGAATAAACAAATGGTAGAGGAAACAGATTCTTATTTGAGAATACCTGGCTACATGGGTGAATTATTAACAAATACTTTTATAATACATAAACAGAATTATGGGCTTAAAATAAAACTTCTAAAATCAGTATTTATCGAATAATGGATTTTTCAACTTATCTAGTTTTATTTATGTGTTAAGCACATCATTTTTTTAAATAATTTTTAAATGAATTTTATAAATTTTTTTTATCGAAAGTATCTTTTTTATAGATTTAAAAGAAAATGGCGTATAGATAACCAACATAATTTTACAATTCCTATAAGAGTTTTTCCTTCAAATACTGTTTTAGTTGGAAAGATGGTATATGGTTTTATAAACATAGAAAACTTTGATAATTCAGAAGAAAAACTCATTATTAGGGACTATGTTTCAATTGCCAATAATGTGGTTTTTATTTTGGGTGGAAATCATCAAATGAATACTATTTCAAGTTATCCTTTATTTTCAAAGCTAGTCCATTTGAATCCTGAATTAGATTCTTTAACAAAAGGTTCGATTATTGTTGAAGATGAGGTGTGGATAGGATATGGTTCAATAATTTTATCAGGAATTCGTATAGGAAAAGGTGCTATAGTGGCGGCTGGGTCAGTTGTAACTAAAGACATTCCGCCTTATGCAATTGTAGGAGGTAATCCAGCTCGAATTATCAGGTATCGTTTTGATGAAGAAATACTTAGGTTATTGCGTGATTTTAATCTTTCTAGTTTTAACGAAAGCGATATTATTAACAATATAGATCTTTTCTATGATCCTTTAAATGTCGCGAAAATAAAAGAAATAAATACCTTTAAGAACCCAAAATAATGGATGTTTCAATAATTATAGTTAACTACAATACAAAAGATTTAATTCTAAATTGTTTACAATCAATTTTTGACTTCACGTTAGGAATAAATTTTGAAGTGATAGTTGTTGATAATGCTTCACAAGACGGATCTTGCAATTCAATTCAAGATAAATTTCCTCAAGTTAATTTAATTAGTTCAAAGGAAAATCTTGGTTTCGGAAGAGCAAATAATTTGGGTGCAAAAGAAGCTTCGGGCACTTTTCTTTTTTTACTTAATTCAGATACTTTGCTTTTTGAAAATTCGATAAAAATTTTGAAAGATTTTCTAGAAAATTCTAACGAACAAAATATTGGGATTGTCGGATGTAAATTAGTGGATTCTAATAAGAATCCAGATATTTCTTATGGTAATTTTCCCACAATTTATCAAGAAATATTTGAATATGGTCTATCAAAAATATTTAAAAAATATTTTAAAAATAAATTAAGTCCAGCTGTTATTGATGGAGGAAGTCTAATTAAAAAAGTTGATTATGTCATGGGGGCAGATATGTTCATGAAAAAAGAGGTTTTTGAAGCTGTTGGAGGTTTTGATGAAGATTTTTTCTTATATTATGAAGAAACTGAGATCTGTTTTCGATTGAATAGTTTAGGATACAAAATAATATGGAACCCTAATACCTCAATAATTCATTATATAGGCGCCTCTGGGAAAAAACAAGATGGAATTAATTATTGGATATTAGAACAATTACAAAAAAGTAAAATCCTTTATTATAAAAAATGCCATGGAAATGCAGCTGCATCTATCGCTAAATATATTACTTTTCCGAAAGCGCTAATAAAATATCGAAAATTTGACATGCGAAAAATCTTTAGAATTTTTTTCTAAAACACGGTATTATTTTCACAATAAAGTAATAAATAAAAAAAGTCAATAGAAATATATGAAAGAATCATTTTTAACTCCGGTATTATTTTTAGTATTTAACAGACCTGATAAAACTCAACTTGTATTTGAACAGATTAGAGCAATAAAACCAAAATTTTTATATATTGCTGCTGATGGACCAAGAATGAATAAAGAAAAGGAATTTCAAAAGTGTAATGAAGTTAGAGCTATCGTAGAAAATATAGACTGGGATTGTGAACCAAAATTTCTTTACAGAGATGAAAATTTAGGTTGTTCAACAGCAATTGTGTCAGCTATTGATTGGTTTTTTGAAAATGAAGAATTTGGAATCATATTTGAAGATGATTGCTTGCCTGATTTAAGCTTCTTTCCATATTGTTCTGAACTACTTGAGAAATACAAAGATGATAAAAGAGTAATGATGATTAGTGGCACTAATTTGGGTATGAAATCCGGGAGTTCAAGTTATTTCTTTTCAAAATATGGACAAATATGGGGTTGGGCTTCATGGAGAAGAGCGTGGGTGAATTTTGAGAGAAATGTTCAGATTAACGATAAGGATATAAAATATAATTCCTTTCAAGAAAAGAAATTTTGGAAAAGGAATTTTTCAAGAATAATATGGGATGTACAATGGGCAATTTATTCCATATGGAAAAATAATGGTATTGCAATTCTACCCAATGTGAATTTAATTTCTAATATAGGGTTCGACTCAGATGCCACGAATTATACAGATGAGAATAGTGCTAATGCAAAAATTAGAACTAGTTCAATTGATTTTCCATTAGTTCATCCAAATATTATTAAAATAAATCCGGAATTCGATAATAAACTTTTCAAACAAATTTTTTTTGTACCTCTGCTTACAAAGTTACAACTAGCAGGTGTTAAAGTAATAACAAAATTGAAATTATTTTTTAAAAATCATTAATAAATAGAGTTAAAAATCCTTTTAAATAACGAATTATATTTCTTTGATTATGCATATTAAAAATAAAAAAATAAGAAAGGTTTTACACATTCCTTATCAATTTTTAACTCATTACTTGCCTAATAACATTATAAACCGTGTTCCATTTTATACAATTAGACATTTTTATTATCGATTAATAGGAATAAAAATAGGTAAAGAAACTTCAATTCATATGAGAGCATTTGTAGATGGTCAAAATATTACAATAGGGAATAATACAGTGATTAACCGATCTTGTTATTTAGATGGAAGGGGTACACTTTTGATTGGAAATAATGTATCCATTTCGCCTCATGTTCATATAATTACAGTATCTCATAATATGGATTCTCCAGATTTTGAAAATGTTTTTACCAAAGTACAGATTGATGATTATTCATGGATTGGTAGCCGAGCAACGATACTACAAGGTGTTAAAATTGGCAGAGGGGCTGTTGTTGGAGCTGGTTCTGTAGTAACTAAAGATGTAGCACCTTTTACATTTGTTGCTGGAATTCCTGCTGTAAAAATTAAAGACAGGAGTAATAACCTTCGGTACAGTTTAAATTGGTTCTTTGCATTTGATTAATTTATTATGAAAAAAATTCTTTTTATTACAGCATTTACACCCGAAGAAAATTGTGGTGGAGGAAAAAATACCATAGGTCTAATTAATGACTTGAGTAAAAGCTTTGAGGTTGATCTAATTTATTGGAAATCAGGGTCAGAGGGCCCTTACACTTCACCTAACAAAAATGTTTTTATTCGTACAATATTTAAAAGTTCACGACTTCGTCAATTGTTAAATATATTATTGATGCCATTTTTATATAGATATTTTACTGTCAAGTTTAATTGGTTAAGTCTTATTAGCATTAGAAGCATAATTAAAAAAAATAAATATGATGTTGTTTTTTTTGATCACAGTCAAGTTTTTCTTTATTCAAAATTTATAGATAAAAAAACACCTAAATTTTTATTATCCTTGGATGTAATTTCACAAAGAGTGTCAAGATTATCTAATAAGTTGATACAAAAATTCTGTGAATTATCTGAATCTTTCTGCCTTTCAGCTCAAAACTCATATAGTATCGTTCTTAATGACAAAGATCGCAGTCTCATTAAGCAATTTTTTGGAATTGATTCAGCTGTATGCTTTGTTTATTTTGATGAAAAAGTTACCTCATGTGAAACTAGTGTTATAAATGATGAATTCGTTTTTTTTGGAAATTGGATTAGAGAAGATAATCTAAACGGCCTTCTTTGGTTTTTGGATCAGGTTTTACCCTTTATTAAAGATCCAATTAAAATTAAGATAATTGGAAGCGTTAATTATGATTTTAGCAAGTATAATAAGAAGAATATTGATATAAGAAGTCTTGGTTTTGTGGATAATCCGTATCCAATTATCTCAAATTGTAGAGCAATGATAGCTCCCTTATTTACTGGAGCAGGAGTAAAGGTAAAAGTTATAGAATCATTCGCATGCGGAACTCCGGTTATTGGGACAGAAATCACATTTGAAGGCATTTCAAAAGATTATTCATCTATGATGTTTAAAGCCACTACCCCGAAAGAATATGCAAAATACTTTTTAGACACTAATATTTTAAATTTTTCTGTAAATCAAAGAAAAGAATTTAAAAATAAATTTCTTAAGACATATTATTCGGAAACTATACCGAGCTTGGTTCAAAAAACAATAAGCTAAATATTACACTAACCAATATAAAACCTTTGATATTTCATAATATTTTTGCATCGTAAGATAAAATATCTATAAAATATGTTATCCTTCCAATTTGAGAAAAAAAAACAATAAACTTTCAAAATTATTTACTTCGTTAGTAATAATTAGTCCGATTTTAGCTCCTTATCAAATTAGCGGAATTAGTTTTGGATTTCTTGGACTACTTCTAATAGTGCCTTTAATTGTGTTATTTGAATTAAGAATAGGTGTAAAATGGCCAAAATATTTTTGGTTCTATTTTATTTATATAATTTTAACAAGAATATTTTATGCAGACGGTTTATATATTTCTAATTTATTTTCTTTTAGTGTAATTAGTTTTGTCATATTGATAGGTCTTTCGGGTCAATATTTTAATCTTAAATACGCAGTTAAAATTTATAGAAAAAGTGTTTTATTTTGTGTTTCATTTTTTGTTTTCCAAGAACTAATGTTTTACACTGTTGGATATAGGTTGGTTGGTTTATTACCTTTCGATATTTATGGAAATGAATCATATGATGTAATAAAGTTAAGATTGAGTGCAATCTCAAGATCTTCATCCTTTTTTCACGAGCCTTCCTATTTTTCAGAATATCTTATACCATTACTTGCAATAGAATTATTTAATTCAAAAAACAATAAGTTAATCAATATAAGTGCTATATCAATTTCAATTGTTTTATTATTTTTGAAGTCTGGTTTAGGAATAGCAATAATGTTGATACTATGGGTGATTTGGATAATTTATTCTCTAAAGAAGTTTTCATTTAATAAAAAATTAATTATCATTTTTATCTTAATCCCAATATTACTCTTAGGTTCATTTTTTTATATTAAATCTGAAATTGGGGATGAATTACTTTTAAGAACTGAAGAATTTGGAATTGTAGATGGAACAACCTCTACGTATGTCCGAATAATTCGAGGTTATGACTTATACAGTGAATTTATAACGTTTAACAAAGTGTTTGGCTTAAATTCTTCTTTTAAAATACAATCGCTAATAGAGAGTAGTTCAATGTATAACTTATTTCCAACTGACGACTTGTCTTTTAATAGCGTTCAATCTATCTTAATTTATGGTGGATTTTTTGGGTTATTATTATTTTTTCTCCATTTTAATTATTTATTTAGGAAGAATACTATTGAAGGAAAATTACTTGCGATAGCTTTTTTATTGTTATCTCTAATAGCAGCAATATACCTTAAACCAACAATGCTTTTAATCTATTCTCTTATGTTTGGTTTTCACAAGCAATATTTAAATAGTAGAATAGATTACTCTAGCTTAAACTAACATTTTATTACATAATTTTTTTCATGATTAAAAATCATAATAAATCAATATTGATTCTATTATCTACCTATAACGGAGAGAAATATTTGCGTGAACAGCTAGAAAGCATAAGTGCACAAAAAAATGTTAATCTACATATCTTGGTTCGTGATGATGGCTCTACAGATTTAACATTACAAATATTACAAGATTTTTCTGTTAATTTTAAACAAATAACTATTCTTTCGGAGGCCAATGTTGGATGTATGCTTAGTTTTAAAATACTTATGAATTACGCTTATAATTTGATTTCTAGTTTTGATTATTATGCTTTTTGTGATCAGGACGATGTATGGGATGAAGATAAATTACTTTGTGCTGTTGATATTTTAGAAAATTCCAAATTAAATTCATTACGACTGTACACTTCTTCATATAAAGTTGTTGATGAAAAATTGAATTTTAAGTATAATCAACTTTTCAACTACAGACATACTTTGGGAGAAGCTTTGATGATGATAAATACTATGGGTTGTACTATGGTTTTTACATTTGAATTGATGGCGGAGGCACTTAGGGTATATGAAAATAAATTTAATTTGACTAAGTTTAAAGGAATGCCAAATCATGACGGCTGGATGTATTTGACAGCAATATCTTTGAACTCTTTTATCCATTATGATGAAGTTCCCCATATAAATTATAGACAACATAGTAAAAATGTTGTGGGTGCTTTTCAGGCTAGTCTAATAAATAGATTTAAGAGAGTGTTTGAAAATAAAAATATGAAGTGTTATATTTCAAAAATTTTACTAAAAACATACAATAATGCTGATCTAAATCATATAGATTTATTATTTTTGAATGCCACATATCAAACTTCATTACAAAAAAAAATAAAGCTAATATTCTCAAAGCAAATGTTAACAAATAGTTTTACTGTTAATATAGCTTACAGAATATTATTAATATTAAATAAATTTTAAAAAATAAAAAATGAGAAAAAATGTACTTATTACAGGTATAACAGGTCAAGATGGATCTTACCTTGCTGAATTATTATTGGAAAAAGGCTATGATGTTCACGGTATCGTACGCCGTTCATCGCAACCAACTACGCAACGAATAGATCATATTTTAGATAAAATTACACTTCATTTTGGAGATATGACAGATTTTAGTTCTCTGGTAAGTGTAATAAGACAAATAAAACCTGTTGAGGTTTATAACTTAGCTGCTCAATCTCACGTACAAGTTTCTTTTAGTGTTCCAGAGTATACGGCAGATGTTGACGCGCTTGGCACGATTCGTATATTGGAAGCAATTAAAACATGTGGTTTTGAAAAACACACTAAATTCTATCAGGCTTCCACATCGGAATTGTATGGTGAAGTGCAAGAAGTCCCTCAAACCGAAACAACTCCTTTTTATCCTAGAAGTCCTTATGGTGTAGCTAAACAATATGGATATTGGATGACAATAAATTACAGGGAGTCCTATGGAATGTTTGCTATAAATGGTATTCTATTTAATCATGAGAGTGAACGGAGGGGGGTTGAATTTGTAACAAGAAAAATTACTATTGCAGCATGTAAAATAGCAAAGGGAATTCAGGAGAAATTGTATTTGGGTAATCTAAGTGCAAAACGTGATTGGGGTTACGCCAAGGATTATGTTGAGTGTATGTGGTTAATGATGCAATATGATGTGCCTGAAGATTTTGTTATAGCTACTGGAGAATATCAATCAGTAAGAGACTTTACTACCCTAGCATTTAAAGAAGCAGGAATTCAACTAAAATGGATAGGAGAAGGTTTAGAAGAGAAAGCTATAGATATTAATTCTGGAAAAATTCTGGTTGAGGTAGATCCAGAACACTTCCGTCCTGCAGAAGTAGAGGAATTATTAGGGGATCCTTCAAAAGCTAAAAACTTACTTGGTTGGAACCCCAATAAAACATCTTTTGCAGATCTAGTGAAAATCATGGTTCAACATGATATGAAAAATCTTTAGTTATGAAGAAAGTTGCATTGATTACCGGAATATCAGGTCAAGATGGATTTTTTTTATCAGAATTTTTGTTAGAAAAAAATTACAATGTATACGGTATTACTTCGTCTTCAAAGTCGAGTGGCAATTCTCATTTAAATAAAAAAATTCAAATCTTTCAAAGTGATTTAACAGATATAGCTTCATTAACAAATATTATTAAGCAGCTTCAACCAGATGAAATTTATAATTTGGCAGCACAATCAAATGTTGGATTGTCTTTTTCACTGCCAGTATATACAGCTAATATTGATTCTTTAGGTGTTTTAAGAGTTTTAGAGGCGATACGAATCTTAGGGTTAACAAAAAAAACAAAATTATTCCAAGCTTCTTCGTCAGAGTTGTTTGGCGATGCTAAAGAAGTCCCTCAGACAGAGTCAACCCCATTTTATCCAAAAAGCCCCTATGGTATTGCCAAGCAATATGGCTATTGGATTGTTAAAAATTACAGGGAATCTTACAATATGTTTGCTGTAAATGGAATTCTATTCAATCATGAAAGTGAATATAGAAGTGCAACATTTGTTACAAGAAAAATAACACTTGCCGCAACTAAAATTTCAAAAGGGCAACAAGAAAAACTTTATTTAGGAAATATAAATGCAAAAAAAGATTGGGGTTATGCAAAGGATTATGCGGAATGCATGTGGTTATCGCTTCAATACAAAACCCCTGAAGATTTTATTATAGCAACAGGCAAAAGTCATTCTGTTAGAGAGTTTGTAACTATATCATTTAAAAAAGTTGGAATTGAATTGAAATGGCAAAATAAAGGGTTAGAAGAAAAAGGTATAGATATTAAAACTGGAAAAATATTGATTGAAATTAAGCCAGATTTTTATAGACCATTGGAATCTAAAGAACTTGTTGGGAATCCCGGAAAAGCTAAAAATCTTCTTAAATGGTATGCTAAAACCTCATTTGAAGAGCTAATAGAAAAAATGATTAGTAAAGATATAAATATATAATTATTAAAATATTGTTGAATTGAGTTTTATGAAGATATTAAATATTTCGAAATATAGTTTTGATTATAAGGGAGGTGTTGAAAAGGAAGCAAAAAAAGTTTCAGAACAATTAAGTGAAATTCATCAAGTTGACAATATATGCTTTGGCAAAAAGAGTTACGAAAAAAAGTTGTCACCCAATGAAAAAATAATATCTTTTAAAAGTCTCAAGTTTTTTAATAAAGTTGATTTAAGTATAACTCAAACTTTATTCTTGCTGAGGAATGTTGGAAAATATAATTTAGTTTGGCTACATTACCCTAATATTATTCCTGCAATCGCACTTTTATTTAATAAGAATGTAGATATTATAATTCAATATCAGAATGATATTAAAGTGCTTCCGCTACTTTATAAATTTTTCAAACCTTTCGAAAACTTAATCTTAAAAAGAGCCAAAATCATTATAACTAGTTCTCCAAATTATCATAAATCTTCAAATGCGTTGAATAGCTTTGAAGATAAAATTAAATGCATTCCAATAAAAATTCACAAAATACCTGATTTATTTCAACCTATAGAACCAAACGGATTTGATCAAATTATTTTAACAACAATTGGAAGATATACAGAATATAAAGGATATGAAAACATTATAAAACTAGTCAGTAATAATCAAAAATATAAATTAAATATCATTAGTAATTCTGATTTCCCTTCAAAAATTAATAATCTAGTTAACCTTTCTAATAACGTTGAAATTTTAAGAGATTTAGATGATATTGAGATGAACTATGTGCTAAAAAAATCACATGTTTTTATACTTTCTAGTATTACCAGAAGTGAAGGCTTCGGAATAGTTCTTCTTGAAGCTTTAAGACTGGGATTGCCAATTTGTGTAAATAAGTTAAAAGATACTGGTTCTGAATTTATAACTATACCAGGATTTAATGGAGAATTTTTCGACATTAGAGATAATTCCTCTCTTTTTATAGCACTAGATAAAATCTGTAATCCATCTTCATATTATAAATACAGTAATGGAGCGTTAGAAGATTTTAATTCAAGATTCTGTTTAACTGAAAAAAAAGAGTTTTTATCTATTCTTAAAAAATAACAACCTCATGAAAATAATAATTATTTCACAAAATGACCCTTTTTACCTCTCGTCAAACTTAAATTTTTTACTAGACAACTTGCCTGAAACACATGAAGTTGTTGGAGTAGTATTGGCTTCAGCCTCACCATTTGGAAAAAGGGAAACATTTCTTCAGAAAGCATTAAAGACAAAAAAAATTTTTGGATTAAATTTTTTTCTTTATTACGGAATTAAATTTATTTTTTCTAAAGTATTTAAGACTAGTATAAAGAAAATTTTAAGTAATCATAATATCCCAGAAATCATCATTAATGGATCAATTAATTCAAGTCAAAATATAAAAACTATTGAATCTTACAAGCCTGATTTACTTGTTTCTATTCTCGGAAATCAAATCTTCAAGAAACCATTATTAGATATTGCGCCTAAAGGATGCATAAATTTACATACTGCACTACTTCCTAAATACAGAGGGTTGATGCCAACTTTTTGGGTAATGAGAAATAATGAAAAATATACAGGAGTCTCAGTATTTTTTGTTGATGAAGGTATAGATAGTGGGCCCATTATTGTTCAAGAAAAACTAAAAATTGGTGATGAAACACAGGAATCTCTAATTATTAAAACAAAAAGGATTGGAATGAAATTAATATTAAAATCAATAAGGTTAATTGCAGAGAATAAAGTAAATATCATTACTAATGATGCATCACAAAAATCTTATTATTCTTTTCCAACCAGAGAGGATGTTTTAGCGTTTAAGAAAATCGGAAAATCTTTTTTTTAATGAAAATACTTACTTTTGATATTGAAGACTGGTTCCATTTATTAGATCATGACAGTACAAAAAATATTTCTGATTGGAATAATTTTGAAAGTCGAATACATTCTAGCATGGAACGGATATTTAAAATTTTAGAACCAACTAATCAAAAAGCCACTTTTTTTTGTTTGGGTTGGATAGCTAAAACTTATCCCGATATTATTAAACAAATTAGTGACAAAGGGTATGAAATTGGTTCTCATTCCAATTTGCACCAATTAGCATACAATCAAAACCCAAAGGAATTCAAATCTGATTTAGAAATTTCTGTTAAAACTATAGAAGATATAATTGGGAAAAAGGTAATATATTATAGAGCTCCAGGTTTTTCTATTACAGAAAAAAACAAGTGGGCTTTTGAACAATTATATGAACAAGGAATTGAAATAGATTGTTCTATATTTCCAGCTAACAGATCTCACGGTGGCTTTCCAACTTTTAATGTTCAGGAGCCAGCACTTATCAAATATAACGGTATAACTTTAAAGGAACTCCCCATCAACTTTCATTCATTATTAGGTAAATCAGTAATTTATTCTGGAGGTGGATATTTTCGTCTATTTCCTTATTATTTAATAAAGAAATGGTCTAAAGAATCTAATTACGTGATGACTTATTTTCACCCTCGAGATTTTGACTTTAATCAGCCAAAGATTGATGATTTATCATTTATGCGTAAGTTTAAATCTTATGTAGGTATAAAAGGAGCGCCTCAAAAATTAGAAACTTGGTTGAATGAAGAACAATTTATGGATATTTCAACAGCCAACTCTATTATAAATTGGAAAAAGGTACCCGAAATACAATTATAAATTTAATTTGTTAAAAATAATTAAAAAATGAAAGGAATCGTATTAGCAGGAGGAAGTGGTACTCGATTGTACCCTATTACAAAAGGCGTTTCTAAGCAGTTATTACCGGTGTATGATAAGCCTATGATTTACTATCCGTTGTCAGTATTAATGTTAGCGGGGATAAAAGAAATTTTAATTATTTCTACACCTGAAGATTTGCCAAATTTTGAAAAATTATTGGGAGATGGTAGCGAAATAGGTATTAGTTTAATCTATAAAGAACAACCTAGTCCAGATGGGCTTGCCCAAGCTTTTATTATTGGAGCTGAATTTATTGGAACTGATGATGTGTGCTTGGTGCTTGGAGATAATATTTTTTATGGGTACGGTTTTTCAGGAATTTTACAAAATGCTAGAAATAATGTAGCTAAAGGAAAATCCACTGTATTTGGATATTATGTAAACGACCCTGAGCGATATGGGGTTGCAGAACATGATAAAAATGGAAATGTAATCTCTATCGAAGAAAAACCTACTGATCCTAAATCAAATTTTGCAGTAGTTGGGTTGTATTTTTACACCAATGACGTGGTTGAAATTGCAAAAAACATAAAACCATCTCATAGAGGAGAGTTGGAAATTACCTCCGTAAATCAAGAATATTTAAAACAACAAAACTTAAAGGTAGAATTGTTAGGTAGAGGTTTTGCGTGGTTAGATACGGGGACTCATGACTCTCTAATGGAAGCTGGGCAGTTTATAGAAACAATTGAAAAGAGGCAAGGATTAAAAGTAGCCTGCTTAGAAGAAATTGCTTTTAGAATGAAGTACATAGACAAAACACAGTTGAAGAAATTAGCAGAGCCCTTACAAAAAAATGGGTATGGTCAATATTTAATAAAATTAGCAAAAGAGTAAAATGAAGTTTATTAAAACAGAAATACCAGATGTTTATATTATAGAGCCCTCA
>Ga0209532_1001097_pt1 | contig 21906 bp, 20 predicted proteins | sample COG_02_FD_184746 | JGI IMG/M metagenome (GOLD analysis project Ga0209532, IMG submission 184746) | Pelagic Microbial community sample from North Sea - COGITO 998_met_02 (SPAdes) (version 2) | ecosystem: Environmental > Aquatic > Marine > Neritic zone/Coastal water | place: Helgoland, sampling... | reverse complement strand
CTTATGGTCACTCTCTCGCCATGAGCTCTGTTTATATGCCCCTTATCTCCTTATAATGGCGTCTTTGACTTCTAAGCAGTCGCTACTATGAGTTACCAAGTACTTGCCCGCAAATGGCGCCCGCGTATTTTTGCCGAAATGGCTGGCCAGCAACATGTCTTACAGGCGCTGATTAATGCCCTGGATCATGATCGTCTGCACCACGCCTATCTGTTTACCGGAACCCGGGGAGTGGGTAAAACAACCATTGCGCGGATCCTGTCGAAATGCCTCAACTGTGAAGCCGGTGTCAGTTCAGTTCCCTGTGGTGAGTGCGCCTCGTGCACTGAGATCAGTGAAGGGCGTTTTATTGATCTGATTGAGGTGGATGCGGCATCCCGAACTGGTGTAGACGATATGCGCGAGCTGCTGGACAATGTTCAGTACGCGCCATCCCGCGGGCGTTACAAGATCTATCTTATCGATGAAGTGCATATGCTCTCCAAGTCGAGTTTTGCTGCGCTGTTAAAAACCCTTGAAGAGCCACCGCCACATGTGAAGTTTTTGTTCGCCACCACGGATCCGCAAAAGTTGCCGATCACGGTGCTGTCTCGATGTCTGCAATTCAATTTGAAAAACCTCAGTGCCGAGCGCATTACCGAGCATCTGCAGTTTGTTCTCGGTGAAGAGCAGGTGCCCTTTGAAGATGCTGCACTCTGGTCGTTGGCGCGAGCTGCCGATGGCAGTATGCGCGATGCTCTGAGCCTTACAGACCAGGCTATTGGTCACGGCGGCGGTCAGGTGAACGAAGGCGAAGTGAGTGCCATGCTGGGCACCATTGAGCGCAGTTTTGTGGTGGATATCTGCCAGGCATTGATGTCAGGGTCTGGTACAGAGTTGCTCGCCGCCATTGGCCGTATGGCTGAGCAGGCGCCAGACTATGATGCGGCCTTAACCGATATACTGTCGGTCTGGCATCAGGTGGCTATTGTGCAGACGGTTCCCGAGGCGTTGGATAAAGGCGTGTCAAACTACAGTGAACTGTTGGCCTTGGCCGCGGCGGTGAGTCGTGAAGATACCCAACTGTTTTATCAGATTTGTCTCTTGGGGCGCAAAGATTTACAGCTATCTCCGGACGCCAAGTCTGGCTTTGAAATGGTTATGTTGCGTGCACTGGCGTTTCGCCCACAGTCCTCGGCGCGGGTTGCATCTGTGCCGTCGCCGACTGCTGTGGCAGTCAGCAGTTCTTCGCCAGCTAGTACTGGCAGCTCCTCAGCATTAACATCTCCGCCGGAGGTGGAGCCCAGCGCAAAAAAGTCTGAAGCGGTAGTCTCGGCGGTTGTCGATGACAGGCCGCCATGGGAACCTCAGATGCAGGCTGTTGAACAGCCTGTTGTTTCAGAACAAGCCGCCGTTGTAGAACAAGCCCCAGTTATACAGGCTGCGGCCGCACCGGCAATCGAGTCAGTCGTTGAGCCAGTAACTGAATTTATCGCTCAACCTTTGACTCAACCTTTGGCTCAAACAGCGGTTGCGGAACCTTTAGAGCATTATCGACAAGCGGCTTCACAGCAAACGCAAAACTCAGTGGAGCACTCTGCGCCAGCGCCTATACCTCTGGCGCATTTTACCCCAGAAAACTGGATTCAGTTGCGCCGCCAGTTGAGTATTGGCGCCTCTCTGGGCGAGATTGCCAGTCACTGCCTCTATTTGGGGCGCAGCGGCCAGCAGCTAAATTTTCTGATCGATAGCGATCACAATAGTCTCTATGACGATCCGCACCAGCAGCAGTTTAGTGAAGCCCTGAGTGATTACTTTGAGCAGCCGGTGACGGTTGCAATCACCCTGGGTGTGGCTAAGAAGGAAACGCCTCGCGCGGCGACCACTAGAGAGAAGGCCGAGCGCTTGGTTGAGGCCGTAGAGAGTCTTAACCAGGATCCAGCGGTGGTAAAATTTAAACAGCTTTTCGATGGCGTACTTGATGAGAGTTCCGTACGTCCAATTGATTAGCATATCTATGGTTAAAAGGTAGGGTTGTGAAGAGAGTCTTATGGATATTAATGAGTTAATGAAGCAGGCCCAGCAGATGCAGGGCAAGATGGCCGAGATGCAAGAGCAAGCTGCCAATGTTGAAGTCACCGGCGAGTCTGGTGCGGGCATGGTTAAGGTCACCATGACCGGCCGTCACGATGTGCGCAAAGTCACTCTGGACCCGTCGCTGATGCAGGAAGACAAGGAATTTCTCGAGGATTTGCTCGCCGCTGCGGTGAATGACGCTGTGCGCAAAGTCGAGGCGCAGAGTGCCGATGCTCTGGGTAAGATGACCGGCGGTATGAACCTGCCCGCCGGCTTTAAGATGCCTTTTTAAACATTCTAGTTAGTTTAGCGAAACCAATAATTATAAGGTCAGGCTGTGTACGGTAATGTAATTGATCAACTGATTGACGCACTGCGGGTATTGCCCGGTGTTGGCAATAAATCTGCCCAGCGCATGGCGCTGCATCTATTGGAACGTGACCGCAACGGTGCAATGCGCCTTGCGGAGTCACTTGTGGAAGCCGTGGAAAAAGTCGGGCGCTGCGGTCAGTGTCGCACCCTTACAGAACAGGAGGTCTGCGCGACCTGTCGCAACGAGCGCAGGCTTTCCGATCAGATCTGCGTGGTGGAAAGCCCTGCGGATCTATATGCCATAGAACAGGCCGGTAGTTTCCGCGGCAAGTACTTTGTCCTGCTTGGCCATCTGTCGCCGATTGACGGCATAGGCCCTGAGCAGCTGGGCATAGACCAGTTGATGGAACGCCTTAAAACTGGCGCCATTAAGGAGCTTATACTGGCGACCAACTTAACCGTTGAAGGTGAGGCCACAGCTCACTTTATTGCCGATAAGGCCAAGGCCTTGGGTGTCGAGGTATCGAGAATTGCCTATGGTGTGCCCATGGGCGGCGAGTTGGAATATGTTGATGGCGGCACGTTGAATATGGCCTTGCAGAGCCGTAAATCACTCTAGAATAAGAATTCTTGAATAAGAACCATAGATCACGGATTTCATAATCATAATGACAACAAATAATCACTGGATCGACAATAGCCAACAGCTCGCCGAACTCTGCGATCAGCTGAGCGATGCCATCGAGCTGGCAATTGATACAGAATTTATGCGCAGCGATACCTTTTTTGCCAAGCTAGCGCTGATTCAACTCTCCGATGGCGATCAGTGCTGGCTGATTGATACACCTGCTATCGATGAATTGCAGCCGCTCACAGAATTACTCAACAAGTCGCAGCTAACTCTTGTATTTCACTCCTGTGGTGAGGACCTGGAAGTGCTTGATCAAGTGCTTTCGGTACGTCCCAAGAAACTCTTTGACTCGCAGGTTGCCGCCGGAATTGTCAATATTGGCTATTCCATGGGCTATGCCCGTCTAGTGGAAAATATGCTGCAGATCGAGCTGGGCAAGGAAGATACCCGTTCCGATTGGTTGGTACGGCCCCTCAGCGATCGTCAAAAGCTCTATGCCGCTGATGATGTCTTGTATCTGTTTAAAATTTATAAGCTGCTGCTCGAATTACTTGATCAACAGCAGCGTCAGAGCTGGTTTGCAGAAGAGATGCGGGATCTTCAGCGTATCGCCGCAGATCGTCGCGAGGCTCTGGATTATTATTTGCGCGTTAAAGGTGCCTGGCGCCTTAACCCCCTGTCTTTGGCGGTTTTAAAACGTCTCTGTGAATGGCGCGAGAAGGTTGCGCGAGCACTGGACAAGCCGCGTTCGCATATAGTGAAAGACAATGTGTTGCTGGATCTGGCTAATATTAAGCCGACCCAGATGAGCCAGTTGCATCAGCTCGATGATTGGTACTCTCGTTCGGTAAAACGTTTTGGCGAGCAGGTGCTCAAAGAAATTGCCGATGTTGACCATAACAATTTACCCAGTGAACTGCCGCAGCCCCTGTCTCGTGCGGTGAGCGATGTTATGAAAAAGATGCGCCTTAGTATCAGTGAGGTGGCCGAACAACAGGCCATTCCAAAAGAGCTGATGTGCAATAAGAAAGAGTTAGAGTTTATTCTGCGCAGCGCCTCCGAGGGGGAATGTCAGTGGCCGGCAAGATTACTTGATGGATGGCGGAGCAGTCTGGTGATCCCGGCTCTGCAACTGGTCATAGATGGCAGTGATGTATTATGAACATTGCCGGCAAGATTCTCTGCGATATCTACAAAACTGCGACTAAGGAAGAGATGTATCTCTACCTGTCTCGTGATGATGGTTTCAAGCGGGTTCCCGATGCACTGCTAAATCAGTTTGGCAAGCCGGTGTTGGTCACGACCATGCTGCTGGCCGCTACGAAAAAGCTGGCTCGGGCAGATGTTATCAAGGTGATGGATGATATTGTTCGGCAGGGTTTTTACCTGCAGATGCCGCCGCCAATCCCACCGACAGAGCAGCTCTAATGGCGAGTCAACCCTGGTGGCAGACCAAATCCCTCGCCGAGATGAATGATAGTGAGTGGGAGTCACTCTGTGATGGCTGTGCAAAATGCTGCTTGGTAAAGCTCGAAGATGCCGATACTGAAGAGATCTATTACACTAACGTTAGCTGTCAGCTACTGGATACCGAGTCCTGCCGCTGTGCGAACTATGACGGGCGTCACGGAATAGTCGGCGACTGTCTAAAGCTTGATCGCAGTAATGTGAATGAGTTGGAGTGGCTGCCGCAGAGCTGTTCTTATCGGCTGATTGCCGCCGGACAGTCACTGCCGGATTGGCATCATCTGGTTGCAGGTGATCGCGAGACTATGCACAGTTATGGCGCCTCGTTGCGCGGTAAGGTGACCTCCGAGTTACATGTGCATGACGATGATATTGAAGACCATATTATTAGATGGATTAACTAACTATGTACACCGCTGATGATTATCTGCAGGGCTGGATTGCCTACTCGATTGGTGGGCTATTTTTACTATTTTGTCTTTGGTATATGCTGCGTAACATTGGCTATGGGGTAGTGCGTCATATTTTAATGCTCACCTCTGCAGCCTTTCTATTTACGCCGGTGACGGCTTATCGCGATGACGCGCACTTGGCTCCGGCGTTTTTTGTTAGTCTCTATGAAGGTGTTTTGCTCTCAGGGGCCAATGAGGGGTTTCAGCGCGGCTTGGCGCCGATTATTGCGGTGCTGGTGTTTGCTCTGTTGATCTATGGGGTTGGGCGTTTGATGTGGGCTAAGCTGTTTGGCCCTAAGTCTTTGGCTACTGCAGGTTCTGCCGTTGAGGATGACGTCGATGGTCTTTCTGATGGGTCACCTGAGTCTGTTAGCTAATTCCTATGCTGGTATTCTTGCCTCGAATCACTGAGTTGTCACTCCGGTAGAGCTTAACGGCGGTGGGGCTCCGGTGTGGGCGAAGCCATGGAGACCCTTTGCGATCGTCCCCATGGATCGGTTATTTTCTAGGTTCCCACAGCTCGCTAACGCTCAAGCAAGTGCTCTCTTAATCTGAAAATCACAAATCCATAAGCGGGGCCTGATTGATCCCAAAGGGTCTCCAAGGCTTCGCTGCAAGATTGTGGTTGTTGAGGTTGCTTTGGTATATTCGGCCTTCGAGATGTTCAGGTTTCCTGTAAAACGGTCTCTGATTGTTTCTGGCAAACGTTTTATCTTGGCTAGCCTGCCATGTGACTAACTCATGCGGGCCATTTTGTTGGCTGATACGTTTCACGACTAAGGCGTCGCGCTACTTACCTTTGCGCTAAGAGAATAGTTGCTGACAATGCGCTTGTGCAATTGCTGCCTTGGGTACTCCGCGGTCATAGTTAACCGCAGATTCACTTGTCGCCAGTGCCTTAACAGCGGCACCATGGGTCCAAGAAAAAATAGTTGCTCAGGAAAGATGCCGTGAATGACTATTTGGATTCATTAGTTCAAGCATTTTTTAATAGGCTTTTAGCTTATTATGTTCGACTAGCTCATTTAACATTAAAAGTGTGGATTTAGATTCTATGAAATTTGAAGGTACAGATAACTACGTAGCCACTGAAGAGCTGCAGATGGCAGTGAACGCCGCGGTGACATTACAGCGTCCATTGTTGATTAAGGGCGAGCCCGGAACCGGCAAGACACTGCTTGCAGAAGAAGTGGCCAAGTCACTGGGCAAACGACTTATCTCTTGGCATATCAAGTCCACCACCAAAGCTCAGCAGGGTCTCTATGAATACGATGCGGTTTCGCGTCTCCGTGACTCCCAGTTGGGTAGCGACAAAGTTCAGGATATCAGCAACTACATAGATAAAGGCAAGCTGTGGCAGGCGTTTACTGCTGACGAGCAGGTTGTGCTGTTGATCGACGAGATCGATAAGGCGGATATTGAATTCCCTAACGATCTGCTGCTGGAATTAGATCGCATGGAGTTCCATGTCTATGAGACTGGCGAAACGGTTAAAGCGGTTCAGCGCCCCATAGTGATTATTACCAGTAACAACGAGAAAGAACTGCCGGATGCTTTTTTGCGCCGCTGTTTTTTCCACTTTATTAGCTTCCCAGACCGCAGCACCATGAAACGCATTGTCGACGTTCACTTTCCAGTGATCAAAAAGACACTGGTGGACGAGGCTCTGGATATTTTCTTTGATGTGCGCAAGATTCCCGGGCTAAAGAAAAAGCCCTCTACCTCAGAGTTGGTGGATTGGCTGAAGCTAGTCATGTCTGACGATATTCCTGAGGATATTCTCACCAACCGCGATCCCACTAAAGCGATTCCACCGCTTTACGGTGCTCTTTTGAAGAATGAGCAGGACGTTCATCTACTCGAGCGTCTGGCATTTATGACTCGGCGTGAAGCCCGATAAGGTTTATCACTCATGCTGATTAACTTTTTTTTCACCTTAAAAAAAGCCAATGTGCCGGTTTCGATTAGAGAGCTGCTGGATCTACTCGCGGCTCTGGAAGAGAATCTGGCCTTTGCCTCGATAGATGAGTTTTATCTGTTAGCGCGCACGGTTATGGTCAAAGATGAGAAATACTATGACCGCTTTGATCGAGCCTTTGGCGCCTACTTTAAGAATCTTGAAAACCTCGATGATATTATCGAAGCACTGATTCCCGAAGACTGGTTGCGCAAAGAGTTTGAAAAAAATCTTAGCGCGGAAGAAAAAGCCAAAATTGAGAGTCTCGGCGGGCTAGAGAAGCTAATCGAAGAGTTTAAGAAGCGCCTCGAAGAGCAAAAAGAGCGCCACGAAGGCGGTAATAAGTGGATTGGCACTGGCGGTACTTCACCCTTTGGCAATGGCGGCTTTAACCCGGAAGGCATTCGTGTCGGCGGTGAAGGCGGGCAGGGCAGTGCGGTTAAGGTCTGGGAAGATCGTCAATTTAAAGATCTCGATGATTCGGTGCAGATTGGCACGCGCAATATCAAAGTAGCGCTGCGGCGCCTGCGCAAGTTTGCCCGTGAGGGCTCTGAAGATCAGTTAGATCTCGCCGATACCATCCGCAGCACCGCACGCAATGCCGGCATGCTCGATATAAAGATGGTTGCCGAGCGCCGCAATGCGGTCAAGGTACTTATCTTTTTTGATATTGGTGGCTCCATGGATCCCTATGTACGTCTCTGTGAAGAACTGTTTTCCGCGGCAAAGACTGAATTCAAACATTTGGAATATTTCTATTTCCATAACTGTCTCTATGACTATGTATGGAAGGATAATCATCGTCGACGCGAAGAGCAGATGTCGACTCAGGATGTGCTGAATAAATACTCCTCAGAGTACAAAGTGATTTTTGTCGGCGACGCCTCAATGGCACCCTATGAAATCAACAGCCCCGGTGGTAGTGTCGAGTACCACAATGCAGAACCTGGCACTGTGTGGATGGACCGCATGGCTAAGACCTTTGATAAGTTGGTCTGGTTGAATCCGGTGCAGGAACAATACTGGGATTACACGCCGTCGATTCTTATGCTGCGTGAACTGGTTGAGGGGAAAATGTTTCCACTGACCCTTGGCGGTCTCGAAAAGGGTATGAAACTGCTGTCGAAATAAAGCATCTCAGCGCGGTTTAGTCCCCAATAAAAATGAGCAAAAAGATAGGGGAAGGGTATGGTTACGGATATGGGTGTGAGTACGAGTATGGATGTTCAAGACGCAGCGGTGCAAGCGCAACTAGCTATAGGACTGCCCATTGACCAACCTAGTCTGCCAGCTGACTCTCTATTGGCTATGTGGCAGCAGGCGGTTACTGATTCCGGCGAACGCCCAGCCTTTACCTGTCTGGGGCAGACACTTTCCTACGCCGAGATTGATCAATTAGCCGAGCGTATCGCCGGGTATTTCCATACCCAGTTAAAGCTTGTTGCCGGCGACCGATTGGCCATACAGCTGCCCAATTTGCTGCAGTATCCTATAGTGGTGGTGGCCGCTTGGAAGCTGGGATTGGTGATAGTTAACACCAATCCTATGTATACCCATCGCGAATTGGTACATCAGTTTAATGACTCAGGTGCCAAAGCAGTGGTAGTGCTGGATCAATTCTATGGCATATTGCAGGCTGCCTTGCCCGAGACTGGTATAGAGCATGTGATAGTCACTCGAGCAATAGATCTGCTGCCACAGCCAAAGAAATCACTACTGGCAGCAGTGACTAAAGTGCTAGGCAAGCGTCCTAGTTTGCCCGCTGATGGCATTATTGGCTTTACGGATATGCTTGCATTGCAGAGCACTTATCCTTCCCATGCGCCTGTATACGAGGATATTTGTGCACTGCAATATACCGGTGGTACCACCGGCGTATCCAAAGGGGTAATGCTCACTCAGGGATCACTGATGAGTAATGTGGCGCAAACCCTGGCTATGATCAGTGCCGGTGGTCGCTCGGTGCAGCATTTCACCACTGTGTCGCCGCTGCCGCTCTATCATATCTACGCTTGGATGCTGAATATGGGCCTTATGCCGGCGACTCGCGGACACAGCGTACTTATTCCTGATCCACGCAATATTCCGATGTTTGTCGGCGCCATCAAGTCCCTGAAGTTTGAAATTTTCTGTGGCTTAAACTCACTCTTTGTGGCGCTGCTACAGGACAGTAAGTTTCAGAAGCTCGATTTCTCAAGCTTACAAATTACGCTTTCTGGCGGCATGGCCTTAATGGATGCAGTGGCTCACCAGTGGCACGAGGCCACAGGCTGCGTGGTCAGTGAAGGCTATGGCATGACCGAGTCTTCGCCAGTGATTTCGATGAATCCCTCGGGCTCTGAAAAGATCGGTACTGCGGGAATTCCACTTTCTGGTACAGAGATCAAAGTGGTCGATGAAAACGGTGTTGAGCAACAGGTGGGCGGTGTTGGTGAGCTCTGTGTCCGCGGTGCACAGGTAATGAAAGGTTATTGGCAGCGCGACGCGCAGACCGATGAAGTGATAGTCGATGGCTGGTTGCATACCGGGGATATAGTTGCGGTAGATGAGCAGGGTTACATCAAAATTGTCGATCGTTTGAAAGATATGATTATTGTCTCTGGGTTTAATGTTTACCCTAATGAGCTTGAGCAAGCCTTAACGTTGCATCCTGATGTCAGCGAATGTGCCGCTATTGGCCTAGCCGACTCCAAGGCCGGTGAAGTGGTGAAGATGTTTGTGGTTGCCAGCAATGCCAGTTTAACCGCTGAACAGATCATTGAATTTTGCAAACAGCATATGGCTGGCTACAAAGTTCCTAAGTATGTCGAGTTCCGTAACGATCTGCCGAAGAGCAATGTGGGTAAAGTGTTGCGCAAAGAGTTGAAGGCCGAAGAACAGGCGAAGCTCGAGGCTGAAATCTAAAGCGTTTAGATCAATGGCTAATAAACGTTAGGCGCCATAATAAGAACCAATAAAAAGGCCGGACTTGTTGTAAGTCCGGCCTTTTTTGTACTTCTCTTGGTAGTGCTGCTAGATCTAGTCTCAGTATTTGAGCTGGTTAGACCATATACACAACACCCCACAAGCCCACTGCCGTCAGCACTAAGGTGTATGGCAGAGCCATTATAACCATGCGCATATAGGAGAGGCGGATCAGCGGAGCAATAGCTGAGGTCAACAGGAAGAGGAATGCAGCCTGACCATTGGGCGTTGCGACGCTTGGCAGGTTGGTACCAGTGTTGATCGCAATAACCAGCTTGTCGAAGTGCTCACGGCTGATAGTACCAGCGTCTAATACGGCTCTGACCTCGTTGATGTAAACCGTTGCCACGAAGACATTGTCACTGATCATCGACAGCACGCCGTTGGCCAGGAAGAACATACCTGGCTGCACAGCTTCATCCATTGCCAGTACCCAACCGATAACCGGAGAGAACAGGTGCTGTTCGTGAATCACTGCCACAATGGCAAAGAACACGACTAAAAGCGCGGTAAAGGGCAGAGCCTCTTCAAAAGCGTGACCAATGCGGTGCTCTTCGGTAACGCCGTTAAACGCCGTTAGTAATACGATAACCATCAAACCAATCAAGCCTACGGGAGCCCAGTGAAAGGCCAGACCCAAGACCAAAATCAATGAGACGACAACCTGAACAATCAGTGCAGCTTTATCGTATTGCGTGCGGCGTGAGTTGTCGTGGTCACTGGAGGCTTGCAGAATCACTCGGACCTCTTCGGGCATCTCTGTGCCGTAACCAAGAATTTTAGTTTTCTCGAGAATAATGCAGGTAGCCAAACCACAGACCAGGACGGGCATAGTCACTGGCGCCATCGCCATAAAGAATTCAATAAATTCCCAGCCCGCCTTTTCAGCGATCAGCAGATTCTGCGGTTCGCCTACTACAGTGGTCACACCACCCAGGGCAGTACCCACGGCGCCGTGCATAATCAAACTGCGCAAAAAGGCGCGGAACTGCTCGAGGTTTTCACGGTGATTTCCGTGAAGTGCTTCGTCTGTACTGTGATCATGGCCGTCATCGACAATCTTTTTGCCCGATGCGACCTTGTGGAACACCGAATAGAAACCCACCGAGATCGTAATCAGTACTGCCGTAACCGTCAGCGCGTCGAGGAATGCGGAGAGAAATGCACCGGCAAAACAGAACAAAAAGGACAGAGTCGTTTTTGATTTCACCTTGAGCAGGATATTGGTGAAAACAAACAGCAGCATATCGCGCATAAAGTAGATGCCAGCGACCATAAACATCAGCAGCAGGATCACTTGAAAATTCGATACTGTCTCTTGATAGACAGCTTCAGGTGACGCCATGCCGAGCAAGATTGCCTCGATGGCGAGCAGGCCACCGGGCTGCAATGGGTAGCATTTAAGCGCCATAGCAAGGGTTAAAATGAATTCAGCAATCAGCATCCAACCGGTCACAAAAGGACCAAAAGCCCAAAGTGCTATAGGGTTGATAATCAGAAACGTAATGATCGCCTTCTCATACCAACCTGGGGAATTGCCCAGAAAGTTTTTTTGAAACGCCTGATACATCGTCGGCTGCATGGTAGTTCCTTATTATTATCTAGTCTGAAAATAAAACATGGTAAACTTACTTTTTGAGGCGCAAACAGTAGCGGTTGAATCCGCAATATGCAAGCTCCACCGCAGCCTCTTAGTGGAGGCTTATTAAAAAATAATCACAAGGTAATTACCGCCGCATGCTTCCTCCCGCCCTTGAAGGATTTTTTCCTGCTAACTCTCTGACTGGTACTGATAAGCTCGTGGTTGTTGCCGTAGTGGGGCGCGATATTTTGGTGGCATTGGGTAGCCGTGATTTGGTTATCGATCGCGAGCAGGCTGACGTGATGAAGTTTTTCTGCCAGCAGCGCTTGGTGCTTGGGCAGTGGAACGGCGTTGACTGCGAGGTTTGGGATCTATCCCCAGAGTGCCGCGCCATGGAGGGCTTCTCGGTGATGGAGCTGCGCTCGGTCTTACTCGCTAGTAGCGATGAGCAATTTTCACTGGCGAGCCGCGCGGTGCAGATGCTTGAGTGGCGAAAGAATCACCGCTTTTGCGGCGCCTGTGGTGGATCCACTGAAAGCGCGACGAATGATCATGCTCTGCGCTGTGTCAGCTGTGATATCAGCCTCTATCCAAGAATTTCACCCTGCATAATAGTTGTGGTTCGAGACGGCGAACGCTGTTTACTGGGACGCTCAGTCAACTGGCCTGAAGGGCGCTTTAGTGCTTTGGCTGGCTTTCTCGAAGCCGGCGAGAGTGCTGAACAGGCGCTTCACCGTGAAGTCTTCGAGGAGTCCGGCGTGCAGATTGAGAACATCCGCTATGTCGGCAGTCAGGCCTGGCCATTTCCCGGTCAGCTAATGCTTGGTTTTATCGCCGATGCAGTGACTACCGAGATTAATGTCGACGGGGTAGAGATTGCCGAAGCCCACTGGTGGCACTATAAAGAGTTGCCAGCCACCTTGCCCCCACTCAGCAGTATGTCGGGGCGCTTGATCGCGCGCTTCGTCGAAGAGGTCAACGGCGCCTAAGCCGTCTATAATCAACGTTTTATCTGCCAATAAATGGAGTTTGTTTTGGATTTTCTTTTTGAATACGGTTTGTTTTTAGCCAAAGTGGTTACAGCTGTGGTCGCCTTAGTGGTTATAGTGAGTATTGCTGTGGGGCTGAGCCAAAAAAATCGTCACAGTGGTAGCAAAGGTCACCTGGAAATCACCCCGTTGAATGAAATGTTTGACGATATGAGTGATGCGATTAAATTCGCCGTGATGGATGAGTCTCTGCACAAGGCCGAGGACAAACGCCTGCAGAAAGATAAACAGAAAAAGGCCAAGGAACTCCAGAAAGCCAGCAAGAAAGCAGCTAAAAATCCGGACGCCGAGCTACCTGAGACAAAGCCCCGCGTATTTGTAGTGAATTTCCATGGCAATATCAGTGCCTCTGCAGTCACTAATCTCCGTGAAGAGGTGACCGCGATACTCTCTCAGGCAAGCACCAATGATGAAGTGGTGGTGCGTCTGGAGAGTGGCGGCGGAATGGTCCACAGTTATGGACTGGCCTCCAGCCAGTTGGATCGTATCCGCAAGCGCAAGATTCCGCTTACAGTCTGTGTTGACAAGGTTGCTGCCAGCGGCGGCTATATGATGGCCTGTGTCGCCGATAAAATTATCGCCGCACCCTTTGCTATTTTGGGCTCTATAGGCGTGGTTGCTCAGCTGCCCAACTTCCACAAAGTGTTAAAAAAGCATGATGTGGAGTTTGAGCTGCTGACTGCTGGTGAGCACAAGCGTACCCTGACCATGTTTGGTGAAAACACAGACAGCGGCCGGGAGAAGTTTCTCGAAGAGTTGGAAGATACCCACAGTCTCTTTAAAGAGTTCGTCCAGGAGCGCAGACCGCAGCTGGATATAGACCTTATAGCGACGGGTGAGGTCTGGTTTGGTACTCGCGCTCTGGCTGTGGCACTGGTAGACGATTTGCAAACTAGCGATGAATATCTGGTTGCTCGTGCCCAGGAAGCCGATGTCTATGAGATTACTTTTGTCGTTAAGAAGAAGCTTCATCAACGTTTGGGCCTGGCGGCGGAGGAGAGCGCAGATCGGGTAATGCTGCGCTGGTGGGAGCGTCTGACCAATAATACTGAGCGTATGACCTAGGCCGCTTTCATGAAGTGTGGGTAGAGCGCTTGTTAAGGCAAGCGCTTTTTTCTCAAGGGAGCTCGTTTTAAAGTGCTTTCTAAATCACAGGCCTCTAAATCACGCGTCTGTAAAAAAGGACTCTCTAAAACAGAGCTTCGGGGTCCAAGTTATAGGCATCCGGCGGCAGGTTGCGGGCTATATCGATGGAGCCCTCCTTGCCAGTGATTGAAACTACCTTCTTTTTTGCCAATCGGCGTTTATTCACATCCAGAATCACAGTCAATTTCGGCTTCCTGCCCATTCCCGCTTTGTAGTCGCTGACCACAGCTACCTCACCGTTGGTCAGCTCAACCAGTGAACCCGGCGGATAGAGACCGATTGCTTGAATAAAGGTATCAACCAGCTCCTTTTGAAACAATCGAGCGCGCCAGCCGGCGAGTTTGAGGATGGCCTCTGAATGGGGGATTGGCGTCGCATAATAGCGCGGGCTAGTCATGGCGTCATAGCAGTCCACTATCCCGGCGATTCGCGCGTAGAGTGGGATGTCAGTGCCACTGAGCTGCTTGGGGTAGCCACAGCCATTAAAGCGCTCATGGTGGTATTGAACTGCGTCTATAACCTCGGAGGAAAGATTGCTATCCGCCAAAATAGCGAGCCCATGCTCTATATGGCTGCGGGTTTCAGCTCGCTCCTGGCTATTCAGCTCGGTGCTTTTACGCAGCAGGGATTCCGTGAGGTGAAGCTTGCCAATATCCATTAATAAGCCTGATAAGGTCAGCTGGAAGAGCTCCTTTTTATCTAGATTTAATTGTCGACCCATCACGCAACAGAGGATTGCGCAGGAGATCGAGTGGCGATAGGCGTAGCTGCTTTTACTTTTAAGTCTAGCCAGCCAAACGGCCGCTGCAGGGTTGCGGATGATGCTCTCTAGCATCGCCTCAAGAAAGGGCTCGAGGCGTTTAAGATCCGGTCGCTGATAATGTTTAACCGTCTTGCCAATGCGATTGAACTCTTGCTGAATACTCAGGTAGGCCAGGGTGGCAACCCGCAGTTCCGATGAGATATCGGTGCTAATTTTATAGTCACCGCCAGCGCGGTTCATCAGCTCATGGTTGAGTGGCAGGGTGTTGATTCTTGGCTGGTCTACAGTATCTGGCGGTGTAATAGACTGATTCATGGTGCTGGTAACATCCTGTTTTGGGTTTACGGATCCTTTTGTATCCCGGCATCTGTCGGCATATTGTGAGCTGTATAATCAACTCATTTAAGCAGCCCCGGTAATCAGAATAAGGCTCAGAAAAAGAATAGCAGAAAATTCCATGGGCGCAGACTGCAAATATCCCCGCTCAGTGGGTTTTGCTACTGCTGTCACGGCCTAGCCAGAGGGGCCAGGCTATCCAAGAAGCATTGACATCAAGCACTCCACAATTCAGCTTACTGCCAACCGGGCTTACCAGTAAGCCACTGGCTGAACTCGTCGGCGGGCATAGCTTTACCTATATGATAGCCCTGGGCATAGGTGCAGCCCAGCTCTGTCAGGAGTGCCATGGTCTCTGCATCTTCAACACCCTCAGCTACGGTTTCCATCTGGAAGCGCTTGCCCCAGTCGAGAATCAGTTTGACTATATCCAAGTCGATTAGATTATTGCGCATATTTGAAATAAACGACTTGTCGATTTTCAGTTCGGTTGCTGGAATAAATTTAAAATATTCCAGAGATGAATAGTCGGTACCAAAGTCATCAATAGCGATCCTGACGCCAAGTTCCTTAATCTTTTGCAGCGCTTGAAAGCCCTGATCCAAATCTTGTTGAATGGTCGATTCAGTGACCTCGATGCAGAGATCCGAGGGCTCGGCACCCCATAGGTTAAGGCTGGATTCGATGGTCTCAAATAACTGCGGAGACTGTAGACAGGACGCCGAGAGATTGATTGCAGTAGTAATATTTTGACCACGCCAATTGGCCGATTCCCTGATCGCAGTTTGCAGAGTCCAGGCAAAAAAATCATCCATGCGCCCGGACTCTTCGATAATGACCACCAGCTGTTCCGGATTGATACCGTGGTTCCTATCATTCCACCGAATAAGGCCTTCTGCACCATGGGTATGGCCATCGGCAAGACGGATCTGGGGCTGATAAAAGAGCTCAAAGCTATTCTCGTTGAGAGCATCCAAAGCCTTCTTTTCAACTGCTATTTTATGCCGGGCTCGATGGCGTGCGGAAGCCTCGTCGATAACATAGGCACGGCGTAAATGCCGGGCCTGCTTGGCTGCTGCCTCAGCACTCTGCAGCAGCTTTTCAGCATCTGAAGCTGGGTGCTTAGAGTCAGTGATAGTGGCAAAGCCTACATGGGCCTCCAAGTGTAAGGACTCAGTGCCAACAGTGAATGGACTGCTGACTGCATGAATAATTTTGTTCGCCAGCAGAGGAATCAACTGAGCATTGAGCAGTGGAGAGATAATCAGGGCAAACTTATCGCCGTCGGTTCTGCGGCAACCCAGTGGGTGCTTTGGGATTGATGCAAGGCGCTGTTGCAGTTCGCAGAGCACAAGGTCACCGGCTAGATAGCCAACTCGCTGGTTGACATGACTAAACTGCCGAAGATCAATCAATGCCAAAACGGTGAGTTGGTCACTGTCTAGAGAGCTGTCTAGAGAGCTACTGAGACAGCCCTCCAGAGCCCCGCGTAGCGCTTGACGGTCAATTGCGGAGTAGGGTGAATGGGTCCTTGGGTGCTCAATCATTTTCAGATATACAGGGTTTCTGGATCCAGACCAAAGGCACCAGGTTCTAGCGTTTTTGCGATTTCGATATTTTGGTTTCCAGTTTCCGTGGCGGCAGACAAGTCCATTTCGATAAAGTCGGCGTGCTGCTGTTTATCCGAATCCAGTATCACAAGCACCTGTGGCCGCAGACGCTTACCTGGGTTTTCCTTGACTACAATGCCCACTTCACCGGAGGTTAATTCGACTAGGGTGCCAGTGGGATAGACTCCCACTGCTTGGATAAAGGCTTCAATTAATTCAGGTTGAAAGTCATAGCCGCGCCATTCATACATCTGTTTGATTGCCTGGGCATGGGTAATAGGTTTGGCATAGACACGCTGGCTAGTAATGGCATCGTAGCAATCGGCTATGGCAGCGATACGCGAATAGAGAGGAATTTGGGTGCCTTTAATAGCCTCTGGATAGCCACTGCCATTGAAGCGTTCGTGGTGTGAGGCAATCATATCAATTACCGCCTGGGGCATCACTCGGGATGAGTCCTTGGCCATCTTTAGACTGAGATTCACATGCTTTTTAATCAGTTCAAACTCGCGCTCGGAGAGCTGCTGTTTTTTATTGAGGATCGACGGCGGAATTTTGAGCTTGCCTATATCCAACAGCATGCCGCCCATTGCCAGCAATGACAGATCTTTTTTCGGCAGGCCAATTTGGCGTCCGATCACCGTGCACCAGATAGCCACGGCAATACAGTGACTGTAGGTGTAGGAGTCCTGAGATTTGAGTCGTGCCAACCAAATACTGGCACCAGGGTTGCGGGAAATACTGTCGACTAAAGGGTTTATTGCCTCGCTGAGCTGGGTAATCTTGATAGTCTTACCACTGCCAATACGGCTGACCATACTGTCGAATTCAGCGCGAATATTTTGATAGGCAACCTGAGCCACAGGGATCTCTTGGCTGACCGAGCTCTGCTCTCTGTAGCTGACTGGTTGATGTGTGGCAATCTCGCCCTTAAAGGGGCGCGCCGCTACATTTTGAGATCTTTTATTGGGCGATGTAGGGGTAGTGTCAACAATGAGATTGGCGAGGCTTTTGCTGCTGTCGATATACACATAGTCGCAATAAAATCCGAGCTTTTTCACCTCTGCTTGATTACGAACCATAAAGCCTTGAAGACTAAAGGGTGTCTCGAGCCAGGGCCGATCTAAGCCAGAGACGTACATACCCGGCTGGAGATCTTGGATATAGACTTTTTTACTCTGTAGCTGTCCCAAACCTGTAGCTCCTTAACATCCTTGTTGTGCAGCGCTGACCTTTCTTATGAGCCCTTAATTTAGCTCTCAAGTTAGCCAAAGCAAAGCGCTGATAAACAGCCGTACATTTCCCTGTCCTCGAGTAATTATGGACGCTGTTTATGGTTTCTGCAGTTTAATCCCTGCGCAGTTTGTCTTTCAAAGCGATCGGATTAGTCAGATTGAAGACTACTATGTAGCTCGAAACCAGGAAAGTAACGATCGCGGCGGCTTGAATCAAATGTGACGCACTATTGCTAATTAGACTGGTGTTAAAGGCGACATAGGCAATTAGTAGCGAGAACTCGCTGTTCTGGCCCAGGCGCAGACCTATATCCCATGCCAGGCTATGACTTTCGCTCTGGTTGCGCAGCAGCCAGTGATACACAACTGGCTTGAGGCATAGCATAATGATCGCCAGTATGGTCGCCGGCAGGGCAATTTGGGGAATCAGCGATAGATCGAATCCGCCGCCGAGGGCAAAGAAAAACAGGATCAAAAAGAAATCCCGCAGCGGTTTTAGGTTAAGGGCTATATAGGGTGCGATGGGGCTGGTGGCGATGGAGATGCCGGCAATAAAGGCCCCGATCTCCCGTGATAATCCGCCGTATTCCGCCAGTTCTGCAACCCCCAGACACCAGCCGATAGCGAGCAGGAATACATACTCCCCAATGCGATCAAAGCGAGCAAACAGTGGCTGCAATACGTAGCGTACCATTAGCACCGCGCCGGCAATTAGCAGAGGCAGAGAAATCAGACTCACGGCAAAGCGCATGGAACTGTCGCCCCCTGAGGCTGCAGATATCAGCATCAGGAGGACAAAAATGGCGAGAAAATCCTGCATTAATAACATGCCGACCATCAGCTCACCGGAGTGGCGGTGGTGTAACACTGTTGTGGGCAGCAGTTTGATACCAATAATGGTGCTAGAGAACATCATTGAGGTGCCAATAATCAGGTTTTCTGTAGCCGAGAAACCAAATAGATAGCCAATGCCATATCCAGCCAGGGCAAATATTAATGAGCTAATTAGGGTGACATGGGTAACCTGACGAAACACGCGCAGCAGGGCCTGAGGCTGCATATCTAGGCCAAGCAAAAACAGCAGAAAAATAATGCCAATACTGGCGATCTCTGCAATCAGCTGGACATCGGTCACCCAAGCCAGGCCATGGGGGCCCATGGCAGCACCGAGCAGGATGTAGACAACCAACAGCGGTTGGCGGCCAAATAACGCCAGCGAGGCAACCACAGCTGCACCGGTAAAGATCAGGAAAAAGATTTGTATTAGATGATGTTCCATGGCGCTACTCCAATACAGCCAGCACCAATGTGCAATGGCCCAGTGAATTTATTGTAAACTATCGCGCCAGGACTATTGCACTATCAGGTGATAGAGAATTACCCGCGAAGGCGTTTAAACAGTGGCTGAGCCTGATCGGCAGCCGTCTGATAACCATCAGAAAAATCATTTAGGGACTTTGCCGCCGCCTCTAGGTCAACATCATCAGCCAGACAAAACTGGCTAAAGCCGCAGCGCTGCAACATAAACAGCTGATCCTGGATAACATTGCCTATGGCTCTAATCTCGCCACGATAATCAAAGCGATCACGCAATAAGCGAGCACTGGAAAAGCCACGGCCATCGGCAAACTTGGGGAAATTAAGTGCCACGACTGGAAGCTGAGGTAGATCATCGGCCAGTGCTTCAACCTCTTCGTCACTGTCAAGCCAAACACCCACTAAACCAGGCTGCTGATCGAACTCGGCGCCATTTTCCAGCCAATACTTCAATGGCAGCAAAATATTACCCTGGGGAACGGATTCCACCGGCATCTGCAGCACTGTCCATTCATTCTCGACAACTGTTCCGTGACTAAGCATCTTTTGCATAAACACGCTCCTTAAACTTATCCATACCAATACGCTGGTAGGTGCCGAGGAATGCTTCGCCCTCGAGGCGGTTTTCAACATAGACGTGGAGGAGTTTTTCAATACCATCGACCACCTCATCCCGCGATAGCGAAGGGCCCAGCACCTTGGCCAGCGCCGCGTTTTTATTAGCGCTGCCACCAAGCTGAATCTGATACCACTCCTGGCCCTTTTTATCGACCCCGAGAATGCCAATATGACCAATATGATGATGACCGCAAGCGTTCATACAACCGGAAATGTTGAGTTCCAGATCACCGAGATCATAGACATAGTCTAGGTCCTCAAATCGTCGTTGAATGGCTTCTGCGACTGGAATCGACTTGGCATTGGCCAGCGAGCAGTAGTCGCCGCCGGGACAGCAGATCATATCGTTAATAGTGCCTATGGTAGGTGTCGCTAAGCCATCCGCCTTGGCTAATTGCCAGAATTCAAATAACTGGCTCTTTGGTACGTCGGCAATAACGATATTTTGATTGTGGGTGGTGCGCAGTTCGCCGTTGGAAAACTGATCGGCGAGGTTGGCAATACTTTCTAACTGGCCGTCGGTAACATCTCCCGGTGCTACACCTGCAGGTTTTAGTGACAGCGTCACTGCCGAGTAGCCCGGCTGCTTCTGATCGCGTACATTACGCTCCAGCCAGCGGGCAAAGGCCAGGCTATCAGCGGCTTGAGCCTGAAGCGCGGCATTCGCAACTGTCTCGTTCACAGCCTGATATTCAGGTAATGGGAAGAACGTTTTAACTCGCTCAATTTCATGCTCAGTGAGCTGGGCGACACCATCTACATCAAGGGCTAAAATTTGCGCCCACTCAGTTTCCACTCGCTCGGCGAAGACCGCCGGAGTCCAGGCCTTGACCAAAATCTTAATTCTCGCCTTGTACTTATTATTGCGGTTGCCGTAGCGATTGTAGACTCGCAGAACTGCATCTAAATAGGTTAGCAAGTGCTGCTTGGGCAAGAATGGCTTAATCGAGGAGGCTATCACTGGGGTGCGACCTAGTCCGCCGCCAACAAAGACATGGAAGCCTGTTTCGCCAGCTTTATTTTTGACCAGTTGAATGCCAATATCGTGGAGTAAAAATGCTGCGCGATCCTCTTCTGAGCCACAGACAGCAATTTTAAATTTACGCGGCAGGAATGCGAACTCTGGGTGAATAGTCGACCACTGACGGATAATTTCACACCAGGGGCGGGGGTCTTCAACCTCGTCTGCGGCAACGCCGGCAAACTGGTCTGTGGTGGTGTTGCGGATGCAGTTGCCGCTGGTTTGAATAGCGTGCATCTGCACGCTGGCCAATTCGGCGAGAATGTCCGGAACTTCTTCCAGGCGCGGCCAGTTCAACTGAATATTCTGGCGTGTGGTGAAGTGCACATAACCTTTGTCAAACTTGCGCGCGATCGCAGCTATTTTGCGCACCTGATTGCTCGACATAAGGCCATAGGGTACGGCGATCCGTAACATAGGTGCGAGGCGCTGAACATAGAGGCCATTTTGCAGGCGCAGGGGCAGGAACTCTTCTTCGCTGATCTTGCCATCCAAGTAGCGTTTAGTCTGGTCACGATATTGCTCAACTCGTTCATCGACGAGTTTTTGATCGTATTGATCGTAGATATACATAGGTGTTTTTTTAAACCTTATTAGCAAGTCCAAACAGCATTGAACAGCGAGCTGGGTAGCCTGAGTCTCTGCAAATATTGTGCAAAACAGATGTCCCCTGGCGTTCAGGGGCGACATGATAGCTTCACAGAGGCCGCTTTTAAATTACTATTTGGACATATCAGATTCAGTTTCCGGAATATCTGCCGCATAGAGGCGTTATTACTTGCGGATCACCTCAGGGACAGTACCTATACAAAGCGAGGTTATGGCGTCTGTAAACAGGCGACAGCTGAGAAAGCTCTTGCTAGAATGCGCGCTTAAATTTCCTAGCCCTATGTATAGAGGCTAAATAGACCGATTAAAAGGCATCCAATATGAGTGGCAACAACACCCCAGTCCAAGACGTAAACGATAAAGACGGTCAAGATAACAGCAAGGCGGACGCCATTGCAGCAGTTGCCGTTTTGACTATTATTATTGTTACCGTCGTCTACTGGTTATCTAGCCTGTAATTATTGCCGGTTTTTGAACGCTATGGGTCAAACGCTATGAGCGCAAAACTTCAGTTAGTGGAAAATCTCAGCCAACGTCAGGTGGTTGAAGACTACCTCAGCCGTGTGCAGCCTGAGTCTGAAATTAGTGCCGCGCGGGTCATCGAGTTGCAGCAGCGCATCAAGCAGCTTTTGGTCGAAAAAGATGCTGTGCTCATTGCCCACTACTATACAGACCCACTCATTCAAGCCCTTGCCGAGGACACTGGCGGTGTGGTCTCCGATTCCCTGGAGATGGCACGCTTTGGCAAAACCCACAGCGCCCAGACCCTGGTGGTCGCTGGG
>Ga0209532_1001092_pt1 | contig 21944 bp, 28 predicted proteins | sample COG_02_FD_184746 | JGI IMG/M metagenome (GOLD analysis project Ga0209532, IMG submission 184746) | Pelagic Microbial community sample from North Sea - COGITO 998_met_02 (SPAdes) (version 2) | ecosystem: Environmental > Aquatic > Marine > Neritic zone/Coastal water | place: Helgoland, sampling... | reverse complement strand
GAGAAAAGTTGTTAGTTGAAAATTCTAAGCGGTCGACCAGTTTCACTGCGCCGTTAGAGGCTGTATCGATTGCAACAAAGCCTTCAGATCCAGTAACCTTAAATCCGTTCTTAGTGCGAATGAAAGTGTCAAGTTGTTTCACCTGATCTAGTTTACTTATAATAAGCAACTTAGCGTCAACAATCGCATTTTGCAATTGGTACATTAGATCAAGGTTTTTCTTATTCTCTTTCGAGAAGAACTTCATTTCCTCTTCATGCTTTGCTGTAACGCTTGCTTTACCCTTTTCGCTTGAACGTTTTTCATATTCCTTCTTAAACTTCTCATCAAACCATGTGATAAGGTCTTGAACATGCTTAGTCGTATTTCCGATGCGCTGGCCTTTACGAACAAGAGTATTATTGAATGTCTCAAGTTTAATTGCGAGGGCTTGATTAGATTCAAGTTCTTTAAGAGTTGAGCCCGCGATCTGTTGAAATATCTTTCCAGCTTTGGCAAGTGCCTCAGATACTTGTTTTGTTCCGCTCGCAGATAGCGTCGCTTTACCTGAAATATCTCTGAAGTTAGCATCTTGATACCAGACAGAAGCTTTCTTTTTGAGGCCCTTTAAATTAACCTTAAAGGATGCTTTCATTGATTCAAAGTCTTTTCCTGTATATGTAGTATGCCATACAACACCGAGATTTGCCTTTTGTATTGTTTTGGCGAGTGCTGATTTTGCAGGTACCGCATAAACAATAGTATTAGGCTGAAAGGTGATATACTTCTCACCGTCGATTGATTCGGTTGCTAAATCACTTTTAGTAAACATGATATCACCCTGAATCACGTCCTTAATGCCAAGATCTTTCAATTCATTAAATGCAATCACTAGCTTTTCTGCAAGATCGCCAGATGTGTCAGCTCTTACTTCAGCTTCTGACTTATACACTTTAGGATCTTTATTGAAGATACCTTTCTTAGCAACAAAGAATTGGCCATCTTCTGGATCGATACCAGCAAAAACTGCAGGAGCTCCATCCCATTTGACTGTTACATCAGTTGAAGAATTACTATTTCCCGCTAGCATATCTCTTAAAGAGCGGAGAGCAAAGATCGCTTCTCTCGTTCCTTTGACACCGCCATAAATGACTGCATCCTCAAGATGTTGCATGTGAGTATTCTTACCAGCTTTGGAAGCTTCGGATAGATATGTTTTAAATGTTTTCATTACTTTAATAGATCAGTGACTGTTTTACCCTTTTCCCAAAATTTACAAGACCAATATTTTGCTTTCCATTTTGGACCTGGATCAGTATCACATTGGAAGCGTGCTCTAAAATTCTTTAAACGAGCTGGATCATCGCGCTTGATGTCCATATTAGGATCGCCAAAACCAAGTTTGATTATGTTGTTCTTATCGTTCTTTACATAGACATAAAACTTCTTCTTACCGTCATCAGCACGAAATGGCTTATTCAATTCGACCTTCTTACCTTGATATTCCGCTTCGGTAATATCATTGCTTAGGATCTTGTTAGAGGCTTCGATTAGAGATCGCATTATTTTTCTGCTAATTTTATGTATGCGCTAGAATCAGAGGTTGAACTACCAGCGTAGTTAACAAGCTGAGTGACAAATTGATCGGCCTTCTTGCCTCCAGCCGCTAAGATGTTAAGAACGTGTAATCCTCCGAGTTTGCCATGAACCCAGACATCTGCTCCTTTTTTAAGCTTCTCAAGTTCTTCAACAACTTGATCAATAGAGATTCTCTTATCATGTTTTTGTAGCATTGATGTAAAACTCTTAAGTGCCTTTTCATCACCTGCTACGATCGCTTTAGCTTCCTTCTTGAGGTCGCTATTCTTAGGCAAGAGCTTCTTTCCATAGACTCTATAAGCTGCATCCTGCATTACTCCCCAAGATGCACCCCCGCCGCGCGCACCCTTACCTTTAATCTCTACTTTGTGAGAACCAAAGGCGCTGTTGGCACTTAAGGTCATGTAACCGCCTTGAAAGTCTACAAAATTAGATTTGGTTGTATACCATTCACCTTTTGACACCGACTTGATACGACCACTCGTGAATTTATGATCAGCTGTTACCGGAGGTCTCACCACGTTTTTCTCAACGCCAACAACTGCTTTAGAAACCTTTTTAAGCGAAATACCAACTAATCTTTTTTGAAGGTATAAATCTAAAATATCATTATTAAGACCTTCTACTGAAGCTGTATCGAGTTCCTTTATATTGAAACCATTTTCTGCAGCCCAGATATCACCAGGATTCCACTTATCGTCTTTAAGTGGTTTAAACCCGTTATTTTTAAATGCAGTATTTTTAGCGGAGTAAATTGCCTTCATGAGTTTATCATCGCGATGGAAGGACATCCCTCTTTCAATGATGTCCTTCTGAATAGCATACTGCGCGGTTAAATAAGATGACATTCTCCAACTATCATCGAGTGCGAGGATTTGTTCAAGACTCGTGCCTCCAACGCTTACAGACTTAAATGCTTTAGTAAGAACTTTATCAGTGAAACTATCAATTGGCATTGCAGATCCAATTTCCAACATGGCAGCCATCCATACACATTGTGCAGATTCACCAATTGCTGTCTGCTTTGTTCCACCACCAGCTCCTGCACCTCCACCGAATTCTTTAGTTTTAAGTAGAGCCGATGAAGAAACGGTTTTACCGTCGAGGCCAGTTAGATCAAATGCTTTACCATCTTTCTTAAACTGTTTAATAGAAGATAAGGCGTCTTCTATATTGGCCACTGTTATTTTTCCACCTTTTTTCAGCTCTAATGGAATTTGTTTTTTAATAAGATCTGCGAGGATATCAGTACGATCTTGATCCTTATAAGGACCAGCCGTAGCAGATTTCTTTAATTCTGCGGGCACTAAATTAGTAGCCTCAAGTAAAAACGTTTGAAAGGATTTTAGTGTATTAAGCATATGTTTCGATCATGCGGGTGAGTTCAGATTTAGAGACACTTACGCCAGACTTAATAGTACCAGCCATCATGTTTAAAGCACGGGCCAGTTTTCTTAAATTAGCAGATTGCTTAGACTTACCTTTACGTAGCATATCGACAACTGACGTACGTGTCTTTAAGTCCAGGTCGAAATCACCATCCAACTTAATCTTACCAACAATGGTTTCCATGAAGTCATAGATCTCAGTTTCAGTAGGGTCAATCTCGATCATAAACGCTCGAGTACGAAGAGCACCATCAGGATCAAGTTTGTCCATCTTCAAGTTCGAGATAAAGATAACCTTACCGGTGAAGTTGAAGAAACGTGGGATCAAATTAGCATCGATCAGTTCTTGAGGATCTTCGTATTCGTCAGGTTCAACAACGTTCTTCCCCATCTTATTCCAAACCAACTTACGAATCTTATTAGTATCAGTAGCAGCTTTAAAAATGTTACGTGATTCTTGATCTTTCAGTGCATCATCAGAATCATCGAAAAGAATAATACCGTCTTGATTCTTAAACAAGAGTGAGTAGATACCTGCAGCAGATGCTGTACCAGTGTTCTTAAAGTAACCATTGCCATCAGACAAACCTGCATCTTTTAGTACCTTTTCAACTGTGAATGTCTTACCAATACCACCGCGACCTGCGATGAAGAGTGCGTTCGCTGCACCAGATACTGTCATCTTAATCAGATTCTCTAAGTCAGCCAATTGCTTTTCATAAGACAATCGCTCACGACTTGCTTCTAATTCGTCAAGCTGTGAACTGTAAGAATATGTTTCTTTAGAAGTTCCTGAACGGACAGTACCACGAGTTGTGCCGATTGCTGCTAGAATTTCGCTCTTTTGAGAAAGAAGCTTTTTAACATCTGCATCACTTCCAGACCAATTATACTTTCTTCCATCCTTTGTGATGATAGCTGGATTTCTAGCTTCGAGCTCATTGAAGATTTTAGTACCAAGATACTTCCAAACCTTATAGACCTTATGCTTTGTAAAACCTGGGCTTGAGATAAGATAAACTACATTATCATATGCATCTTCTGGATTAACTGCTTCATTCAACTCTTCGCATTCTTCGTCGTCTTCTAGGCTTTCGTTGAGAGGAGCACCCATTGGGTATGTTACAAATTTGCCAGACTTTACCTTTCCAGCTTTGATCATATCAGCAAGCTGTGGAAGAATTTGTACTAATGATACATCTTTTTCAAAGGAGATATGATGGTTTGGTCCTGCTGATGAACCATTCCATAGATCGATCGAAGATAGATTATTAGTGTTAGCTGATCCAACAGACTTCCAATTGAATCTCCATGATTCAATCTTTTTGCCTGGAGCATAGAATCTTACTCCATACCCAGCGCCATTTGAGTTTTTGAACTTCTCTAATCCCTGATTTACAAAAATCTTGTTGTTACCAGTCGCTTTGCGAAGGTACTTAAGCATTATAACAGAGGCTTTTTCAAGAGATCCTGTAGAGAGCTCTTCAGTAATGTATTCTTTAAATTCTAGCATTGTTCCCATGGTGTGTTAAGTTAAATGTTACTACTTAAGTCTATTTATAACAAAAGAGATTTTAATATTTTGCCCATTTGCATTTTTTCCAGGGGCTTTGTTCAAACCATCGTATAAATAAGCCTCTTTCTCTTCCATGAGCTTCAATCTCCCACGGAAGATCGTAATAATGCGTCTTATTGAGATTGATATTATTGCCTTTCCATTTACTTAAATTAAAAGAATTAGTGTCCTGTAGTTCACCTCTAGCAAACTGCTTTACGTGTACTATCTCATGAGCAATAGTTTCTAACATTGTCTGGAGCGGTTGAGTTGAGTCAACACGTATGGTAAATTCTCTTGGTCGCGTGTGACGATCTTCCCATATACAGTCTCCAGCAACGTTATCCTTTTGACTCAGTTGAGGAATGAGGTTGATGTCGATACATAGTCTATCCCGCAACCGTGGCATTAACTTCATAGCAGCGAAACGAGCGAGATCCTCTGCCATCTCGCGCTTCTTTCTACCAGATCCGATTGCAGTGATATTCATTATATCTTAAACGCGCTAAAGTCCTTATTGGGCGTCGGCGGTGCAGATGTTATTTCATCGCTTGACAGTGTCTGAGCAGAAGCTTCAACATCATACAATCTCATCTTCGATCGATCGATACCTACACAGAACCTTTTGTGCTGAGAGATATCATTATATCGATTCTTCAACTGCTTTATCATTACTTGATTTGCTGCTTCAAGTTGTTCAGTCGATATAAGAGCAATCATAAGATCACACGTTGCTGGTAAACCAAAACTCTCAGATGTATCAGTAATCTCAACATCAGTATTACCAAATCCAGTACGAGTTGACTGTGTCGCAGACCAAATAGGAACATTGAACTCGACAGCCAAACCGCGGATCTCTTCAGCAATTGCTTTGATATAAGAGTAAGTATTGATAGAACCTCCGAGACCTTTCATGCGTGAGCTTGCACAGATGTTAAGGTAATCGACATAAATGACATCAGGAGTAAACTTCTTCTTCATCTTCAGTTCATTTAAGAGTGCACGGAAATGACCTACGTGAGCAGATGCAGTTGGATACTCTTTAATGATTAACTTACCCTGCGTCTTATCGTTGATATGTTTTACTTTGTTGACGAATGTAGACTTATTAAGATCTTTAAGCGTAGCGATATCAACATCAAATAGGTTTGCATCGATACGTTCAGCAATCTTCTCTTCTGCCATTTCCATTGTAATGTATAACACATTCTTACCTTGTGATAAGGCATCAGATGCAAAGTGACACATCGCCAAAGATTTTCCAACACCTGTACCAGCAAGTACAATATTCAATGACTTACGTGGAACACCACCTGCTGTGATAGTGTTTAGCATCTCTAAATCGAATGGAGTCTTATCTTCTTTAAGATGATAAAAGTCATATCGCGATTCAGCATTATCTAAGTAGTCGTGGCCAACATTAGTATCGAAGTTGACTGATAGTGCTTTAGTTAAGATATCAGGAATTGCTCCTTCTGCCTTCTCAGATTTGCCATCAATAATAGAAATTGCTTCCATTAGTCCGAGATAGACAGATCGATCTTTGCACCATGTTTCAGTCGATTCTAACAACCATTCAACATCGACCTCGTTCTCGTTACGCAGCTCTTTAATTAGTGAGAGTGTGTCATTCGCGATTGGGCGATTAACATACTCAGAGCTTTGGAACTCAACTTCAAGTACTGCTGGGGTTGGAAGCTTATTATACTTAGTTATGAATCTTAAGAATAAGTCATATACTGCTTGATGTTGTTCTTCGAAGTATTCGCCTTTAATATGTGGAATAACTTTTCTGCAAAAGCCTTCATCATTAGTCAGTGTCTTGAGTATTATCGTTTGTAGATTTTGTGGCATTTCCGATTTGTGCGTCTCGATTATTTAAGATTTCTGTTAAGATATTTCCAATGTAGTTTCTAAACTCATTGCTTGTTTCTAGCTCTTCAGTAGTATATGGATCTACCGCTCTTTCGATTATGAAGTCAAACTTTAGACGGGCTAAGTCATTTTCAACATCTTCTTCGATAGTAACTTTACCATACGTATAGATTATATTCGCATAAAGACCTTCTAAGATCTTAATAGAATAGAGATCTGAGTCTATCTTTTCAACAAAAGTATATGCACTACTCATCTTCAATTGATGGTTCAGTTTCAAGACGAAGCTCTTCGAGCATAGAAACATGAGCAACCTTATATCGTTTCTCGATACACTTCTCAAAGTCTGTCTTATCGAATACTGTTGTCCAGAATTCTTCAGTCATTGTTTGTGCAGCTCGAAGGTTTCCACTCAATTCTTCCTTTGTCTCAGGATTCATTGCCATATACCAACCATTCTTAGGTTTGACAACGTGACCAGTTTCAAGAGCAAGATCTAATAAACCTGACCACTTCTCAATACCTCCGTCCCAACTTACACTAATTGGGATCTTAGACTTCTCCTTTACAAAGCGAGACTTCTCGATATTAATAATGAAGTGGTAACCTGAGATTTCAGTACCAGTCTTTTCTTGACGACGGCCAATAATCCACACATCGTTTGCGCTGTACATTACACCAGTTCCACCAGACACAACTGCCTTTGAGAACATCTCCTGTGTTTGATACGTATGGTTGACAGCAAGAAGAGGAATATCTTTGAGTGTCAAGAACGGTGTAATCATGCGGAATAAACCCTTAAGAGCTTTTGCTCGAGTCATATCAGCAACTGATTTCATATTCTCGGCATCATCAATTTCTTTCTTCGATGCAATATTACCAATAGAATCAATCACCACCATCACTCTATCCTTACGATCAATTTCAGTAAGCTGATGAACAAGATCGAATTTGAGTTCTTCAATATTGGTAACAGGTGTATGTAGTACACGAGATGTGTCAATACCGAAACTCTCAAAGTACGATTGTGGTGAACCAAACTCCGAATCATAGAACATGAGAACTGCATCCTTATGCTTCTTCATATAAGCACCAGCCATCAAAAGGGCAAACGATGTTTTGAAGTGCTTACTTGGACCAGCGAGGACTGTTAGACCTGAAGAGATACCACCTTGAGTGGAACCAGAGAGTGCGACGTTAATCATCGGCACTGACGTTTGAGTCATCTCCTTTTCGGAAAAGAACTTTGATTCTGACAGGATATCGGCACCGGCTGTGCGACTTGATTTTTTTAGTTTTTCTAGTAGTGACATAATTGTTGTTAATTTAAGATGTAATTATACCATTTTTAATGGTCTTTGTAAATGTCTAAATGCTATAGGAAAGCATCTAATCCTCCAGTCGGCTCTGTCCAGTTTTTACCCTGCCAATGAGGATACGATGCTCGAGATAGATGAACCGATTGTGGTTTTTCCATTACATCGAAGCTGAGTTCTCCAATAGTATTCTTTAGATTCGCCGTCCACATATATACTGTTGTATGACTTTTAAGTCTTTCGATAAATGCTTGACGTACATCTGTTCGTTCTTGCCATGATCCATAGAATGGAGTCTTTTTATACCAACCAGTTTTCGGCACTTTGCGAGATTCGTTCTCAATTGGAAGTGGTTCCCAAGGAATAACACTTGCACTATATGCTCTAGAAATTCGGTAGAGTTCGGCGCTGTATCGATCTGCTAGCTTTTCAGCTTCTTCGATTGGATTATCGAATCTGCATAGGTGATGTCGTATATCAATGTTGCCAAAATATGTTTCGATCTTATCATACTCTCGATCTTTAGGAATGAATGTTTCAAACCCACGATTGATAGAACCATGCAGTGTAGAGAATGGAACAGATACATTTTCCCATTGAGGACGATACATACAAATCGCGTGACTATCTCCAAATGAGATGTTTGAATAATGTCTAATCGTATTTGGATCTACTGTAATTGCATCGGCCTGCAACTTCTTTAGATTATTCCAATCAACTTCATTCCATGTAAGATTAGCCTTCGTTAGTCGATCCTCAAACATTGATGCATAATCAGGGAAGTCGACAATGATAGAGTTTACCTTACCCTTGAAGTTAGATAGAGCAACTAAGAAGTCTTTGTTTGGATAGGCTTGAATGCCACCAAAGAGATTAAGGCCACCGCTCCAATCACTACCATGATAGAAAAAGATCTCATCATATGGTGTGTAGTCTTTAATCTTATCTGACACCAAATTGATAGTTACGTCATAACGCGCTTCGCTTAGCTGATCAGCATAGATAATAGCCTGCGCTGCTTTATGAGAGTGTATCTTATTTGATATAGGTCCTAAACTAGTTAATAGTATCTTCTTCATCTTTCTTCCATTTTCTATATGAGTTTATGCTTTCGTAGAGTGATTCATCTTCAAGTTTCGGTGAAGCCCCAACATTCCAGAAAAGAATGTCTCTTCCAGTGTTTTTAGGAATATACTTCCACGCTTTACCGTCGTAGGTATTAACTGAGGGAAACGGTGGAAGATCTTCTTTAATCGCAGTCGTAAAGGGAAGAGGATGGGAAATGATACTATCATGACCGATCTCCCCGCTTTTCATGTTACGAGAAACTGCAACACAGTGGAACTTAGCATTTGGCCAAGCAATTTGTAATGCTCTATGCAATACGCCAGTCGAAATGACGGTCCACACTTCTTCTGGTTCAGGGATTTGAGATGCTACTTTTACAAATCCTGCAGTCACTAACTCGTGTTTCAAGCCAAGAGGAATAAAGAAAGCATCTTCTTGTTCATCTGCCCACTTCTTCGCGATAGCGTTCAGATTAGGCATAGCAGCAATACGATGAAACTCGTAGTCAGCACCTTTCTCAATACAACATGCTTGGTGATGTGAGATCTGTTTCGAAGAGGGCATGAACAGTTTCACCTTCTTATCATGTCGCTTTGCAACCTCTAAGAGAGATACACCTGCTAGTCCAGTTCGAGGTTGAACATAGACGAGAGTCTTCTGTTTGATCTGAGAAACTAAAAGATCTCCTCCTCGGATCTTACTACCAACAAGCAGATCGTCTCGAACAACTCGAACACCATCATGCATCTTAACAACTGGAGGTGGATTAGGATCTTCCCAATCTTTTGCTAAATCCAAATAGTACTCCCGGGCCTCTGCGCGGGTACTTATGCCTTGCAGTCGTAGGACTTCAATATCCTTATTACAGTTATCTATTGTATGCGTATCGTGTGACATAACCCTATTATACAGTATTTAGCCTACTTTGTAAACTACTTTTTTAATGAGAAGGTCTTCGGATAGACCCAATCATATGGGATTTTCTTAGTAGTTCCCTTTATACCATGCCGAATAAACAGATGCTTACACCACATACACGCCTTATCTTCGATATTGATATTATATTGGCGCTTCATTGGATTATCTGGATGAGCTGCGACCTCATTGAATTGGCGAACAAGCTCCTTCGCTGGATCATTGATCGGTTTATATGCTCCAGTCGATTCATCTAATTCAAACTTCGTTTTACCGAATAGGTTCTTACCTCCAAAGAGTTGCCATAATCCATAGAATGACAATGTGCCTGGAGTAACCCATGATTCTGGATCTACCAAATCAGGACGAGCCATTGCGATATGGCGAGAGAGATTCTTAAACGGATACATCACATTACGAAATCCAAACTTCTCTTTAGTGTGTCGTTCTAACTTAGATGCTAACTCCATCATTGTAAGTCTCCTATCAGATTCTAGAATCGAATAGCAATCTTCTGCAATTTGTTGAGGAACTTCACACAACCAATCTCGTACGATAGTTCCCTTTGGATAGTAGATCTGAAAAAGATCAGAGCGAGCATGCCTTTCAGTTTCAAACCGAGTCTTCATAGCTTCGATACCATGATCGCGCAATGCTCTAAACGTTAGCCAATGCTCGTTACTGAATGACCATACAATAGTGTGATGCAAAAGAGTCTTGAGATCTTTCTCGTCCTTCATCTCATCTACATACGGCATTTCATCCCAATGTAATCGATGAGAGAACTGTTGTGGATTTGCTTTAAGTAGAGGTTCTTCTCTTACATCGTATGCTCTACAGAACTCAAAGAACTTTTGAAATCGTTCTTCGAGAGAGTAGTTCTCTAATAGACAATTAGTCGGCTTGCCTTTCTTTAAAATTGGTTCAGACGAATTTGGATAGATAATCTTATTAGTGCTGCTATCATCGATAAAATCTTCTATAGTGTTTTGCATTTTTCTTTGTATTGTTCGACTGTCATTCCTGCTTGTTTTAGAATAGTATCATCTGAAGGGTGATTCTTAATACCATTGAAAGTTTTGATTAAACCAAAATCTAACATCGCTTTCTGTCTTCCATATGGATGATCTTTAATGCTCGATGAATTCCATAATGTATCCATATTTACATCTGCATAATCGGCTCCAGGCCGGACATAGTTTTCAATCCAACGAATATAGTCGCATGCAACATCTTCTGCGTTATACGGTGCTGAACCAGTATCTTCATAGATTTTCATCATCACGGCATCTAAGAACTCTTCTGACTTCTTACCCTTACCATTAGGCGTGTCTGCCAAATAACCAATGCATTCAACAGCATTTGTTCCATAATAGAACATTGACTCAAGATTGACAAATTGCGGAAACCAATCAGCAACGTCTGCAATGATTGCCGCATATTGAAAACGGTATACTCTTAGGCCATTCGTTTGGTTCCATTTAAACATCCATTCACCAATTTCTCGGAGATTGCGTTTACCGCCTTTCTCTAAGAAAGATGCTAAGTCACGAGCCAAACGTGGTGCATACTCGCATAGGAAGTAATCTCCTCCACGCTTGTATACATAATCACCTTCGATACCAAACAATGGAGCCGATTCCACTTGAGGCTTTGGTGGTTTTGGAAATGCTGGAAACTGATAACCAACTGAAGTGTAAAACGTCTTTTTAGTAGACTTCACTTGTTCACACATCTCTTCGATTGTATCAGATTGCCATAGATCAAACAAAAGAGTGTTATGATAGCCGCTTGGTTTCGTTGCATAGTTAATAGCTGAACCACATACACGATGGAGAATGAAGAGATAGAGCCATTCAGAAAGTCCGAATGTGTCTCTCTTATTACTCCAATTCGCTGCTACTTCTTTTCGTTGATGTGTATAAAGACCAGCTTCCATTCTTGACCAGTATGGATGATCTTCTGACCAACCATAGAAGCAATCATTCACGATCTGACTAAAGCCAGCGAACTTCCTTTCAACAACATCATATAGTTCAATGTTCTCCATAAGAGGATCTCCAAGTTGAGAATCCTTATGTGGTGTATGACCTAAGTTCGATTTCTCTTGTTGGTCTTTAGCTAAATGAAAGTACCGAATGAACTCATCATAATATTTTGTTGTTTCGATCATATATTATATATACGTGACTTTCACGTTGGCTTCTTTAAGGAAGCCTGTTCCTATTCCACATGAATCATTCCATCGAGTGTTATTTGTCTTAGTGGTAACTACTTCTTTTACTCCAACTTGTATCAAAGCTTTAGCACATTCATGACAACATGGAAGTCCATGAACATACGCTGTTGCACCTTCTAAAGATACTCCAGTACGAGATGCATTATAGATTGCATTCATCTCAGCGTGGACAATGCGACTATACTTCGATTCGCGATTATTATAGAGTTCTTCATCATCACTCATTCCACGGGCAAAGCCGTTATATCCTTGAGATAGTACTTGACCAGATTTTCCGATGATCACTGCACCACACTGAGTTGAAGGATCTTTGGACCATTGGGCAATAGTACGAGCCAACTCGATATATCGCTTATGCCATTTATTTGTTGTCATCAGCAATCTGTTCTTTGCGATTAAGGAAGTCACGTTCAGGATCTTGACCATCCATTCCTCCTCGCATATAAGCAACGATGAACGAACCATAATTAATCAAATCTTTTGATGAATCTTCGAGAGACTCAAAGTTTGGATTATAGTTTGGATCGTTTTCCATTGCTTCAAGCACTGACTGCATTCGTAGCACCTTCGCGTGAACGATGTCGATAATCGTTGATATACCACGCGGATAATAATCTGCTTGGCGAATACGGCTATTCGGGTTTTGGTAATCGTTGCCCTTCGATGTTTGAAGCTCAGCGCATTCTTGTAATACTTTAATTGATTCTTTCATACTAATATTATACTATAATTTATACGTGTTGTAAATGATTAACGTTTAGAAGACTGTAACCTTTAGAAGTTTTAAACGCGGTTTTAATAGCCTCTTTTAATGGAAGCATTCCTTCAAACTTAAATGTTAACTCTTGTCCAATCTCATAGTTGTGTTCTATGTTTTGAGAGAATGCTACAATATGAGTAAGCTGATTGCGATTATATGAATCAACCATTTTCAATATTCCAGTTAGAGATACATTAGAGTATTGACTTGGCTTTCGTTTCAAATCAATTAATACTTCATCTGTAAATGCCCAATCATGTCTCCATTGATAGGCTTCGTTCTCTACTTTGTCTAAAGTTTTCATTAGACCAATGTGTTTAGCCGTTATCTCAAGGGCAAGTGCATCTACGTTTTTAGGATTTTTATACGCCGGTTTCTTTGCCTCTTCGTCGAGTCTATTAAGTAACCATTCGTCTACCACATATGTGTGGTTATTAATTATTTCTGCAATTTTTTCAATCATATTAGCTCGAGAAAGCAACGTAGAAGCGTTTAAGTCAGCTGCATTGAATTCCATATTAATCATAAAACTTACTTACTTGATGGGCCCAGTCGGACATTGCGGTGTATTCTTCATATTCTAGATCAGAAATATGATTTTGTCTTTCGATCTCTGCATCAATGAATTTGAAGTGGCGTTCATATACATGCATCGATCCAACATTCCAGTGGATGTTGCCAAGCTTAATGCCAAGTTCAGTACACACCATATTAGCGATATGTTCTTGCCATGCAAAGTCATTACGATAACCAAAGACAACATCATTCGATCGCATTTGAACAACTACGTCAAGTTTACCATTGCGGATAAGATACTGAACTGCGTTTGTACATATGAAATCAGACATACCATCTGTGTTATACTCGTTCCAAATAGTTGGACGTGTATAAATCATAACTGCACGGCGAGAATTTGGATTCTTCTTAAGTTCGGCGACACAGTTTTTGAATTGATTATGATTCTCTTCTGAAAGAGTAAGGTATCCATAGTTAGAATGGATCATACCATTGTCATCAGAGATCATACTCCAAATCTGTGGTGTTTCACCTGGAATATCGTTTACGTTTAACGATTTAGAAAGATACCAATCGAGTTCGCGTTGAACATAGTCTAGATTGATCTTACCAAAGATAGTAGGTTCATTCGCGATGAAATTTGCATTAATAATTTCAATGGTTTTTACACCTGTCTTGTCTTCAATATATTCTTCATTTCGGCGTTTGCGAATGAAAGAATCTTGTATGTATTTAACTGTATTTTGCATAATGTAATTATAACCTATATGTCACTAATTGTACATATTAAAATGGTGGAGGTGGGAGGAATCGAACCTCCGTGTCTCAGCCGAAACTGAGATCGAATCCATTACACCCCCATGAAAATGGTAACGGCGCTGGGGCTCGAACCCAGGACCCTCGGTTTAGAAAACCGATGCTCTAATCCAACTGAGCTACGCCGTCGTTTAAAATAAAAAAGTGTGAGGGAGACGACCGAGAATTCCCGGTCCTTATCCTCTTTATCAACCTGCTGTACACACAGGAATTACAATCTCAACCTAAAACACCAATCCAAGGTTCAGTCAATCCCTTTGGACTTTTTCGCCAATTTGTGCATGAATCAGAGGCATGGCAGGTATAAACTCAGGTTCTTAGACTTATTCGCCTTCTACGAAAGCGTATAGCTTCTTCGCGATTCGAATCGCTTCAACTTCTCGATCCCATGACGGGAGTGTCGGTGTATCGAGTTTAGCTAGGGCAACGGTGTCTTCACCGCAGGCGTCGCGTTGGTTGGTGTAATCTTCGAAGAGTACTTCCTTTTCAGCATACCACTTATCGGATGCTGTATTCAGTGCTTCTTGTAGGATTTTGAGACGGATCTCGTATGCGTTCATTGATTTACTTGTGCTCATTGTTTTTTGTGTGTGTGTTGTTGTGTGATAGTCTCTTGGTGAAACTATCTAAATTGTAGCATCATATAGAGAGTAGCAACTACTCCAGCAAATGTGATTGCCGCGGCAATCCAGTAAATTATGTCTAAAAAGATATCTGATTTTGTTCTATTGATTTTCTTCATCTTAAATTGGTTCAATAACATTTTTCAAATCACCTATTTCAATATCGAGTGCAACAATCGAGATTAAACATGCTTCTGCGCTTTGATTTGAGAACTCAGCCTGTTTTTTGTGCGCTTGCATATTTTCTAAGTGGATGGCTTTCTGCTTTTCCAGTGCTAACATTAGTTTATATATTTTTTCTTCATATGGCATGAAGTTATTTATACAAATCTAGTATAATCTATTATGTGTAACTTTTTACTATAGCAACTATTACTTTGTTTGCAACGATGTTCTTATTATACTTAACGCACTTGCCATCATCTGTAAAAATAATCATTCCATCACGAGGTGTTACATTCTTGTATAAGACGTGATCACCTTTGTTTGCGTATGCAGTCTTTACTTCACATACAGTGTGTTGGAAATTTCCATTCTCTTGAAGAGTTTGTACAGCATTCATTTCATTGAAGCCGAATAGTGATGATGGTAAAAGTAGTAATAGTAATAGTAAGTGTCTCATACTATTACTTATCTCAAAAAGTGTAAAAAATCACGTTTTGAAAAGTCATTAACAATTAGTTAACATGAAACGCTGCTATTTACAAATTGTAAACATGACAGATACTCTTTATTTACAAGTGTAAATGCCCTACTAAAATGTGAAAGAACAAAGTGGTTGGTTCCTTTATGGAACTTACCACTGAAAAACTACTTTAGGCGCTTAGGTCCTTTTGAAATAAAAGGCATCTTCGATTTTTCGCCAATGTAACCACCATATGATGGTTCGTATTGAAGGTTGAGCATAACTGATTTACCAATCACAACCTTTAAGAATTCCTTCGGCCTGAAGAGGATGACATCTCCGTCAACTTCGGCTTTGGTATCTTCGCGCATCACAATGCACTTGTTGTCGTATACTTCTTGAGTGTCTTCGTTATCGTATTTACCGTTATACATTATTTGTAAACCTTTGCTAGATTCTCATTGAGTAGGAGTTGATTGCAGTTTGTCCAAGTATCGTTTTGCTTTGAATATATTGTTACTAACCATCGGCCGTATTTACCGCTCTTATCTTTATGAGTAACGATATGCACATCAGTGTTGAGGATGAGTTCAGCCAAGCGAAGTCGTGAGATCAGACCTTCATGTCGTTCTTCGCCTCGAATTTCAGGTGTATTAATGCCGAGTAAACGAAGCTTTTGTTTACGCATGACCATATTGAAACCAAGATGAATATCTGCTGTTACAGTATCGCCATCATACACCTTCGTGATATGGGCTTTGTAGTGATATAAGTTTTGTTCCATATATTATCGTGAGAGTATAACTGGGCGTGGAGGTGGTTCACTTACTGGATAAGTAGATGGCTCTTGTTGAGCATCATCAGATGTATAAATGACTTCATCTTTATTTTGACAACAGCAACAGCAGCAGCAGTTGCGAGGAGTTGTTTCCATTTCTGAAATAGGTTCAGGTGCTGCATTAACCATCGCGGCTAATACAATCGTTATCACTACAGCTCCTGCAATGAAATCTTTTTTTGTTGTTTTCATAATGTTATTTATAGATTGAATGCCGATGCAATTGCTCCTATTGTTGCTACTATTAAACCAACTACACTCACTCCAAAGAGCGTGATAAGTATAATGCCTAATGCTTCTTCTGCTTTGTGTGGATCTTTCATAATTATTGTGTGATTGTCACTTTAGATTGAGAGTTCTTCTTTAGCCACAGTGTTCGTACGACTAAAGGGTTATTGTTAAGCACACTCATCATTCGTTTGAATGTTTCCCAGTCTGGCTTAGGATCGCTTAAGTTTTCCCATGCTTTCATTCGTTCTTTCGCTGTCATATTATATTCTTTTCTTTAATTTGTTTCCTGTGATTGCTTCACAGCACGTAAGCCCATTTGCTTTAAAAAACCCGTTGCTCGTAGCATGATCGTAAACTTCTACTCTACCAACAAGTGTACACGCCTTTTCAAGGAGGCGAGTGCCAATTCCTTTTCGTCGCTGTCGCGGCATTACGTAACATTGAAAGCCTTTGCTTCGACGAACATCATTATTCTTATATGCCAAACCCCAACCAGTATATTTACCACCGCTATGAGAAAGAATAAGATATCCTTCGTCGTTCTTAAGGCATTCTTCTAGCTGCTGTTTGATCACACTAGAGTCGTTATATCCGTCTGCCTTCAGGCCACGATTGAAGTTATTCTTCATACAAAACTGGAGCGCGTGAGTTGGAGGCCAAACTTTTGAAAGGTCATATGTTTTAATATATGTAGTCATATTATTTAGCTAACTCCAACCCAACTGAATACACGTGAAATATTTTCTGAATCAAAGATATTTCCTCTTGGAAAGTTTCGAGCTGGTGCTGCCCAACATGCTGCCATTAGAACGTCGCCGTAGGCAAACTTTTTGTCAGATTCAGTATTAACAATGAATGAGTGGACAGATCCACCTTTAACAATCTTAATGTATTTTCGGCCAACATCATAGCTAATGCTAGAATTGTATTCTTCTCGCATTTCAGTTTGGATTTCATCATTGAGTGGCATAAATCGAGCATAGTCGGCTTTCATGCTCTCGAAAACGCGATCGAGTGCTTCTTTCATTTCTTTAGTAATTTTCATAATATAAATGTGCAGTGTAGGATGCTGCTCCCCGTGAGAGTGAGATTTATAAGCCCTTGCGGATTATTTCTGGCCCGCAAGAGACGATGCGGTGGGCATTTTCTTTTTGCCAAGCATCTTGCTGAAGAGTTTTGGCACGTTCACCAGCGATTTCAAGCATCGCGATGTAAGCTGCATCATGAGAGCCATAAAGCTCGTCAGTTACGATACGACCAAGACTCTTAGCGCCCATGATCTTTGACGCGTTGACGATAACTTGGATCGCGTCGCATACGTCGCCGATAGTTACTGGAGTAGTTTGAGTTTTTTCTGTATTTGTCATAATTTTAACTGTTATTGGTTGGTTACAGTATTAATTATACCATATTTGGACCAAATGTACACTACTTTTATATCAATGATCATCAACAACTTATGCACTTTACGAAAAAAGTGCCCACAAAATCACAAAATGCACGCTAATTATTCACACTTCTTAGCGCATAATCGACTGCTCTTGCTGCCTCAAGCCTCACTGGTCGGCTTTTGTACCATCCACCAGTATCCATATCAATCTCTCGTACGAGTATCTCTACTTCTTGAGACGTGATAGGGTATCCTCGACGAATAGCATTGGCAGCGATACTCATCATAATCTGATACAGCTTACTATACCAACCAGCTTCACCAATAGTTCGATACTCACTCACTAGAGTCTTATTCACAAACGGACAGTTGTGGTAAGATGTCCAGCTGTAATTCGTGTTCGTGAGTTTGGTTTTACGATACGCATCGAGCTCCTTTTGTACTGCTTCAGGGAACTTACTGCTAAACGAGTTATTGGTATTGCTCACGAACTCGTGCTTGCTCATCAACTCATCAGGATCTAAAGTTGGCGCCGAATGTGTAAAGATGAAATTGTTGGCGTTAGGATACTGCGCAGGAATATAGTACATGCGAGACAGATCTTTGGTTTGCGGATCACCAAGTGAATTGAATTCTTTATTTACCGCAAACCAAAGATGCTTAATCTTATCGGATCCTACGTGTTTCGTGAGAGGAAAAATGATTCTGAACTTTGGTTTTTCTAACGTTGACGATGCTGAACTATAACATAAGAACTGAAAGCTCTTAAATGTCTTTATTGCATCCTCAAAGGTGCCTTCATATTCATCGACATCAATAGCAACCCATCCAGCCCAGGATTTAACATTCACATTGGCGCGAGTTGTTCCATTTTCATATGTCGCTGGTGTGATGAGTGCTGAACCATTCTTCCTTTCGCCTTTCTTTGGTTTGTAACCAGGCTGTTTGCTTAACGAATACATCAACTCCTCGAACTTGTCCCATGTAGAGAAAGTCATTTTTCGATGTGTTTTATTATCGAAAATCGAGTTGAAGATTGTAAGCGAATACTCCATTATGCATTGATCTTAGTCAATAACCCGTGGTTGCCACTATGATCTGGTGCTTCCCATCCTGACGGTTTACATAAATCTGGAAGTCCTAATGGATTATTTCGACCTTCTTTGATTCCTACTTCTTTAGCCATGTTTGCTGAATGCACTTGATTCCATGCTTTGTATGGATCTACACCGAAGGCATCAAGTGTACCGATAGCGACAACACATAGATCAATCAAACCATCAACAACTTCTTCGCAGTCAATTGGTTTATCTGATTCCATTGCCTCTTCTGTTTCATTGAGTTCTTCTCGAAGGAAGTCAACTCGAAAGCGAAGGAACTGTCGTAGCATAACGCTATCAAAATTCTTCACTGCATCTCGCACACCGTATTTTGTGTGCATGTCATTTATATCTTTGGTCCAGTCTGTACTCATAATCTATATTATATCATGTATTTGCTGATGTGTAAACTCTAAAAGAAGAACTGCTGTAAATCAGCTTGAGGCTCAGCGTGCCATCCAATCGCATTCAGGATAATATCAATAGGATCGAGGAATGCTTTTTTGAATTGTAGGTTGTAGTCTATATATTTATGTAGACCTAATTCGTCTGGCAAGTGATCAGGAAAGCTAATGACATTCTCTTGAATTGAATTTGGAATTAACAAATATACGAACTTAATCTTATCACCGCTTTGAATAAGTTGGTATTTCTTGTCTAAGCCATTCGCTTTTAGATAGTGGTTATATAGGAGAGAACCTCGAGAATGAATCGGGGTGCCTTTACGATAGATTAATTGGTTATCGGCATATCCTCGAACATCGGTTACTCCTCGAGGGAAGGCAACCTTATCAGGCGATAACGTTTTAAAGTGATCTTTGAATGTTGCGATTGCTGCTTGTGTCTTATCTTCGTCACCTGTTACAATGATCTTAAACATTTCATTCATTGCACTACGACACGCTTGAGGTGTAGAAGACTTAACTGCTTCAATTCCCATGATCTTGATCTTTGGCTCGGCGTATTGAACACCTTCGTTATTATGAACGTTGAGGATGTATCGCTTCTTTGCTGTCCAAATGCCACGATCGGCGATGGCTTCTCTCTTCATAACCATACGATTTGAATACGCATTAGTTCTTTCAGCAAATTCATCAAAGGCTTTTTCGAGCATAGGCTCAATTGCTTTAGAACCAATCTCATCAAGAAAGGCAACGGTGTTCTTTGGCTTAAACTTATCAACGATGTCTTTTACTCCTATGTATAGAGAATCAGTATCCATTGCGATAACACGATCCTTAGGTGGTGTACCAATGAATTTATCGAGATAAGTATTCACTTTTGTTTCAGCGTATTTAATAACCTCTTGGCCAGTCAGTGTAACTGCAGATGCTACTTGAATATCAAAGTAGCGGAAGTAGCGATTTCCAAGAGCACCATATAAACTATTTAGTAGAATCTTAATAGCAGTCTGTAGAGTTTCGAGCCGAGCTACTTGACCAACTGTTTGATTGTAATCGTACTTCTCGTGTTTAGAGATCGTTTCGAGCTTGTGCTTTGCTGTCAACATGTCCTGCTTAATATCTACACGTTTAGCATATAACTCTTCGACAATTTCAGGAATAATGCCTTTCTTGTCTTTACGAAATACTGCACCGTTCGACGCAGTAGCACCTACAGCGCCTGGCTCTCGCATAAGAGTTTCGGGTGACATGTTGTATTGCACAATAAGATTGGGATATAGTGAATTTAAATCGAACGACATAACCCAATCGTGCATTCCTACATGAGGATCTTTCACATACCCACCTGGAAATGGTTGCGCCGGATGTTTTTCACCTGGAACAACAGCAATTCGAGAACGTGCTAGTCGACGAAAGATAATCGAATCCCATATCGCGGTGGTACCAAGAGTGTCGGTATAATTAACTCCACCGAGATATGCCATAGTCAGTACCAATGTGATAAGGCCAAGCTTCTCTTCCATTCGATCGATCAACTCAACATCTTTGATATTGTAGTCAACAAACATTTGAAAGTCAGCATCGTATAGATCACGTAATGTACCAATCTCAGAATAGTCTAACTTCTTTTCTCCAAGCACAACACTTGAAATATGATTCAGTGAGTATGATTCTTGATTGCCATATGTGTATGCGAACTTCTTAAAGAGTTCCATATAGTCAAGGTGCTGAATACCCATCAAGTCAAATGTAACTTGCTGACGACCTTTAATAAAGATCTCTCTGCGATCAATCTTTTTCCAAGGTGATAATTCACGCACCTTCTCTTCGCCAAGGAGAAACGACATGCGAGCAACCATATAAGGAATATCAAAGAAACGTGTATTCCAACCAGTAATGATATCAGGTGTATTTTCAGGATTAGCCCAAAAGTCGATGAAGGCAGTAAGCATCGATGATTCAGCAGTGAACTGTCGATAATCGATCTTAAGGTGTTTTAGTTGAGTGCTAAGTTCATCGTATGGCTTCATTCCCCATACTCGATACGTATCATCCTTTGAGCTCTTTAGAGCAATAGTAAGAATCTGATTCATTGGGTTATCCACTTCAGGAAACCCATCACCATACGATGTTTCAATATCTAAGGATACGACATCGACCATATTACGACTATACGCTATCTCATTTGGAAACTGATTCTGAATGAATGCTGGAATGTGACGTGTGTTGCCGTATAACTTAAAATCTGGAACACCACTATAAGTCTTCTCAAATTCTTTTACTTCAGCCATATTGCCGAATTGTAAAGGTTCGACTGGTGTTCCATCGAGAGCTTTCCAGTCAGTGTCGGTCTTTTTAGACTTAAGATATAACGTTGGCTTATACGCTATCCTATGAGAAACCTTTTTGCCATTTGCATCGTAACCACGATAAAGGAGTTTGTTGCCGAATCGCTCGACGCTTGTGTAGAATCCGCTTAATATCATAATGTAATTATACCATAGAATGAGCGGTATGTAAATATTAAAGTGTCCCCTTTACTTTAGGCGAAAGAGGGAAAGACCTTTAAAGAAGTCTCAAGGGCCATCACTACGCAAAGGTAGGATAGGACGATCGTGAGCTCATAATTATTCAGCCAAGAACTCTGGATCGCCAGGAGCTGCTTGAAGAATTGTAAACTTCTTAGGCTGAAGTTCTTCTAGTACTT
>Ga0209532_1001087_pt1 | contig 22027 bp, 19 predicted proteins | sample COG_02_FD_184746 | JGI IMG/M metagenome (GOLD analysis project Ga0209532, IMG submission 184746) | Pelagic Microbial community sample from North Sea - COGITO 998_met_02 (SPAdes) (version 2) | ecosystem: Environmental > Aquatic > Marine > Neritic zone/Coastal water | place: Helgoland, sampling... | reverse complement strand
GCCAACCTTAGAGGGGTCAGCAATACCAAATTGTTCCTCTACAGACTTCAAAAAGTCTTTGCTTAAATTAGTTTACTCCCCAGAAAAAAGACCTGACCCTCAAAAAGGCTATTTGCAATTACACGGTACTTTACAGTCATTAATCAATAAGGTTCACATTTGGTATTCTACTTTTCAGCCAAGGTTGCTGTTGAAGTTTATGGGGTTACTTATTGAACTGCTAATGGCCCAATCATAGAGGTTAAAAATGTTTTATATATTCTTCTGTAGCTTTATGCCTACCGAGTCTATTGACATGAATGTCGTCATAAAAATATAGTGAATTCTCAAGAATGTCGGAGTGATTGATAATATTGAAAGATGTATTCGCATTAGTCATCACCTTGGTACACCTGTAGGGCGCTATGTATACAACTAAATAAATATTGTTCTGTTTACATCTAGTCGCAATTTCTTTCAACTGATTAGAATTATTTAAGTCTAAAAAATATCTTGATGAATCTATGCAACTAATACCTCCCGAATTACTTGGATAAGTGAAATTACCTTTAGAATCAAAATTATTAGATTTTGACGGCATGAATAGCCCAATAAGGTCTGACGAGATAAGGAACTTATTGTTTTTCCAGTAATTGTAATGTATCCATGGTGACAAATTTAGTAGGTTCAAATTGAATTTTTTATAGACATATTTTTTTGAAATTTCAGAGTGCCATCGATAAGCATTTGAGCTGAATTCGTCTTCAGTAACATTCTCCGAACCTACATCAAAGACAAGTATTAGTGTGTCAAACTCAATTTTTTTTGATACGATATGCTCGAGCATTATTGACCAACTGTTTATCCCTTGATCATCCATTGATGCATTATATCCATTCAATCCTGTTAAAGAATCAATAAGATTTGTATTTAATGTCGTTAATCCTCTGGATGATCCTAATACGATATAATCGAATGACTCGCCTTGTAATTTATTTATTGCTTGAGGTTTAAAGAAAGACCCTTTAATGAAGCCAAAGACTGAAAGGAATGGTAGTGTGAGAATAAACAGAATAACTAAAAAATTAATTTTTCTAATCATATTTAAAATTGAAAGTATATGAAATCCTGCGTACTTTTAAATGAACCACAAGATAGAATAACTAGAATTTCGACTGTCCAATAATTCTTTACAAAAAGAACCCTTTCATATAAATAGTCCCTTAAAGTTAAGTAAATTAAGGAAGCGAAAATAATTGTAAGGGAAACCTGGTGTAGACCATACAAAGGAAGGTTAGGTGTAAAAGAAAAGTTATTGAAAATATGATAAATATAATCGAACGCGTGGCCAATACTCTCCGCCCTAAAGAATATCCAAGCAAAAACAGTTAATCCGAACGTCTTCCCCATTTGAATTAACTCCTTAAACGATGGTAGTAATTTGCCTTCAGCAACTACGGAGGTAACGTGAGTTCTGTTCGTATTTAGTAGCAAAAGAGGTAAAAAATAAATTGCGTTTAGCGCTCCCCAAACGATAAATGTCCAGTTGGCACCGTGCCAAAATCCGCTGACAATAAATATGATAAAGACGTTCCTGACTTTCTGCCATTTCGAACCTCTACTTCCTCCAAGCGGGATGTATAGGTAATCTCTGAACCACGTTGAAAGCGAAATATGCCATCTTCTCCAAAACTCCGCTATATCTCTTGAGAAGTAGGGTGTAGCAAAGTTTTGCATTAAACTGAATCCAAAGAGCTTCGATGTTCCAATAGCAATATCTGAGTATCCAGAGAAATCTCCGTAAATCTGGAAAGTGAAGAATACCGCTCCAAGTATCAGCGTCGCTCCATTGTAATCTTCATAGTTGTTAAAGATTAAATTGGCATACTCAGCACAATTGTCGGCGATTACAACTTTTTTAAATAGACCCCAAAGGATTTGGCGCATACCATCGGCCCCTTCTTCATAGGTGAAAATTCTTTTTTTGTAGAACTGAGGGAGAAGACTAGTCGCTCTTTCAATTGGCCCAGCAACCAATTGAGGGAAAAATGCGACAAAGGCACTAAATGCAATGATATCTTGAGTGGGCTCTAAATTTCTACGGTACACATCGATAGTATAGCTCATTGTTTGAAAGGTGTAGAAGCTAATCCCCACAGGTAAGATGATATTGAGGGTGTTGGCTTGAATCGAATATCCAAAGAATGAAAACGCTTCAATAAAATTTTCGAGAAAAAAATTGTAATACTTGAAGAATCCTAGGAAACCGAGATTGACAGCAACTGAAGTCCAGAGTAAATATTTCCTTCTTCTTTCATCCTCTTCAACGCCAAGTGCTCGCCCAATAGAAAAATCTACAAGAGTACTGAAGACAATAAGAGACAGAAAACGCCAATCCCACCAGCCATAGAAAAGGTAACTGGCAACGAGAACGAGGAAATTTTGTAATTTTAGGCTCTTGTCAGTTACAAACCAATATAGAATAAAGACAATTGGCAAGAATATCGCGAAGTCTAATGAATTGAAAAGCATTTAAAATTGTTCTTTGTTATTAGCAAGATATTTAACTTTTTCGAATAATAGCCGACAACTTTTTAGAAGGAAAACTTCAAGTTTTTATAAAGACTTCAGGAAGTCTACAAAATTTGAAAAGAAGGAAGCAAAATGAAAAAGAGGAATCAGCGGATTTTTCTGGGGAGTGATCTAATTTAAGCAAAGATTTTTTGGAGCCTGTAGAGGAGATATTTGGTATCTGTAATTAGGTGGCCCCGAAAATTAGGATAGCGATTTAAGAGAAGTAAATAACGATACCTTAAGTGGTGAATAAATAATTCTCTATATAGTTCTAAATAAATGAGAATATATATAAGTATTCAAGACTTTAAAGCAACCTAGAATAAAGCCCAATCCGTAACCAAAATGTACAGCTATAAAAGCAAATGGAATAAACATTTTAGCCTCTATGCTAGATCTTGAATTTAAGGTAACTATCAATATTAGTAAGAAGTAGATTAAAATTGGCATCAATAATATTGGTCGCAAAAAACTAATAACAATTAATGAAAGGCTATAAAGCACTAAAAATGATGGCACTAAGTGCCTGATGCTTAATGCCGACTTTATCTTAAATAATACTACAGGCTTATATAAACCATATTGAAAATATTGTTTGAATAGTCCATTCCAATTGTTTCTGGGGTAATACCAAAGTTTAATATCAGAATTTTGATAAATTTTAAAACCCATACTTTTAGCACGGTAGTGAAACTCATCATCCTGATTACGCTTTAAGCGTGTGTCAAACAGGCCTGTATTTTCAAACATTTCTTTTTTCCATGCGCCAAATGTAACAGAATCGGTATAACCGTTGTACTCAACATTATGAACAGAGCTGTTGCCCATCCCAAGAGGAGTGTTGAATATATGTGCCACAGCCTCCTGAAATGGAGATTTAAAAGCTGTTCGTGTAGGGCCACCAACAATATCTGCATCTACTTTTTCAAATGTTGCCAGAATCCTAGCAAAATAGTCCTCCGCATATTTGGTATGAACATCGAGTCTCACAATGATGTTAGACGTACACAGAGGTATGGCAAGATTTAAGGCAAAAGGAACAAGTTTATCTGGATTACTTATTAATTGAATCTTGGGCCATTTTTTTATTGCCTTTTCAATAATTGCACGAGTTCCGTCCGTTGACATGCCATCGATAAAGAAAATTTCATCTGGAGACGGTGAAACTTTCCCTAAAAATATAAGGAGATCATCGATGTAATCTTTTTCATTAAACACAGGACAGACTATTGAAAAACTGTTGGAGTCATTCATTGAAAACTCTTTCTTCCAGCGGTAAATTAAATGAGCTTCTATACCTAATTCTTCTGCTACCTGCTTAGTATTCCCTCGCACCCCCGACAACTCAACCGCCTTATTCTTAAACGACGGATCAAACGTTCTTCTTTCTTGTTTCATATTGGTCTAAAAATACGCCAGGTTAGCTTACCTTCATGCCTAGGCTAATGTAGTAGTTCCTTAGAGTTGGCTGTTATCTTATTGTATGACATTAGAAAAAAGAATACCAAAATAGTTTAAGTAGGTAACGCTTTTTTTTATAGTAGGAGCTATTTCAGGACTCTTTAAGTTTCAAATGAAGATATTCTCCAAGCACCCCATCATATTGAGATGGCATAAACGGGCCCTTTCCTCCTTCTGGACATAGTGTAATCTCTCCAAAATATACTTGACCATGATGTTCATAAAGATCAATTCGAGCGAAATCTAGCCCCTTACTTAATTTAGCACTTACTTCAATCATCTCTTTTAGCTTTTTCGGCTTTTCAGGTTGAATCGATGCGATAGGATAACAGATGGTAAATGGTTGTAGGTTCCATTCGAGGTCGAAAAATGCCCTTTCGTGTTCACTAAACCTACCTATATCCACCTGAACCAACTTAGGAATACCATTAAAACAAAAGAATTTGTAATCATGTATATTATAACCAATTAATTTTTCACATACAATACGCGGGGGAATGTATTTATACTGGTATTCACGTGATAAGTAAAAAGCATTTTGACCAAGCCATCGATTTAGTTTTTTGGTTGCTTCTATTCTATTAATACTCGACTTATCAGTACATACAATATTCCAACCTGATCCATGATTAGCTTTTAGTACAAATTGCTGAGGCAAATCATTCCAAGGAATGCATTCTGCATTAGAATAAACACCTAGCAAAGGGATCAAATAGTGTTCCCCTACTCTATTTTTTACAAATTCTCTAACTGCAAATTTATCAGCTAGAATATGACCATAATTAGGAGATTTATAAATTTTGACGAAGTTTATTTTCTCATTAAAGCTTAGTGGATTAGATAGGTTCATTCTTGTGTAGGACGCTCCAAATCTTTTGAATGTCATCCACGCCGTAATCTGCACGAAAAATTCATCACTGAAAAAATTGAGAACATATCTACATACGAAATACCATAAGCGTTTACGCACAAAGTCTGAAAGTCCTGCCATTGAGATTTAAAGTCTAAAGGGTTTAATTACCTAATATGATGCTCGTTTATTGAAGTAAAATGCTGATTCAAAGGATGGGTCATAACGATAATTTTTACTTATTTTAAGACGCTATAAATTAGTTTCTTGAAAAATTCATTTTACAAAGTCTTAGACATGACGAAGTTATTAGCATGTTTTTTTTCTTTTTTCCACCCATTTATGATGTAAGCTTTTATTGCTCTTTGATTGGATTGTTTAACACTCAAATGCATCGCTTCTGCATTCATCTTTCTCGCTTCAATTTCAAATGCCTTTAGGAGCTCACTCCCAACTCCTATGCCTCTGCTTTGTCGGTTTGTACCGATAACCACTAAACCGAGGCTTTTTTTGATCTTCTTAAAAGAACTATCAGAGGATTTTATTGGACGACTTTTAAAATTCAATTTCATCGCAAAGTTTCTTAACAGTAGGGAATAGTTGCTAAACATTTTAGAATGAAAAAGTAACCAAGGACGCAGCAATAGCGAACGAAGCGCAGTCTTAAAAGTGTATTGGATTACTCCAGTGGTTGATCCATATTCTGAATTCTCGTGCATTAATAAACCACCAGCAAAACCATCGATTGCTCCTTCTGATTCTAACCTGTGAACTAAAAGAATGGTATCCTTACTTTCTAAATACCACTCATAGTTTTTTATCAAATAATGTGTTCCCAGTAAAGTGGTATAAGAACTAGGGAAAGCATCTTTGTGACATCTCGCTATTTCCTCGAGATCTTTTTTTTGAGCTTTATCAATACTCATAATTTATAGGCGTTTTTAAGATGAGATATTATAATCTGGGGCTTCTCAAAGGATAGTTTGTATTATAATTAGATTAGGTACAATACTAACATTAGTACCATCTATCCTGACTACTTACACAATATGGAGGTCATCACATCCTTTTATTTCCGAATCACTTTCATTAGTATTGGAAAAGGTCTACAAACATGCTCACTTTTCATTCGGCTCTGGCTTAATGTCAAGATCACCTTTTATGCATTGGAATAGTGGCATTCTGACTAACCCGACGCAGCTGTAAATCAAGTGCTTACATACACCTGGATTCACCTCGTTTCGATGATTATTAATCATTCCGAGGAGTACACGCGGAAAAATATCAAAACATTCACATTTATCCAAAATTTAAAAACTTCTATGGTGTAATAATCGTCAAACCCTTCGCGGCCAAGCTGCTTTATAAAATGGCATCGTTTCTTTCGCATGAGCGAGGAGTGCTTTTTCTTTCTGGTGTTATGCTTACCTGAGGTGAGAAGGCTTTCCTTTTTCTAGCTTCTTCCACTCTCGAATAGATTAGAAATAATTCACTCGCAATAACTTATCAGCCTGGGGAAAAGTAAGCTTTTATAAAAAGTCAGGTAAAAGCTTTATTGAATACTTATTCAAGAATAATTTTCCAATTATTTATAACGTTTAATAAATCGAATTGTTCCGCTTTTGCACGCGCATTTCTGCTTAAAGTTGGCCCAAGCTCTGGTATAGTGAATATGTTTTCGACCTGTTTAATATAATTACTTTCTTTATTTTTTTCAGCAAAAAGTATATCAGTACCATTTTTCCAAAGATAAGGTAATTCACCTACCCGATTGCTGACAATAGGAATTCCACAAGCCGCAGCCTCAACGACGGCTACTCCAAAGCTTTCATAAGACGTAGTATTTAGAAAAACATGATGCGTCTGATAATATTTACATAATTCATCATTAGGGATAGGGCCAACAAATTTCACTCGACCAACAACCCCCAGCTCCTCAACTAGGTTTTGTGTCCTCTTTCGAATTCCTTTGTCGGGTCCTACCATGGTTAAGGTAGCTTCTGGAAAGTTTTCAAGCAATGACTTCAACACACGAACCGGAATATTGGGGTTATAAATTGTGCTAAATGCACGCACCCATAAAAGGGAGAACGGTTTAACTTCTGTACGCTTATATGGAAATCTTTTAAGGTCAATCGGATTAGGTAAATAATGAACTGATATACCAATTGAACCATAATATTCTTTTAAATACTTGGAAGGCGTTTGTAGGTAATTTGCTCTTTTTAATACTCTTTTAACAAATTTCTTCTTACCGTTTGTATACTCCGGCAGCGCCCCTCCGTGAAGCGTCATTATAACTCTTTTATTTCTTAAAACAGCGATAAACGAGATAATAGAAGCAAAACGAAATGCTCTTCCACTAAATACATCAATATGGATTGTCCTGTCCTTAAACGAAATAATACGCCAGGTCATATCGACTAAACGCAAAAATTGACTTTGGTATCTTGATACTAATTGAAAATCGAAATTGTTGCTTAATTCTGATTCAGCAATACTTTCCGAAACAGCTTTAGTACCTTTTACGTTAGATAAAAAATTTCCTATCAATAAAATTTTTTGCATTTAACTTAAATTGTGCCGACGTACAAGAAATAAACAACTCATTTCAATTGAAAAAGATAGTTTTCCAATACTAAGTAGTCAATCCTTCCATTTACAAGCGCTTTCATTGCTACCTCAGGGCTATTAACAATGGGTTCTTCATGAGCATTAAAACTTGTATTGACAAGAGCCCCACAATCTGAGATTTTGTAAAACTCCTTAATAACATCATAATACAATGCATTCACTTCTCTTCTGACAACCTGTGGACGAGCAGTTCCGTCCACGTGCACGGTAGCCTGAAGTAATTCATGGAAGGTAGGTTCAGTATCGTAAGTGACGGTCATATAATCAGCTGCAGGAACCTTAGACCTATACTTAGGAAAATATGTCGAAGCGAGGTCATCTATAACAACAGGAGCAAAAGGCATGAATTCCGTTCTATTTAACCTTTCATTTAATGTATCATTTACTGATTTGTCAAAAGTATTTAAAATAATCGATCGACTACCTAATGCCCTTGGTCCCCATTCCATTCTACCAGACCAAAATCCAATAATTTTGTTTTCTCTAAGCAATTTTGCTATAATTCGAGCAGGATTTTCCATGTTCTGCATCTCAATATTATCCGACGAAAAACCAGCCACGAATTCACCAAGATCTTTTGAGTAATCCGGACCCAAATAAGTGTTCTTAAAGGCATATTGACGAGTCAAATAGTTTTTTGCTCTTTGTTCAATATCCAATAAAATGGAATTCCCTAAGGCAAGGCCTGAGTCACCCATTGCTGGTTGAACAAAAAGATTATTCACAAAAGGTAACTCAAAAATAAATTGATTGATGCGCACATTAGCAAATACACCGCCGGCCAGGGCAACCGAAATACTTTGATTGGGAAAGTACTCATCAGCTACTCGTTTGATTTCTTCCAGTGTAATATCTTCTGCTACTTTCTGACATGCATAGGCGATATCTTCTTTAGAAAACCCCTCTGTGGCTTCCTCTAGCCACGCTAATAAAACGTGATTTCTTTTCCCATAATCAGTTGCAATGTCACTTGAAGAATGATTTAGGGTGATTCGTTCAATTCGACTTAATTTTTTTTGAAGATTGAAATGATCCCATTGTTCATCTAGCGAATCAAAGGGATATCGAACTAATCTATCATTTTCATACCTCCAAAGATTCTTAAACTTATCAATCAATTCCGTGTCCTTACCAAAAGCTGCCAGACCAGTGATTTTTCCTTCATGCCTAGTGGGTCGAAAACCCAATAATTTTGTTATCATGCTATAGAATGCACCAATAGAAATTGTATAATCATTGTGGCGTATACGACTTAGCCCGTCGGCTGAAGGGCGATAAAAATTAAAAGAGCTATCTCCGCCCATTCCATCGCTCGTAATAACCATATCAACAGCAATAGGAGCACAATAATATGCGGTGGCCGCGTGACTTAAATGGTGATCATAGTATTTTACTTTTGCATTTATAAAGCCTTCGGCGCTTATCAATTCTAGGATTACTTCCTCATTGTCTTTTCCCATTTTTTTATTCGTTAACCCTAAAAAAGAAGTCAGCCGATCAAGGTATTCTTTGTTCTTTTTCAGGGAGCTCTTGGAAAACCGATATTCAATCTCACTCTTACCTAATGACATCGGAATTTCTTGATCAAAGACAATCCATCCTATTTGACTTTTATCTACATCGTATTCGCATAGGATGCGATCTATTGAGTGCCTCGGCCAGCCAAAATCTTGCTTTACCCTTGACAATTTTTCTTCTTCTATGGCGGCTAGAATTTCACCATTTTTTAAAAGTGTCATGGAACAGTCATGACTAAAATTAACACCTAAAACATATAAGTCTTCCACTATTATTACTATTTAAATTTATTTCTTTTCTTATTGTACTCAAATATTAGCTACCAAGTATTCAATTCTATTAAACTACTCCTTTAGCGGCATATTAGATAAGCTTTTTAGCTTTAGCGTGATTTTATTTTACTTTTTGAATCCGCTTTCAATCATTTCAATTTCTAATTTGGAAGAATTTACTAGTTTATAAATTCCTTTACTATCGCATTCACACCTTTTAGCTCGATACAAAAAGTATCTACCCTGTCTTCTAAATAATCAAGAGTTCCTTCTACACTGTTAGAATTCAAAGGTAACGATTGACCATGGCTTCCATCATATTTATAAGGAATACCATCGTGAAAGCTGAGTATACACTAAATGTCTACCATTTGCTGCATTTGAAAGGACTATTTTTTAACTTTCTATCAACCATGGTTAATAATTTGTTCTTCAAATTGTATGTTCTCTGCTCTTATAATCAAAGCTTTCTCGACCATATAAAATGTAAGGGCCAGCTGTATCTAATCAAGCGTTGAGCTTTTTTCCAAATAATTTATTAATTGTTTTGCTCTATTCATAACAGTATTTTCTTTGACCATTTCAAAGGCATTTGAAATTAGTTTTTTTCTTAGCATAGGTGAATCTATTATCGTTTTGATGCCTTGAACTAACTCATCAACACTTTTAGGATTGATAAAATACGCATTTTCCATATGAGATAAATAATACGGCACCGCTCCTACAGGAGTTGTTACAACAGGAAGTCCGTTGGCCATTGCCTCCCAAATGGTGCGCGGAAAGCCCTCGTTATAACTTGGAATACAATAAATATCAGCCATACGGTACATATTCCAAAGTTCCTCTCCTAATCGCTTTCGCCCATGAAATAGTACGTGCTTATGAACTTCTAATTCCTCTGATCTTTTAATCAAGGCTTTCTCCAAAGGTTTTTCTGGATTTTCTTCCCAACCTACGAAATGTAATCGTAAAATGGGGTATTCAGAGTAGAGTATTGCAAACGCTTCTACCAATTCCATAAGTCCTTTCTGTAGATCTATCCTACCAGTGAAAAGTATATCTACAGTAGCGCTGAGACAGGTGTCCTTTCGGTATAAAAAATCCTTATCCGTGAGGGTAGTAGTAGGTATGTTTACGACAGAATTACAATAGCCCTCCAGCTCACTTTCTAATTTTGGTGAATTTACTAAGACGTCTTTACCCTGTAGTTCTTTTATAAATGCGTGGTGACTTACTTTCAAATACTGCTTTATTATAAATTCTCGTATTGTGCTCGGTTTCGTTTCAGACGCAACCGTTCCATAACTTCCAACAACGTAATATCGCAGCAAACAATTTTTCGATATGTGAGAGCTAAAAAAGGGAGCTAATGGTGATGGAGCACGAACTATTAACGCATTTAATCCAGTAGTTCCAGCATTTATTTTTCTCAATATCTTTGAGTGAAATAAGTGACGGTGCCATGCAGATGTTTTAATTCCTAAGTCGACCAGGCGTATATTTTTAGACCTAATTACGAATTCATCAGCACCTTTGTAAGTATGACCAAACAGGACCAATTCCTTAACTTCATTTGCCAATGCATCTAGAAATACGCCTAGCATCCCTTGGGTACTTATTTCACCCGAATTCCCAATTGCTATGGGTATATGGTAATAGAATCCTAAGATCACAATCCTGTCTAACTAAATGCCTTCCGGTTCAACAATATGCTCATCTCACTATTCAAGGCAACAAAACTATTCTTCATTATTAAGAAGTTGTAATCTGATTATATCTCTTCTATTTAATGCTGACATTGCTGTTACTATGCCAATCAAAAACCACGCAAAAACATTTAAAATTGCGGATATAAAAAACATATGAACGCATCCTCCTAAGAATGACCAATAAAATGCATTTGATATTCGTGATCTCAAGCTATAATGAACTACGAACTTATAGAAATTGAAAAAAATTAAACCAATGAACGGAACAAACGTTAAGAGTCCACCTTCCCCTATTATGGCAGCATATGAATTGTGTGCACTTTTGTCATTCATACCTGTCTTGTTTACAACGTATTCGCCTCCCTTAAAATCTCCCTGCATTTCAACTTTATAATTTCCAAAATTATTCAAACCAATTCCCGTTAGAGGATGATCTTTATAAATTAAAAATGCCTTCTCTATCATTAACCTTCGCGTTAAGTATGATCTGTCCTCTTCCTGAATGTTAGAATTTTGATAAATCAATTCATAAACCCTAGAACTTGATGTGTATATTATACCTTCAACAAAAGATAACTGCAGGGTTAAAATAACAACTGCAGAAAACAACAAACTTTGCACTACATACTTTAGCTTTAAAGAGGGTAAGAATAGACTCATAATACCGCTGACGAATACCAGTGTAAAACCCGCTCTTCTGCCGGCTAACAATAATGTGATTAATACTACTACAAAAAGAAAAATAGCTTGATACTTTTTATTTCTAGAAACCAAATATACTAAAGAGGCAGGAGTAAATGTTATACATAGATACGCGAAACCATTAGATGAAAAAGAATTAATAAAGCCTGGCACCTTCGGTATAACAGGTGAAAGGTGATAATATATGATACTTGCTATTAAACCATAATTTACATATTTCGCGATTCTCCCATAATTCAAGAAACTTCTTAAGTTAATTATAAATATTACTAAAATCGACCAGTATATGTAATTAGGTAATACGGCTAAACCTCTTAATAATCCATTGTCAAGGCCATTCGAATCGATAACAGAAATAATAGCACCCAAAGCAAAAAGAATAACCAATAATTGACTCCAATGAGAAATTTTATAAAATTCGGCCTTACTTTTTACATGGATGAACATAAGTCCAAAAATTAATAATGAAATGTTCTGCCAGAAGACTAATAGAACAGGAAAAGCCATAAAAAACGTGTATCTATTGAAAAGGATTTTAAGCTTTTTATTCATGTTTTTTTCTTTTATAAAAAGTGATTATCGTAAAGAATAATCTTCGAAATATTGGGACATATAATACAACTTTTAGAATATAAAAATTAAATGATTTACTTTGAGCAGGATAACAAGCATATCCAAAATTTAATAGCCTCTTAGCTAATGGAATATTACCTGATTTCGCAAAACTATAAACATAAGTTAAAATACTTCTCTTCATAAACGCTTTTTGCGTATCAATCTCAGTAAGTCCAGATTTAGCGAGCATTAACCCAGTTATTTCAAATGAATTCCTGTATTCATCTATCCAAAATTTTAATATTTGGTCTTGTTGTTGTTGATTGGCTTGATTGTTTTTATGCCACCGATATAGAAACAAAGGGTTGTCTAAGTAGTATACATCGTCTAACTCAGCCATTATCTTCCAATGGAACCACTTATCAGGATTGTATAACCTTCCGCCACCATAACCTCCTACTTTTTCAAACACTTCTTTCGGATAACAGGTGGATGCAAAATTAAATGGATTTAAAAATTGAGTCATACAACGCTTCAGCATTTCCCCTGCATTAACCTTGTAAACATCGAATCCCATTTGCATAGTTAGTTCTGCATCAATATCAGATTTGCCCCAAATGCTTGATTGGTTAGGGGAAAGAAATTCCAAGAATTTCCCTTCGCTGTCTATTTTTTCGAAGGTAGAACAAAAGGCATATTTTTTATTTTCACCCTTCAGAGCTATAAATTTGCTGTATAACTCTAATGCATTTTTGTTAACCACATCATCCGATGAAAGCATGATCATCCACGGTGCTTTAGCCATTGTTCCAACCTTATCTAAATTTCCGGAAAAGCCAATATTAGTGGGATTAACTACATACTCAAGGTGTAAATTATTTTTCTTATGTTTTTGAATGACTTCTACACTATTATCTGTGCTTGCGTTGTCCGCTATCAGAACCTCGAAATTTTCAACCGTTTGTGACTTCAAACTAGACAGTGTGATATCCATGTAATAGTCATAGTTGAAGTTGGGTATGCAAATACTAAATACCGGTTTCATTCAAATACTTTTCAAAATTAAGTTTAGCTTCCGGTGTACCCATGTCCCACATCGCTTTTGCATGTGACAATTCAATATGAGCTCCTTCGGCAATTATCTTATTGTATAAGGGCATAATGTAATATTCTCCTTTAGTAGTTTCTTTTTGATTAATCAATTTGTGGGCGTGTTGTTCAAATTGTTTGGCGTCTTTAAAATAATAAATGCCCGTACTTGCATGGTTTGATATACGACTTTTTTCGGCTACTTTAATTACATGTCCAGCTTCATCCGTTTTCGCAAAACTCCATTGTTCACCGGGTAAATTAATGACGGATATGATGCCATCTGCCTGGGTATTTTTTACTTCATCAGCAATACTACTCTCTATATAAGAGTCTGATGCCGCTATAAGTATTGGTTTATTGAGTGAGAAAAAATCCGATGCGGCTAATACGGTACACAATTGTCCTTCTGTAACATCCTTCAATAAAATCAATTCAAAATCAGCTATTATTTGCTCCTTGATAATTTTGCTTATCCCAAAAGTTTGTTCATGCTCTTTGAGGGCAATGAATATTACTTTTTCATAAGGTAAATCTTTCACCGACTGAAACGCATGGTAAAGCATAGGCTTGCCATCGACTTTAATTAATGGTTTGGGAGTTGCGTAACCGACATTACTAAATCGACTACCTCTTCCTGCCATGGGTATAATAAGTAACATCTTATTTTTCTCTTGCAAGCTTTTCTAGCTGTTCGATTGATGCGTTTCTCCAATCTTCAAATCGGAATGCGCGATCATCTATGTAGAGATTTGCGTTAGGCTTTCCGAAGAATATTTCGTCATACTCTATATTATTTTTTTCTAACCATTCTAGTGTCACTAATCCTATATTTTTCATTACTTTACCCACATTACTATCACAAGTAGCCATATTACGCGCGGTTTGGATAATGATGTAATGACCTTCTGATCGAAGTTTTCTTATAAATTCAGCTGCACCGGGCTTAACAATAACATCCGCATATGTTTCGTGCTTTTGTTTAAGGGAACAAATGGTTCCGTCTAAGTCTATTACTGTTCTCATATTTTATTCATTTTTGTCGATATGTTTCGATGTATCAAAAGATTTAACTGGTAAATAGTATTGCAAATACTAATAATGTAATTAAATTAATAAATCAAGTTTATTATCTCTGTTTGAAAATAGCACTAACAGTATTACCGGAAGTGACCCATATACAATATGTATAGGATATGATATTTCTCTATAAATTGAACTTTAGTCAAGTGGAGACTAAGTTAACATTTTATGGACAAGACTATCAAAGACACAGCCCAATTGCACTTCAAGAAAATAGTGTTGAGTTACGCAGAAATGTGTGGCAGAGACAAGAAGTCCATCGACCTTTTTCAGGTAAGTCGATCAACTTATTATCATTGGAAAAAGAAATACAAGAAAAGTAGTTACAAAGAGTTGCTAAGACAGGCTCCAGACCGAAGTAAAGATCCCAGATGTATTCCTTAAGAAACAATCGATTTGAAACTGAAACTGCTTGTGACAATCTAATTAGTCCCATTCTGAATTAACTGATTGAAAATTTCTACGCTTTTCACATACATCATGTGCTGTCTTTCGTTATAATCAGCATGGTAGGGTATCATACTTAAAAATAATAACCCTTCAATAAGTTTTATTTCACTAAGGTTGTAACCAAATGCTTGAATGCACTTGTCCATATATAATGCCAAGTGTATATTTTTATCATCTTCAAATAATTCATAATCAAATCCTTTTTCGCTTGTGCTTATTTGGAACAAATCACCTACTACGTAATCATATAATCCCACCAAACTATGGCGTAATTTAGCAATATCATAACGTGGATCGCCATAAATACCTTTCTCACCAAAACTGCCTCTTGGATCGATTAAGCGAACGATTTGGTTATTGAGATCATATAATATATTTGACAAACAATAATCACCATGAATAACATTAAACGTGGCGTGATTTGTCAGCTGTTCTATTTTTTTGCTCAATTTATCTAAACAGGCTGGTATGTTGGAATATTGATTTCCATTAATGGTGATAGAATCTTTTTCCCAAATTTCTTTCCAAAACCTATCTTGATTAAGCATTTGTTGAATGCGTTCTTGGGTTTTATTGTCATACATGTCCGTCAAATAGGCTTTTTCCGCAGGTTTTTCATATTGCCTAAACAAGCCATGAACTTGAAATAAATAATCAATAATCGATTCCCAAACCGAAATACTCAAATCGCCATAAACAAACAACTCCGACAAACTTGGATATCCATAAAACTCTTGGGTAATGGTTACTTTGTTACCTTCTTGTTCCCGAGTAACGATGCGTGGAGTAAGCGTTTTTAGTTTTTCGGGCAATAATAAATACCAATTCAATTCATCGGCCAGTTTATCGCTTTTATCACTTACTTTGGTAATAGTATTAAGCAGCGGATCAATGGTGAGTTGATTAAAATGTCTTGGCCTGAGTAATGATTTTTTAGATTGAATAAAACTCTCTAGATGTCCAAAATCAAACCAAGCATCCACTTTTTTCACGCTTAGAGGATGGATGTTGTTATATTGCATAAGTACTTCACTCAGTTCTTTCGACCCATTATCCTTACAAAGTTGGACACAACTTAATAATGTTCTTGCATTACTTAACTGATAATATCCGCAAAGCGCTGTAAAACTATCGCCTGGTAATTCTTTTTTGTCAGTTAAAGTAAGTATTTCACCCTTGTCATTTGTATTTACCACACACCAATTTTCACTAGATCTCACCTTTGATACATACAACATGTCTTGCATTGATTCAAATGAATCATAAATTAAAGTATCGCCTAAAATAAACTGAATCGGTTCGTTTGTCAACGCCGAAAAAGATAAACCTGCGTGTAGCGAATCAATAATAGAGGCGGGGTTATTCAAACGAATAATATCTAATTGTATACGCTGACTATAATGTTTTTGTAGCAGTTGTTCTAGTCTTGAGTTCTCTTCACGAATTACGATTCGAATGTCCTTGACATTTTTCAGAATAAGGTCATCTAATATCCAACTAATAACTGGTTTTCCATTAACGGGTATGGTAGCATTACTCTGATGAACGCCAAACGGCAAGCGTGTATAATCTATTTTTCCCGCAGCGAGTATTAGTGTTTTCAATGCTTCATCAGATTAAGGTAAATAGTTTCTATCTCTCTCATATTGGTAGCGGGTGCAAAGTTTTTTTCAGCATACATCCTCGCCTTTCTTGACATGATGTCTGCATTCTTTGACTCCATCCAACTTTCCAATTGTTCTATACTCTCTACTATATTCTTCACTAGGTATCCTGTTACCCCATTCTCAATTACTTTACTTCTGCTACTATGTCCGGCTTTAGCAATAACGGTTACTCCTAAAGCTTGACCTTCTATTGGCTGTCGGCCAAGTACACCATTTTTATTAGGTACAATTAAAACATCCATTGCCGCTATTAATTCTAAAATATCCTTCCTAAATCCAGTCACTATAAGTTGATTTTCCAAATTGTTTTCTTTAATGAACGTTTCAACATAAGTCTTCGGGCTAATTGATAAAACTTTGCCATCATTAAGTAATGTGCTTCCGTGTTCATCTAATTGCCCGCATAGTAAAAACTTTGACTCGGGAGATTTTTTTAGTTTTTTAACAAGCTCAAGGAAGTCCCAAGCACCTTTTTTTTTGGAAACGTGAGCGGCAAAGCCTATCAACACTTCTTGTTCGCTGATGCCTAGTTCTTTTCTTGTTTCGCCCCTTTTTACCAATGCATTATTAATGAGTTTAAAGTCAACAGAATTGTATATAATTGATTTATTGCTGAACCTATCGAAGCCATCTTCTTCATCTTCAGAAATACAAATGATATGATTGGCAAATTCTTTAATCGTTTTAGCGCTCACATATTTTCCAAACTTGCATGCAGTAGTAGCGTAAGTACTTCTGCTGTGTTGTACGATGGGTATTCCTGTATGTTTTAATGATACACCAACATTTAAGGCCGCTTTATCATTAATGTGAATTAGGTCGGGTCTAATTTGCTCGAGTACAAATTTTTTTAAAGAATTCTGAGGAATTAATGCATTCATTTGCTTTACCATAGCTTTCGATAAACATCTTGGACCAGGGAATGTCCAAAATGTCGGGAAGTGGTGAACGAAAACTTGTATATTAAGTAATTCATATAAACCCCTTGCCGGACCTTCTTTGGACAGTAAAACTACAGGTTCAAATACATCTCGATTAATAGCACTTAAAAAATGACGTAAACTAATTGCAGATCCCGTTATCAATCCGTCTTGTTGAACATATAATATTTTATGCAATTTTGATCTCAAAATTTATGTTTTTAATTCATGAGCAATAAATGAAGATGCTGACATATTTCCCTTGTAAAAATATTGAGAGATGAACTCTTTTGATTTGTCTAATGTTTGATCATATCTAATATTATCCGTCAAGATTCCAATAACAGCTGTTTGCAATTCTTCATAACTAGTAACATGAATAGTCGCACCTTCATCTATAAAATCAACATTCCTAAATTCATTCATGTAATCCATTGTGATAACAGGTACCTCTAATATCATAGCCTCTATAGCTACAGTAGAACATCCTGTAAGCAAACAACTAGCTCCTTGAAGCCATTCGAATATGGAAGAAGGATATCCCTCGGTATTATGTTCAATAATATGAAATGTGTGCTTAGGATATAGACCCAGTGCCCTATTGAAGTTTTTCAAGCTATCCTTTCTGTGCAGCTTTATCACCCATTGTAAATCCTTGAATTCTTTGTTCAATTGAAATATTTGATCCAATGTTTTTTGATAGTGAGCTTCCGAGGTTGAATGTCCAGGTCCCGAATTTGTTATTAAAATGTATGGTTTACTATGTTCTAACCTTAAACGTTCTATCAAAATTGGATGTATACCAGTTCCTACTGAATTTAGAAAATCATCCATATAAGGCGCACCAGATACTTTTAATTTTGACGGTGATATTCCGTTTCTGACTAAATCATCATAAGCTCGTTGACCATACGTAAAAAAACAATCAACTTGATGATAAGAATCCAAAGGCTCTCCACTTACACTGCCATGCATCAAGCAATACGACTTTAAATTAACATTTTTTCGCGCTAAGAACGTCATTAGACGACCTTCAACCGTGGTATCATTCCCCACAAAGACCTTTGAAGGTGCTGTTTGTTTTACTATCTCCTCAAATTGCTCATTTAAGTTAACCAATGTAATCACTTCTTTCTCAACAAGATTCTGAATGAATTGTATAGGTAAGGATGTCAAATTCTTTTGACTATATTCTGAAAGCACTTGCCTGCTTATTTCTATCAATTTCACTTCCTGCGATCTTGGTAAAAAGTTTACTTTTTTAGGCAGAAATGTACAGTTATATCTGTCCTTTACTAAGTTGTAAATGCGCGCGCGATTAGTAACAATTATAAAATCCACATCCATACCCTCTAATGACTCAAACACTGGCTTCATCTGAGTGATGTGTGTAGGTTCAACTGGCAAAAACAAAACAGTTTGATTCAGCCGCTGTGGCTTTGATAAACTTATAGCCTTGTCCCTGAGATACTTAAGTCTCCATTTCAGCGTATGTACACTCAATCGCGATTTTTTATCATTCGCTGGTATATGACAATTACCATTTTGGCGGTTCAAATAAGTAATACTTTGTATAAACAAAGTCGACACTAAAATTTGAAACGGATTAAAATCCTCATCCTCAAAATATGAATCAGCAAATTCAATTAACCGCTTCAACTCCTTAAATATTTCGAACCTATCTATCAAAAGTTAAAATATTAATTTAGATTTATTCTTGAGAAAAAAATATGTAGTTACAGTTAATAGCGCAGTCGTTAGTATGACCTTATAAACAACTTGAGCATCTTTTAGAAAATAAACCAATAATGTGGAACCACATATGGCTAAAAACCAGAACAATGGGTAATAGTTGACTGGATTATTATCAATAAATGACCTTAGCGAATAACCTCTAAAACCCATAAACATCATTGCGATAAATGTAGATATAACAGCTCCCCATATGCCATAAATAGGTACTAAAATTAAATTGATCAAAACATTTACAACTCCAGCGACAAACGAAATTTTCCACATTTCATTAGTTTTCAGTAAAAATTGTAATTTATTAATTGGTCCAAAATAAATAGGACGATAAGAATAGGACATCACTATTATCATTGTAATAATATAGCCCGTTTGCAAAGATTCATTCTTGATAAGAATACTAAACGCTTCCCTTGCCCACAATGCAACCAAAAATGCCAATAGTAGCGTCCCTCCCTGCATAATCCAAGTTAAATTCCTAGCCTTAATTTCATTAACTAAAGTTTTAGAATTGAATAATTCCATATACATCGGGCCAGCAGCATCGCCCAGTGCATTACCAACTATCGCAAAATATCCGCCTAAAGAATAGGCCAAAGAATAAATCCCTATATCATCCAGAGATACACCATACCAATCTAATATTAATCTGTCCGAAGCATTAAGTAAATAAACAGAATAAAAGTGCGGTAATACTGGTAATCCTATAGACAAGTATCTCATTACCCATTTCCTATTTACATTAAAATCAAAATTTATTTTTACAACTTTAATACAAATCCAGCAATAGGGCAAAAAAGATACAAAGCTTATAACAAAACTACTAATGAACCATCCGAGATAACCCATTTTCAAAACTACAATTGTTAGATAATTGGAGATAATACCACAAATAGCAGCTATGCCATTAATCGTAACAATGGGAAAGGGTTTTTGATTTAACTGAAAATATTTTCGCCCAATCCATTTAGAAGGTTCAAATAGAAATAAAGGTATACAACTTAATAGCGCAATTACTGAATAATGGCATTGCTCCTCTTCAGGTAATACTAAACGTATAACATAAGCTAAAAACAGAGATAACGGAAAAGACCAAACAGTGGTTAATGTAAATAGCTTATTCCATATAAACCTGTACTTATTAGGATACTTATAGAAAGAAACGCTCAATATGGAGGTCAACCCTAAATCTTTCAAGGCAACAATTGCAGCCTTATAAGCTATTAATGTGCCAAACACGCCATAATCAGCTGCACCTAGATGAGGCGTTATTATGGGCAACATAAATAGATTTATTAATTTAGGCAGTTGTGGTCCTAGTGCATAAACTAAACTGTTTACAGATAATTTTTTAATCGACATTAAGAGCTAATAGAATTGACCTTTTTGTTTGAGTGAATAATAACGTTTAGAATCGCGGTACTTTATAACCCTAATTGGATTACCAACAGCAATGGCTAATTCCGGAATGTCCTTTGACACGACTGCGCCAGCGCCAATAATTGCACCTTCCCCTATTGTCACGCCTGGTAGAATTACTACATTGTGGCCTAACCAAACACAATCTTTTATTCGAATTTCTTTAGCGATATGTGTACTATCGTAAGGGATTTTTTCTCCTTTATAGTTGTGATTACTTGAGATTAAAGTCATATTCATGCCACAATGAAAATAATTCCCGATATAAATAGGAGCCTTCCCCATTATTACGGCATTTGGATTAATATTTACATGATCGCCCAAATGCAGAATTGACAAATCACCTGTTACTTGTCCATTTACCTTTAACTCTTTGCCACAAAAAGAAGCACTTTTTCTAACAATATCAGTAAAGACATCACGATAAACTTTATTTCTATAATTATCTAAACCTAGAAACAATCTTTTTAATACATATTTGAACATTTAGAATAAAGTTAGAGTTGCAAGAAACCCGAGAGAATTTTAAGTCCATTTTCGCCACTTTTTTCCGGATGAAATTGCATACCCCAGGTATTTTGATAGTTAACTACTGAACAAAAGTTGATATCCCCGAAACTTGAAGTTGCAAAACAATTTTCTTGTTTTTTAGGACTTGCATAAAAAGAATGTACAAAATACATGTAACTCATATTTTCTATATCCTTAAACGGTGTCTTTACGTTATCTCTTTTGAAATTTATCTGACTCCAACACATGTGTGGTATGGTGTTAATCAAGCCATTTTTTTGGATTGTTGGTAAAGCGATCACTTCACCAGGGATAATACCTAGACCTTTTGTTTCCTCTATTTCGTCTCCTCTTTCTAACATCATTTGCATGCCCAAGCAAATACCCAAAAAGGGTTTTCCTTTTTGTATGTACGCATGTATAGCTGAGGGTAAATTTCTTTTATTTAATTCGGCCATGCCATCTTTAAAAGTACCGACCCCCGGCAAAATCAAATATTCAGATTTGAAGATTATATCAGGATCACGTGTTAATATGACTTGTGCTCCTACATGTTCAAAAGCTCTTGCTATGCTGAGCAAATTACTCATGCCATAATCAATGATGGTCACTTTCTTCATTAAATAGGTCTTACTGGTATAAGTTTATTTTTCGCTTCTTCTTTGATATCTGCTACTGAAATCTTATTGTAGTGTAATGCATGTGCAACAGCTACTGCATCTGCACCTGATTCAATGGCATCAGAAAAATGATTTGATCTACCGAATCCTCCACATGCTATAACCGGCACACTAACCAAGTTTGAAACAGTTTGTATCAGGCCATTGTCAAACCCTTTTTGTGTACCTTCTTGATCCACAGATGTTAATAGAATTTCACCAGCGCC
>Ga0209532_1001086_pt1 | contig 22036 bp, 34 predicted proteins | sample COG_02_FD_184746 | JGI IMG/M metagenome (GOLD analysis project Ga0209532, IMG submission 184746) | Pelagic Microbial community sample from North Sea - COGITO 998_met_02 (SPAdes) (version 2) | ecosystem: Environmental > Aquatic > Marine > Neritic zone/Coastal water | place: Helgoland, sampling... | reverse complement strand
GCCTTCATATAACCGCCCATAGCCATCTTAGGCTTACGGGAAGGGGCCACATCCGCACCACAGTCTTTAGTCTTCGTCATTTTCATAGGAAGGCTCCACATCAATTAAATATTCAACAGGCTCAACTGTCTTATCAGCTACGTCTGTTTCAAAGAAATCATCATATCCACGAAAGATAAGGTTACCGTCTGCAGCCTCTTTGTGTGTGATCAGACCTTCCTCCAACAGAAGATCTCGTACCTCTTCAAGTGTAAGAACCTGACCTGTACGTTCACGGATTGCAGCATGAATATAAATGAGGTTTATCAAACACTCTATACCTTCTATTGTACCATTGCAGAATGTAATAAGTCAACCCCCTAACTATTTACCATAAATTAATTAACTAATGGCTTAATTAGGGGGTTTACATATCGTCAGATGTTGTTATAATTTACAAGCTCGCTGCAGGCGGTACAGGTATAAGTAGTACCCTATGAGCAGTACACTGTGTGCGCAATCTCTGACCTAGTAATACCTATATCCCGTAGTTCTTTATCACTCAGATTCTGTAATATCCAGTAATCAGCCCTACGCTGTTGTGATTCCTGCAGTGACCGCAATATCTTCTTAATAATACCCATAACATTAAACTCCTCTTAGTTAAGTGGCTATACCTGTAAGTATATCACCATTTAGCTAAGGGGAGTTTTGCTATTTAATAATACCCGTTATGCGTTACCTAGTGTTCCTCAATCTTAGAACTGAACTAGCATTCCAAATACCTCTGCCTGATATTGTAGGCACCTCTAATTCGTTTAGCTTCTTAGCCAAGGACCGCAAAGACATAGTTTCGTCAGGATCTATGTCGTTCAGTAACGGAAGCTTTTCCAAGGCACGGCTCTTATATAAAGCTGTACGGGCTTCACTGGCTTTCTTAGCTGTCTCGGCAGTTCCTTTTCCACCAACATAAATACCATCCCTATAAGCCCCTAATTGAACACCTCTAGCCTTGGCCTTTCGCAGGCCTTCAATAGTAAGCGCCCTATGGTTGGTCATGTCTCTGCCGTGTATCTTACCATGACACTCTTCACAGCACTCAACTATGTTAGTAGGTATATCCAAACCCCCTAAAACTTTAGGGACAATATGATGCTTATGCACACTATCAACTTCTGCACGGCAGCAGGGACACTTAGTACCCATTCTATAGAGCCGTTATGCAGTCAATGGCATCCTCAACAGAGGCCTTAAACCATTCATTGTTACGATCAGAAGCAATAGAACCTACAGCCTTATGGGCAGTACGCTCAAGCTTCCTACGATCCTTACAATAAACAGAATACTGAAGCTCATAATCCCTAAACGGGCTAGAGGTTTGATAGCTATTAAGTCTATCATCCGCATCTATAGCCATTCCCACTTTAACCCATTCAGGCCAAGCAGCATTCGTAATCACATAAACATAACCAGCCTTAGTGGTATTGTAATTCTGTAATCCAGAAAACGCTGCATCGTTAAAGCTCTTATAACTACCGGGCTTATAAAGAGGATGTGACTGAGGAATATACTTACCATTAACGTACATACGCTTTGCGTTGTAATTAGTAAGTTCTCTGTAACGGTTCTGTCTCTTTATAAAGCAGCTAGTACATCTGTATGTGCAATTCTTCTGTCTACTAGCTACCCAGTTATCTCCAGCCAGTAGCTCAGTGCCACAATCTAAGCAGCACCGCATCAGTCTATATCAAATAATCTACCCACAGCATTGGCGCTGTCCTCCACATATGAAGCCTTCTCACGAAGCTCCTCAGAACACCGTGATAGCTCATGCGCTACCGTGTACATATGCTGATAACCCTCTGGATCAGAGTATTCATCAGCCATGGTATTAACCACATCATCCAATGACACTCGAACCTCTACAGGATCATCCTCATCTGCCGTATAGATCACAGTCACAATGTAGCTATTACCGTTACGGTCTACATCAAACTCATTCGTAATCTGTATGGGGACAGTTAGTTCAGCACTAACAAGCTTATCTTCAAAATCGGCCATAACGTAAGCCTTCAGTAAAACATCAGGCAAAGCTGTAGCCTGTAACTCATACCCTAACTAAGTGGCACAACAGAGTCAACAAGACTTTGCAAAACTTTGCAAGTACTATGCTAACTTTGCAAACTTTAGCGTAAGGGAGTTGGCGATTTCTCACAGAGATTAACAAAGAGGTGTCGTACATGAGGCACTTTGCAGGTCCATTTTCCTGAAATTGGGACGTAGTTGTATACGGTACGGGTGGGGGGTGGGGTGGCGCATGCCCCCGCCCTGCTTCGCCCGGTTCTGCATCAAAGCCCTTGTTTTTATGGGTTAAATTGTACCGGTATACCTACAAAGTATGAGGTGACCGGCGCAAAGCCTTTAGAAACAAAGGATAAATCTAAGCAATTCTATTCTGATATTCTATAAAGCCTAGACGCTAAGGAATAGCGCCCGGATCTGCAGCGCTAGAGCGCCGGGGAAATCGCTTGCTAGTTTTCACAGAGCGTGTCGGGGGGCGGTGCGGTGTACGATATGCGCCACGATATTGCGCCCTTCTATCCGCCCCCCTGCTCTGCGCTCTGCTACATCCCCTGCGCTCTGCTATGCTCTGCCCTTTGATGCTCTGCGCTTGTGCTATTCCTTGCCCTGCTCTGCGCCGATCCTATGGCCTAAAGCTTTCACCGGCGGTGATACCTGCCAAAGCATTGCACCGGGCTTGTGGCGGCTTGTTTGCTGCACGTTATAGCAGAACAACAAAAAGCCCCGCCGATTAGGGCAGGGCTTTGAGGTGGTGCGTTTAGGGCCGTTTAGGTTTTATACTTTAAAAACCCCGCCAATGGTTTCCCCTTGGTCTATCATTTGGGTTGCACCAGTTTGCAGCAATTCGGTTAGATCAAAATCATATCGTGCCGCAAAGCTTGGCAATTCCTGAGGATCAATATAATTTAAACCGCCTGAAGTATCTGCAACCTTTGACCCATCCCGAAACCATATTTTAAACATTAAAGAATCCCCTGTCATAAGCTTAAATCCTTTTAGGGGCGGTTATTGCTTTACCTAATGCCCCCATGAAGCTTTCGATATTCGGGGCAAATTCTATCGTGTTGAAATTCCCTATTCGGTCAACAATTGCAATTTCGCTGCATATCAATTCAGGTTCACAATGAATGTTATCCGGCTTGCTGTAGTGCTGCGCTATTGAGATTTTTTGCTCTCCAAATTGCAGGGTAATATTGTTAAGTTTCATTATATCCGCCCCCTTAATGCTTTCGGCTTTTTGTTTAGCCTTTTGGTTTTTGGCTTGCTGGTATTCACTACGCTTAGATCGTGTGTGATAAACCGGGGGGCTTTTTTCCCCATTGCCCCGAAGCTTTTGGATTTAGCTTGTGAGCTTGTATTAGAGGTTTTCATTTGGTCATTTCCTTTCGGTTTTATTGGATTGAATTGTGATCAAGCTGTGGCGCTCTTTCATATAGATATTGCGCCACCAAATAGACCGCCATTTTGTGGTCACTTATCCCGGAATCTGCAAATGTATTTTGCCCCACTTGCATGGTTGCGGCGGCAATTAAATCTGAATTATCAAAAGATCTATTGCGGCAATCAATCAAAGCTTTCTCTATTTTGTTTTCTAGAGTCATTTAGTCTTTCCTTTTCGGTTTTAGGTTAGGCCTAAGCCATATGCGACATAGAGGGCGATCATGGGGGTGGCGAAAACCGCCACCGCCCCGATGCAATCACCAATCAGATTAAACCAGCCCATCTGCCAGATCCCACAAGCCTTGATTCAATCTTACGGTCTCTTTCAAGCTTTGGACCGCTTTGGCTTGCCGTTGCTTTGCGCCCTTTGCGGTAACAGAAAGCAAAGAGACCTGCCCCCCGATGATCACTTCCTGCAGGCGATTATAGACCGTCCAAAGATCTTGTGGCGCATCGGCAATGCGCTTTGGGGCTAGGGCTTGCTGCATTGTTTGGGCGTCCCAAAAGGATCCGCTTGCATCCCATGTTGCATCAATTGCGCAATCCCACCGCAGGTTTAATGCATCCGCTGCAAAATCTTGTTGTTGCTTTGGATCAAGCTTTAGCGCCTTCATTGCTTCAGCCTTTGCCATAGCCTTTGGCATGTTTTGGGCTTGCTCTTTCACAAGATCCTCAAAGCCTGCAGTCTGGCCCCCATCATGGCGCAACTTAGCCTGCAAGCCTTGGCCGCAAACGAGCCCATTGTCACATGCAAAGCGGTACAGGCCTGACAGCAGGCGCAAGCTTTGTGATGCATCGTGAGAATTCCAGAGCAGAATTTCGGGGCGGTGGGGGGCGTCATCAAGATCTTGCGCAAAGGCTATTAGGTGCGATGCAAAGGGAATATTGCCCCGTTTTCTGCTAGGCTTTTGTTTTGCATAGACCGGCTTGAACCCATGATCTTGCAATATCTCTACAGCCTGCATGGTGTCCACATAATCATATTGCTTTGTGGTTTTGGGGGCCGGGGCCGGTGTAAATGCTGCAGGCACTAAATCAAACAATTGATCTTGTGAAAGCAAAGAGCGGGGCGTTTTATCTGTTATCAGTAAGTCAAAAGGCATTTGGTCGTTTCCTTATCGGTTTTAATCGCTGCAGGATTGCAGCCCAATGCCCCCCGATCTGCAGGGGGGCTAAGGGCTAAAATCTAAGCTGGTACAAAGTGATGTGAATCCCGAATGCGCTCTGCTAAGGGCATTTCAATTTTATTTATCCGGGCGAATTGCGATGTAAGCCGATCCATTTTATTGCAGAGTCTTTCGCTGTCTTCCCCATAGCTTGCTTTAAGGGCTAAACGATAAGCTTTGATTGCATCCGTTAGCAGGTCCAAACGGTCCCAATCGCAGTTTTCAATTTTATCAATCCGGGCCATAAAATCGGCATGTTTCTTTTGATCTGCAGCAATGCGGATTGCAAAATCTGCATCCATTTGAGCAAGCTTTTTGCGGTCTGCCCGATCTATAGTGGCGCTAATTGCAGTGGCGATTGCCCATGATGCAAAAACAAGAACAGTAAAAAGAGCAGCAACAAAAAACGGATTGGTGAGAGTCTGATAGGTCATTTGGTCGATCCTTTCGGTTTAGATTGTTGTGATTTGAAAAAATGCGCAGTCACTTTCATGCATTTCCCAAGCTTTGCGCCAAGCTTTGGCGGCATATGAAAGTGATTTTTTGTTTGTATAGTCCTGCTCAAAAAAATCGCCGGTTTCCTCAAAGCGCCATTTAATAGTGAAATTCATGGTCGGTTCCTTTCGGTTTAAAAGTAAAAGGGCAAAGCTTGCGCCCTGCCCTTACTTAAACTCGATTCGCTGTCACAGTAAAGCCATTTTATTGTGCCAATTAAAAAAGCGTATCAAATAGCCAAAACCATAGCACACAAAACCCCACTAATTGATAAACCGGGGCCATGCTATTCCGCCCCCCTTACGCTGCACCGATTGAATGGCCCTTTTTGATTAATGGGGAGCCCGTCATGCAATTCGCAAATGCGCCAATCGGTGCGCTTGTGCCATTTGTGTTGAAACACGCCGCAATCAATAAGGGCATTTCCTAATTTGTGATGCTCTTTGCATAGGGACGTGAAACGGGGCGAAATATCAAAGCCCATCAATTCACCTTCAATTTGCATTTCTAATTGATTGCGCAGATATTGGCGCAACAATGGTGGCAAGCTTTTTAAAGGTATAAAATCGGTTGCATCTGTTATGCCCCCAGCGGTGCAATCCCCGTCGATCGCAAGTAAACAACAATTCATAATTCCGCCCCCCTTACTCTGCAGCGATTGCATAAGGGGCGGGGCAAGCTTGGCTGGGCTCTACTATAAAAAGGCTTTTGCTTTTTTGTGCTGCATGCCCTTTGAGCCTTAGACCAATTATTTTTCCTTTTTGCCGCTGATTCAAAATATCTGATTTATCCCCATCAACTATTTCCCGCCCTAAAAAGTATGAGCCAACCGGCACAAAATCCCGAAACACTACGGCAAGCGGTGCATCGGTTTGCAATGCCCGGTTAACTTGTTTTTGATATGCGGGGTTTTGCGAGTAGGAAAATATCAGATCATAATTTTCCGGGGTACGGCCAAGCCTTGCCGCAACTTTTGTATAATCGTAAAAATAGGCTTCCGGGAACATTTGCGGAATCCCGTGTTTAGTCCAATCAATATCCGAAATGGTATTTAATCGAAAAGCGGGGCTTTCACCGGTCTTTTTACATAGCGCCACAAAATTGCGCATTTCCTTTATAAGCTGTTTTAAAAATCCCTTTTGATCCTTTAAATAAAAATCTGTTTTTGATTGCCGCCCATCTTTTACATTTGGAAAGATTCCATAGCCTGCATCCTTTAGGCAAGGCTTCATGCAAAGGGCAAGCTTTGCGCCGCTGCATATTAGATCATCGGGATATAGGGACAAGCTTGCAATGCGCAAGCCGCTTTCCTTTTGGCTTTTGCGGATTTTCGTGTTGTTTGCGTTTGTGCTTAGAAGTTTCATTTGGTCGTTTCCTTTTGTTTCGGTTTTAATTGGCGGGCCGTTTAGTTTTTGGTCGAAGCCCGCCCTTATTAAACCCGCCAGAAAACGATTCTAAAAGCACTTTATTCCTTATTTTTTTGGAGATTTTTTTTGCTCTCAATTAATACATTTACTAATACATGCATCTGTATATACATGTATGCATGTAAATGAGGTGTATAATGATTTGACGCCCGAGTAGTTTTAGAACAGAATGGAAACATTCTAAAAATGGAGTACTAAAATGATTCTTACTGCCACCGAGGCGCAAGAGCTTGGAGAAGCTTTGCTAGATGCCTCTAATGCCTTAGTTAAAACAGAAAATGCACAATCAGTTATATTGTTGAACGACAAAGCTGTCTCTGTACCTACCGGTGATCGTATCGATGACTGGCCTACGGTGGCCCTAGTAAGGTAATTTGTTATATATATCAGGTATATAATGATCTGACGCCTGAGTAGTTTTAACAATCAAAGGTTCCTTCGGGAGCCTTTTTTTATGCAAAAACCCCCCGCCGTATGGAGAAGGGCGAGGGGCAAGTCTGGGAGGACGTTGTAGAAGCAGAGTTGGGAGTGCTTCTGGAAACAGTATCATCCAAATACAAGAAAAGTGCAATAGCTAATATTCATTGTTGACATCTCTTATGCCACTTAGTTAGGTTATGTGTTAGGAGGACCATGACTATGGCAAACAAGATTAAGTATCTCAAGCAGATCAAGCTGCGTGATGGCAGTGAAAAGTGGGCGTTTAACCCACCGCAGTACATTAAAGAACGTCTACAGGTAGGGTTTGAACAGTTTGATGCCCGGATTGATGCGGTACATAGGTGCATGGAGATAGATGCTCTGCATCAACGCTACTTGGCTGATAAAGATGACATTGTTTATGTGAACAGCAACACCGTACTAGGTATGCTAGGCTACTATAAGCAGACACAAGCTTGGTCCCGGTTAGCTGACAACAGTAAACGCACCTATAATCAGCTAATAAAAGGGCTTTCTGTGATCAAATTAGGGTCTGGAAGCACTCTATTCATCGATATGCTGGCTCAAAACGTCCGTAAAGACCATGTACAGAAGCTGTACGCCTATTTGATGCAAGAAGTATCCCCGCACCGGGCTAGGCACACCATTAAGTTTCTGAAGCGTGTTTGGAACGTATGCGAACAGAACGATAAGCTGCGTGGCAACCCGTTTAAGATCATCCAGCTAGACTCTGACCCGGTTTGTGACGTTCTATGGACAGAACGGCAGGTAATACGCTTTGTAGAGGCCTCTGACGAGCTAGGTTACTGGTCTATCGGTACACTAGCATTGCTCTGCTATGACCTCTGTCAGCGCCCCGGGGACATGCGTCAGATTTGTTGGGATGACTTTGATGGAGAGACCTTCCGTTTTATACAAGAAAAGACCAAAGCTTCTATTATTGTAGATGCCAGCCCTCGTATCATCTCCCGTATAGTTCCCCGGCACAACCAAGCTGGTGCTAATGAAACTATCGTAAATTACGAGAAGACAGGCAAACCGTATGACAGGTGGAAGTACAATGAAATTGCCCAGAAGATCCGCAAACACTGCATGCTGCCTGATAAACTGAAGATTAAATTCCTTCGGCACTCTGGCGCTACTGTATTGGGTGAAAGCGGTGCAACTGAGGATGAAATTTCGGCGGTTACAGGACACAAATCCCGACAAATGCTCAATATTTACGTCAAAAAGACGAAGAAAATGGCATCTTCTGCCCAAAATAAAAGGTTTTCACATGAACAAAGATGTAACTCAGGCTCGACAGGCCTTTGAAAGAGAACTGCAACGGCTAACAGGCAAGCCTGCGCAGCAAACAACCGAGCGACTGATCGATCTTATTGTAGCAGTCCGAGATCAACTGAGGAAAACACATGGAAAATGAAATCCCCCGCCACATTCTATGGGAAATGGAGCAAGTGGGTGTGATGCCTACCCCTTTGCCTGATGATGTTCCTGACGAACCAGCCATCCCCCGTACATTTGAATACAACATGCCAGAACTGGATAAAGATGGTGAACTACCCTTCTGAGACCTGCAACGACTGTAAATCTAAACCCGACGTATTCTGGAAACACTTATGGCTGTGCGCTGTTTGCGGCCTCAAAAGGATGAAGAATGATTAAAGCAACGTATCTAGACCATATGGGCAGTGACCTGACGGTAGCCAACGCAGCCCGTGTGTCATTCGGCAAAACCAGTGAGATGGAAGACGATCCGTGGGGGCCACCTAAGCTCAAGGCTAAGGATGATAAGCTCATTCGTTATCTAGCCAAGCACAAACATATCAGCCCCTTTGGTCATTGCTTCGCATCCTTCCACGTTAAGGCTCCAATCTTTGTGGCACGACAACTTGTGAAGCATAAGTTCCTACGCTGGAATGAAATATCTAGGCGATACACAACTGAAAATATTGAACTTTATGTTCCTGATGTATGGCGGGGACAGTCACCGGACAAGAAACAAGGTTCCGAAGGTGAGATACAGCACATTCATATTCAAACATCTCAGCAAGTTCCTCTGAGGTTGTACGAGGGTCTTCTAGAAAAAGGGGTGTGTGAAGAGCAATCCAGAATGGTGCTTCCGCAAAACACAATGACCGAATGGTACTGGTCAGGGTCTTTGGATGCCTTCTCTGCTATGTGCAACCTGCGCTGTAAGCCTGACACGCAAGAAGAGACACGGCAGGTAGCCAACCAGATAGATCGTAAGATGATTGAGCTATTCCCGGTGAGTTGGGACGCACTGACGGAGAGTGATGATGCCTAAGCTGTATGACCTAGAGCCAATGATTATGGACTGTTGGCATGTCTGTGATGACCTTCAGGTTGTCTTCAAACAGATAGGTGATGGTGAGCGTGAGCCTACGCACGATGAACTGATGAACACCCTTATAGGCATGCAGCAACTGTATAAGTGGAAGTTTGAGCAACTCTTTTTTAAATACGAACAGGTGATCAAAAGCTCTTCTGATGCAATAAAAGATGATTCTACATTGAAAAAAATAGAATGATGTGGAATAGAATGGAATCATCAGGATTCGCCTAATGAGTTCAGACACTTGGTTGCGGGAGTAGGATTTGAACCTACGACCTTCAGGTTATAGCTAGAACCTATGTAAAACAATGGGTTGGATGGGGTCATAAGTTACTAACCCCATAACTAATTGGCATAACAAAGTGGTTGACTTATTACATATTAGGTGTAGCCTGCGGCTAACCCGCCCAAGGGTTAGTCCCACCTAAAGGTTAGTGAGGACAACCAATGAGCAAACAAAAGATACAGGCATTAAGGGGTGCGGATTATTATGAAGCAGACGGGCTGATGGCATGCGAAACATGCTGTTGTATGGTAATGAAAGGTGACACAACCGTTCTGGTTGTTTACGCTGTAAACGAGAACCCAGAGGGTGATGGCGTGTTTCTTTTTGAACACCACTGCAAAGACTGTGGAGAGATCTTCAGGATCAAGCACAATGTTTAGCTACAAAGAACAGGTCAGCGTTATCCAGAAGATCAGGCTGGCTGAAGGTGAACACAAAACACTTACCTGTCCCTTTTGTGGGGGCAGGAACAAGTTCACGTTAGACCGCTTCGATGGTGTTCTGGTATGGAACTGCTTTAGAGCCTCTTGTAATGCCAAAGGTAGCCTTCGAGGTAAGCGTGATATAACCGCACTGAAGAACTATGTCGGCGGTACACCTACCCAGCGATCAGTTAAGAAGCTTAACCCACTACCTGCTATGACGGTATCTGTGCGCAAGCATGAACCCGCTATTAAATACCTTACAGATGTAAATTCTCTTGACGCATACGAATCAGGCTTGATTAAGGTTAGATACCTACCTACAGAAAACCGTGTTCTGTTTTATACAAACGATGGCACAGGTGCTGTGGGTAGAGCGTTGGATGGTAGACTGCCTAAATGGTGGAAGTACGGCGACACAACTAAAGGTATAGCTGTTGGTTCAGGTGAACATGCTGTTTTAGTTGAAGATATTGCTTCTGCTGCATCCGTTAGTAGAGTGTCGGGATTAGTGGGATATGCTTTACTAGGTACTAATCTAACTAAAGATATAAAGAGTCACTTAACTAAGTACAAAAAAATAACATTAGTTCTTGACAATGATGCGAGTAGTAAAGCAGTATACCTTGGTAGTAAGCACCCAGTGATAACGAATGTCAGATTAACAATGGAGGATCTGAAATGGCTGACACCAAACCAAATCACAACAATAATAAGTTGAAAAGCTTATTTAAGTGGCCTGAATTAATTACTCGTACCAGTGATGGCGAAACAAAATACAGAGTTTCAATTTTTATGCTATGCCATTGGGACGGTATACCAAATGAATTAACAATTTTATCTAATGTTGCAAATAGACCTAGTGGACCGCCTTATACACATATATGAAAATAGCGGCGCAGAGGAAAACTGCGTAAACAACAACCAATCGTCGAAGTTCATAATACCGACGTTAAACTCTAGGGAATATGAAAATGAAAGCACGAGGGATCGTAGTCATCGACTACTCAGAATTGAACGGATTTAAAGAAGCTGCAGAGGAACAGGCACGGTTAGAAGAAGCAATATCTTCGATTGTTAAAGGTAACAAACGTGTAGTCTTCCATCAGGTGGATATGAAGGAACGCCGGGGAGACCAAAGCCCTGACATCAGCAAGATGAAGTTCCGTCAAAACTAACTGTTCTTACAACACAATTTAAATAAAGACCCTCAGTCGAAAGATTGGGGGTTTTTTTATTTCTGCTAGGTGTTATCCTAGGTGGCACAATTAAAACCACTGAGGACGCAGACTTATGGAGCAACAACTAATAAAAACACTACTGAATAACGCCACCTACTTAGAGAATCAGGCTAACTTGCGGCGAAGTTTATTCAGCGAAGATTTCGCAGACATCTACGATCTGGTTAAAGAGGCACACGGAAAATACGAACACGATATAAGCCCGGACGAAGTGTACAGCCTCTGGCTGTCACAAAACCCTGTGGCTACATCCGCTGAGATACACGAAGTGCGTGATGTTGTAGACCAGATCAAACATGCAGAAGCTATAAGCTCTGACATAGCCTCTGACGTAATCAATAACCTATGGCGTAAGGACATAGGGCGTGAGGTAGCCAATCTAGGCATCAACATGTCTGAGGGCGATCCCTCTGCCCTACGGCGCTTACAGACGCTCCTAGAGCGCATCTCAGACAGCTACATGCCAGATGATTTTGGTGAAGACATCACCGATGACATTTACGAGCTACTGGCTGAAGTATCCGATGATAATAAGTTTGCCTTCAATATCTCAACCCTGTCCCGGCACTTGTACGGCCTTGGTGGCGGCGACTTTGCTATTGTAGCTGCTAGACCCGAAACCGGTAAGTCAGCGTTCATGGTTAGCATCTGCGCTGCACCCGGTGGGTTCTGCAGCCAAGGGGCCAAGGTTCTGTATCTTGGAAATGAAGAAAAGAGCATGCGTACTAAGCTTCGTGCGGTGCAAGCGTGTTCTGGCATGACCCGTGAGCAAATCGCACATAAGCCTGACTTAGCAAATTCTGTCTACATGAGCATCAGGGATAAGCTGATCTTCAAGGACACGCAGGATTGGGATCTGGATAAGATCAACGCCTACTGTGAGCGTGTTAAACCAGACATCCTGATCATTGACCAAGCTGATAAGGTTCATATCGCAGGTAACTACAACTCTTCGCATGAGCGTATCCGTGAGTTGTACCGAAGCCTTCGTGAGGTAGCCAAACGGCATGACTGTGCAGTGATTGCTGTATCACAGGCATCCGCTGATGCAGAGGGCAAGACCCGCATCGATTTCTCCATGTTGGAAGGCTCCAAGACGGGCAAGGCTGCGGAAGCAGATGTGATCATCGGTATCGGTAAGGCCGCAGGTGGCGGTGATGATGAACAGAACACTGAGCGTTGCTTGTACATATCCAAGAACAAGCTCTCAGGCTTCCACGGGGCCATTTACTGCAAAATCGAACCAGAGGTGAGCCGCTATGCTGAGTGAGGATGATCTTAGAGAATTTTACGAAGAGCTACTGAAAGATAGCCAAAAGCGTAGAGATTCTAACAACGAGACAAAGCAGAAGCTTATCAATCGTCAGATAGATCTCCTGCAGGAAATGATCCTAAACCAGAACAAGCTCTGGAAGCTGTAATGGGGAAGCGATCTGATTTCCAGAGACTGCCACGGGACTTCTATAAGACCCCGGCGGCGGCAGTAAAACCGCTAGTACCACACCTGCAGGAAGTTCAATCTTTCTGTGAGCCTTGTGCAGGTGATGGTGCTTTAATCAAAACCTTAATCGATGCAGGTCTAACATGCTCTGCGGCGTATGACATACATCCAATGAGCATTGAGATAGAGTGTCTGGATGCTCTGGATCTAAGTGAGCCGCATCTAGGGCGCACGGATGTTATAATTACAAACCCACCATGGGACCGTAAGATCCTGCACCCGATGATCGAAACATTCTCAAACCTGCGGCCTACATGGCTCCTGTTTGATAGCGATTGGGTCCACACAAAACAGGCAATGCAGTTCCTACCCCGGCTTCGCAGGATCGTAAGCGTGGGGCGGGTCAAGTGGTTCGATAACACCACAGGCAAGGACAACTGTAGCTGGCATATGTTTGACCGACACGACCCAACAATAACAACAAAATTCTATGGGCGGATGAAATGAAGAAGATACTAATTCTGGATTTAGAAACAACGGTACAAAGACTTGATGGTAAAATAGACAACGCACCCTTCAACCCCGACAACAGATGTGTCTCTGCACACTATTGCTGGCTGGGTGAGCCTGTCCAAACACTTGTATTTCACCACAATGATAAACCTAAGCCTGATAGCCCAGCACCGCTGCGTGAGGCTCTAAAGCAGGCAGATGTGATCGTAGCACACAACGCTAAGTTTGATGTGATGTGGTTGATGGAAATGGGCTTTGAGATTCCACCGGAAGTCTACTGCACAATGATTGGTGAATACGTTCTGGCTAAAGGGCAGCGTGAGCAATTGTCGCTAAAAGCTACATCAGAACGCCGTGACGTTACCCGCAAGAAATCTGATCTTGTAGATGAACTGTTTAAGGGCGGGACAGGCTTCGAGGCCATGCCTTGGGAAACAGTTTTGGAGTACGCAGAGGCAGATGTGGTGTCCTGTTCTGAGATATACTTAGCGCAGCAAGAGGACTACGCAAAGCCAGAGAATCAGAGCATGCAGAGCGTGGTCACCATGATGAACCAGATGCTTCTGTTCTTGGTTGAGATTGAGCGCAATGGCGTGAAGATTGATAAGGCTGCGCTTAACAAAATCGAGGCACACTTCAGGGAGCGTTATAACTTTTGTAATAACAGGCTGGATGAAATCACAGAAGAGGTGATGGGTGATAAGCCCTACAACCTTGCAAGCGGTACAGATCGTTCTGAGATCATCTACTCACGGGGTCTAATAAACAAAGACCTGCACATTAAGATGTTCAACATCGGCACTAATGCTGCCGGGAAGCCTCTGTACCCGCCTCGCATGAACCGCAAAGAGTTTAATGATGCGTACCGTTCAAACACCAAGGTGTTGCACAAAACTGATGTGGTATGCTGTGACCCCTGTGATGGAAGAGGCCTGATCCAGAAGTACAAGTCTGTGACCCGGCAGAAGCTGGGTAAGAAGTATAAGGTGCAGGGTGAACCGTACAAGAACCTGTCCAAGTGTCCTGCGTGTGCTGGTGTAGGTGCCTTCTATGTACCGAATGGAAAGGTAGCAGGTCTCAAGCTCAACCCTACTGGCCCTAGTGATGCATCCTTTAATGGCTTCAAGACAGATAAGCACACGATCAAGCTTCTGATCGAACAGGCCCGGAGAAAGCGTAATGACCTCGCAGTAGAGTTTCTGGAACTGATGTCAGAAGCGAGTGCTGTTAGCACCTACCTAGATAGTTTCATTGCAGGCATCGAAACATGGACCCGCCCAGACGGTATCCTGCATGCACAGTTTAACCAATGCATCACTGCCACAGGTAGATTGTCTTCTACCGCACCTAACCTGCAGAACATGCCCAAGCGTGGATTTCCTGTGCGTGAGGCTATGGTGAGCCGGTTCCCCGGCGGTCTGATAATTGAAAGCGATTTCAGTGGCTTAGAATTTGTTATGGCAGGGGAACTATCCCGTGACCCTCAGATCATTAAGGACGTTCTCGAAGGTAAAGACCTGCACAAGCAGACTGCATCTATTATCGACCAGTGTGATCCCTCTGAAATATCTAAAGAAAACAGGCAGTTGGCAAAAGCTCACTCGTTCGCTCCTATTTATGGGGCAACGGGCAGTCAATATGAAGGTCATATCAAAAATTACTATACCCGTTTCTTTGAGATTTATAAGGGACTTGGGGCTTACCACAAGAAGCTCACAGACGGTGTGCTGAAGACCGGTCACATTCAGATCTTCTCAGGGCGGCAGTTCTTCTGGCCTAATGAGGAACGCCGCAAGAACGGACGCACAAAGCACTACACCCAACAGGTGAACTACCCTGTGCAGTCTGCAGCCACCGCTGACATTGTGCCACTTAGTTGCATACGGGCATTCCGAAAGTTCAAGGAACTTAACCTGCGCTCTAAGCTAGTTCTGACTGTGCATGATTCTATTGTGGTAGACACCCACCCAGATGAAGAGGAACAGGTCAAAGAGGTGCTGCAGTGGGCTATGGAGAAGGTCACAGAAGAGGCAAAAGAGCTTTGGGACTATGACTTTATTCTGCCCCTCAAAATAGAAACATCCCGTGGCAAAAATTGGCTGGATCAAGTCGAATATGATTGACTACTGCCACTTAGTAATGCCATACTATAAGTCCATCTAACAGAGGATCGAATCGAGATGAATGATCTTACAAATGTAAATCAACAAGACCTACAGGCAATGAATGAACTGTTAGGCACTCAAGTAACAGGCGGCACTGGTGGAGCGATTGTTCGTGTTCCAGAGCTTAAAATAAACTCACGCTCACGGGATAAGGATACTAAGAAAGCTATCCCAGAAGGCTCCTACTTCCTGACCAACATGGATCAGAAGGTGTACGCAGAGAACGTCACGTTTCGCCCGTTAGCTACGCACATTCAATACTTCCATTGGGAAGAAATTGACGGGAAGCGCACATTGGTGAACAAGTCTATCGCCATCCCAAGCCCCCGTGATGAAGCCCGTGACATTAAAGGTGGTATCGCCTGTGGTTATCCATCGTGGGAAACGCTGCAGGAAATGGATTACGCCGATGCTAAAGTGTATAAGTCCATGAAGCATCGTGTCACCCGTGGCCTTGTAAGTTACGATGGCGTCACTGCCGATGGCGAGAAGGTTTCCATTGAGAACCAGCCTTGCATCATGTTCCACAAGAACAGCACGTTTGGCGGCTTCTGGAACGGCTATATGAAGAACCTGCCCAAGGGTTCTAACATTTATGAGTATGAGACTGAAATGGGTGCCGATTACAACGAAAACGGCTCCGTTGTTTGGTACACGCCTACCTACAAGGTTGACCTATCCAAGAAGCTGGATATGACCCAACAGGTGTTCGACACGATGTCTGTGTTTGCTCAGGCTATCAAAAAAGAGAATCAAGAGATTGATGCTAAATACTTCACGGCAATCAAAGAAGGTTCTCTGAATGACAAGGCAATGAATGCGTTGAACATCGAAGATACCCTCGACAATGACTTTGTTGATGTAGCCTAATGCTGCAATCCAAACTGGATGCAACTAATGACAAACTATCCAATGATGAATTTGATGGACTAACCATTGAGGACAGTTGGATAGAAGAGGCTGGCGAAGAGTTTAAGGCGGCTCTTCGCAAGCAGCTTACTCCGCAAGACAGAGATTTTCGTCTGCGGATGTCAAACATCGGGAAGCCTTTATGCCAGTTACAACATGGCGCAATGGGTTCTGAAAAGAAACGCAAGTCAAAGAACTTCAAGGTTCAGATGATGATTGGTGACGCTGTAGAGTGCATTACTAATCTGATCTTAAAGGTCGCAGAGGTTAACATTACCGGTGGTAAAAACCTTGTTAAAATGGACTTTGGCTCAGTCACCATCAAAGGTGAAGATGACATAGAAATTGATCATAAGATCTATGACGTTAAGTCCTGCAGCCCCTTCGCTTTCGACAAGAAATGGTCACACGGTTATGAGGCTCTAAAAGAAGACGATCCATTCGGTTATATCGGTCAGCTTACCGGATATGCCCAAGCCCAAGACAAAGATCTGGGTGGCTGGATTGTTGTGAACAAGTCTACAGGTGCAATGCTTGCAGTAGAAGCGGATGTTTCTCCAGCGGAGAAATCATTCAATCTGTTCAAGATGAAAAGCACGGTGGACAAGGTCACTAGCGGAGCGCCTCTGGAACGGCAGTTTGATCCAGTGCCTGATAAGTTCAATCGCAAGCCCACGGGCCTAAAGCGATTGCCTATGTCCTGCAATTTCTGTGACTTCACTCAAGCTTGCTATCCGAAGGCAGAGTATAAACCCCACCCCATGTCGAAGGCTAAGGAACCGCCTTCATACTGGTTCGTTGAGGATTAAGCATGGCGATAAAACCTCAGTCTGCAAAGGCTAAGGGGCGGCGTCACCAGCAATGGGTAAGAGATAAAATACTAGCTCTGTTTCCGAAATTGGAACCAGATGATGTCCGTTCCACTGGAATGGGTCAAGGCGGGGAAGACGTTCAACTGTCCCCCGCTGCTAGGAAGCTCTTTCCCTACTCCGTCGAATGCAAGGCTCTGAACAAGATCAGCGCATACAAATTCATGGAACAAGCTGAAGCCAACTGCCCACCAAAAGCTGAACCAATCGCAATCATTAAAGCAGACAGGCAAAAGCCCCTTGCCCTGATGGATGCAGAACACTTTTTCAAACTGATTGGAAAAAACAAATGAAAGATAAAGACCCAATTGCATGCGGTATCTTTGTAACGCCCGTGGACCACACAGGCTTCAATCTTAGCGCCTTTAGCAACCTTGAAGGCAATGTATCCGAAGAAGAGGCTGAACACTACGAAGCCCTGCTTGAGGGTATCGGCTACATGATTCAAAACAACCCATTCTTCTTTGTCGATCTGGGGAACATGCTCCTCGACCAAGCTGAAATGGAAATCGAATTTGAGCCTGCCGATGAACTTGAGCAGGCCATCGCTGAAAGCAAAATCATCCCCTTTAACAAAAAAAATTGAGGACACCATGATGGATCTCAACCAAATCACCGACATGGTCAACAGACCACTTCATTACAACTCTGCGAAAATCGAATGCATCGATGCAATGGAAGCCATGGTCGAAGGCTCAGACTGTGAGCCTCATGTAGCGTATTGCTGGCAGAACGCTTTTAAATACCTCTGGCGCTGGCCCTACAAGGGCGGTCTTGAGGATCTCAAAAAGGCCCGGTGGTATTTAGACCGTATGATTTCTCAGCTTGAGGAGACTGCGGAATGACCCCCGGATACGAGTACTTCGATGAAGGCACTGCATCCCTTCGTGACCCCGATACTTACATCGGTAAAACACCTATGGATATGGTTAAGCATTTTGCCCGGACCTACCAGCAATCCATGGGCCACCAGTGGGCCAAGGGATCCCTAAAAGACCTTCTGCGCACAGTCCTTATCAAAGAGGAATACGCCGAAGTTTTAGCGGCTACAGAAGCACCAGAAATGCTCAAAGAATTAGCCGACCTTGTTTATGTGACCTACGGATGTGCCGCCACGTTTGGCTGGGATTTAGACGAAGCTGTGCGCCGTGTTCATGCATCCAACATGAGCAAGCTGGGTGTCGATGGGGACGTAATTTACCGTGAAGACGGTAAAGTTCTCAAAGGCCCAAATTATGAAGAACCAAATCTAACAGATCTAGTTTGAGGACGATTATGAATAACTATCTACCAACCGATTACCAATCCTTTATACACACCAGCCGCTATGCCCGTTGGCTAGACGAAGAAGGTCGCCGTGAAACATGGGGCGAAACCGTAGGCCGCTACATGGACAGTATTGTTGAGCCTATAATTGATAGCGGCGAAAACGAAAACAGTTTCAATGTAGCAAATGAAATTGAGCAAGCCATCTTGGGCCTTGAGGTTATGCCTTCTATGCGATCCATGATGACCGCAGGTGTTGCTGCAGCCCGTGATAACACATGCATGTACAACTGTTCGTACCTAGTCATAGATGACCCTAAAGCCTTTGATGAAGCTATGTTCATCCTGCTATGCGGGACAGGCGTAGGGTTTAGCTGTGAACGCCAGTACATCAAGAACCTACCAGAGGTTCCTGAGAAGCTTTTTGACAGCGAAACTACAATCGTGGTCAAGGACAGCAAGGAAGGCTGGGCCAAAGCTTATCGCCTTCTGATTAGCATGCTCTTTGCCGGTGAGATCCCCACATGGGATGTTAGTAAGGTACGCCCTGCCGGTGCCAGACTTAAAACCTTCGGTGGTCGTGCATCTGGCCCAGCGCCTTTGGTTGATCTGTTCAACTTCACCATTGATACCTTCAAAAAGGCTGCAGGCAGTAAGTTATCTTCTTACGAGTGTCACAGCATCATGTGCAAGATCGGTGAAGTAGTTGTCGTGGGTGGTGTACGCCGTTCTGCAATGATTAGCCTTTCCAACCTGTCAGATGATCGTATGCGCCACGCTAAGTCTGGTAAGTGGTGGGAAACAGCACCGCACATGGGCCTAGCCAATAACTCTGTGGCCTATACCGAAAAGCCAGACGCCATGTCATTTCTGCGTGAATGGACTGCCCTAGCAGAAAGCGGTTCTGGTGAGCGTGGCATCTTCAATCGTGAAGCTGCAGTCAAGCAGGCCCAAAAGAACGGACGCCGTGACCCTAGCTACGAATGGGGTACGAATCCATGTTCGGAAATTCTGTTACGGGGACCAAAAATAGATAAAAATGGCAACCCGATTTCAGGCACTGGTGGGCAATTTTGTAATTTAAGTGAGGTAGTTATCCGTGCTACAGATACTAAGGAAGATCTTATTCGCAAGGTCCGTATCGCAACCATTTTGGGAACGATACAATCTACCTACACCAAGTTCCCTTATCTGCGAAAGGTGTGGGCGAAGAACACGGCAGAAGAACGGCTGTTGGGCGTGTCGCTGACGGGCATCATGGATAACACCCTTACAAATGGCAACGAAGGCGATCTGGCTGCACTGTTAGAAGACCTGAAGCAGGTGGCTGTCGATACCAACAAGGAATGGGCTGATAAGCTGGGAATCGAAGTGTCGGCTGCTATAACTTGTTGTAAACCCTCGGGAACAGTTTCACAACTTGTTGATAGTTCGAGCGGGATACACGCACGGCATAGCCCATACTACATCCGCACCGTCCGTGGTGACAACAAAGATCCTCTGACGCAGTTTATGAAGGACTCAGGCGTTCCTAATGAGCCAGAGGCCTTTAAGCCTGACCAGACCACCGTCTTCAGCTTCCCAATGAAAGCACCTGATGGTGCAGTGGTCACAGCCGATATGTCAGCAATCGATCAGCTTAACATGTGGCTCATGTATCAGCGTCACTGGTGCGAACATAAGCCAAGCGTGACTGTGAACATCAAGTCTTCTGAATGGCTTGACGTGGGTGCATTTGTTTATGAGCATTTCGATGAAATGTCTGGAGTATCGTTCCTGCCGTTTGATGATCACACCTACCAGCAAGCGCCCTACCAGCACGTTGGTAAGTCCGTGTATCAGGAAATGCTTGCTATCATGCCAGAGGCAATCGATTGGACAAAGCTTTCTGCGTATGAAGCGGAAGACAATACCTCTGGCAGTCAAACACTCGCATGCTCTGGCGATAGCTGCGAAATCGTAGATCTCACTGCGTAGTGGTTGATATGTACACAATCTTAACAAGAGACCAATGCAACTTCTGTGACCGGGCAAAAGCAGTACTCCGGTCACAGGGGCAACCTTATGCAGAATACAACATACAATCTAAAAGTAGCAGGTGGTTAACGCCCCTGCTGCTTATGGCTGGCCTAAAAACCGTACCCCAGATCTTTGATCCTGAAGGAAAGTACATCGGCGGCTACAGCGAACTTGAGGACTCATTCAAATAATTGAGGCAGGTTTATGAACAAAAACGAGGCATACGAAGTCGGATATGAAGACTTCTTCAAGAACAATCATCGATGCGCCTACAAACCTAAAAGTCGTTTCTACAAGGAATGGCAACGGGGTTTCAATGACGCATACTTCTACAACAGGAGAACCCATGTACAAAGTATTCCAACAGCGAGACTTCAACAAGTATGATGAAGCGGCACGGGCAGCGGCTAAAAGGTTTTGGTCTTCGGTTGGCTATGATTGTACAGACAATCCTGACGACTATGGGGTGGACCTAGTCGTTACCGGACAGAACCGACAGTTCTTCTGCGAAGTCGAGGTTAAAACGGTGTGGCACGGGGTACAGTTTAAGTACCCCACCATCCATCTGCCGGTACGCAAGGCAAAGTTCTTAACCAAGCCCACACAGTTTATGATTTTCAACAACAGCCTCACTCATGCAGCCCTGTTTGGTCGCAAGGTGGTTCTGGATAGCCCCTGCGTTGAAGTCTCCAATGTGAAGATCTCACACGGCGAGAAGTTCTTTGACGTTCCTTTTGAAAAAGCAACCTTCGTACAAACAATTTAGGTGAATATGAGCAAGAATGCCCGTCGATACACAAGAAAGCGCAAAATAACAGAAGGGGGAGCACCCACGCCTAAACACGTTAAGTCTATCCAATTGGTGCCAAAAACATACAACCAACAATTGTACGCAAAGGCACTTAATAACGATCCGCTAGTATTCGTCACAGGATGCGCAGGTACTGGCAAGACCTATATGGCGGCGACACAGGCCGCTAAGATGTATTATGAAGGTAGTGTAGCAAAGATCGTCATCACACGCCCTAACGTAGCTGCAGGTGGCCGTGACATAGGCTTCTTTAAGGGCGGTCTGGAAGAGAAGATGGCACCGTGGGTAGCCCCACTAATTGATGTACTAAAGAAGCATCTAGGCGTCACCAAGGTGCAGAGCATGCTGTCAGATGGTAACATCGTAGTGGAACCCTTTTCTGTCATGCGAGGTAAGTCATTCGATGATGCATTTATCATCCTAGATGAAGCCCAAAACACCACATACGTTGAGCTAAAGATGTTTCTGACCCGCATAGGTGAGAACACGAATGTAGTGGTAAACGGTGACGTAGCTCAGACAGACCTAGCAGAGAAGTCCGGGCTAGGCCGCATCATCAGAATGATCAAACAACAGATGATGCCCTTCCCTGTTATAGAAATGACTGTGGATGACATTGTGCGGTCAGATGTGTGTGCCACATGGATTAAAGCGTTCATAAAAGAGGAAGCTGCGTAATGGATTTATACCTGCCCGGTTGCCTATACA
>Ga0209532_1001082_pt1 | contig 22112 bp, 21 predicted proteins | sample COG_02_FD_184746 | JGI IMG/M metagenome (GOLD analysis project Ga0209532, IMG submission 184746) | Pelagic Microbial community sample from North Sea - COGITO 998_met_02 (SPAdes) (version 2) | ecosystem: Environmental > Aquatic > Marine > Neritic zone/Coastal water | place: Helgoland, sampling... | reverse complement strand
CTACAGAGAAGATGAAACAATTATATCATCCTTTTTGCATGTCCAGAGATCGTTTTATTTCTATGGACATTCGTTCTGCTGAAATGACAAAGTATGCAGCCAATGCAATGCTGGCTACCAAAATATCATTTATGAATGAAATTGCTAATATCTGTGAAAAGGTAGGGGCAGATGCAAATCAAGTACGAATTGGAATTGGTTCCGATCAGCGTATTGGATATAGCTTTATTTATCCTGGTGCAGGCTATGGAGGTTCTTGTTTTCCTAAAGACGTAAAAGCACTTACTAAAATTGCCAAAGAAAATGGCTACACTGCGCAATTGATCACCGCAGTAGAAGAAGTAAATGATGCACAGAAATTAGTAATCGCTCAGAAAATAGTTAACCGATTTGGAGAAGACCTAACCGGATTTACTTTTGGTATTTGGGGATTGGCCTTTAAGCCAGGAACTGATGATATGAGAGAAGCACCAGCCATTTATGTAATAAAGGAACTAGTGAAACGAGGTGCCAAAATAAAAGCCTATGACCCAAAGGCGATAAATGAGGCAAAAGAGCACTACCTCAAAGGAGTTCAAAACATAACTTATATGGCCTCGAAGTATGATGTTTTAAAAAAATCAGATGCACTAGTATTACTTACTGAATGGAAAGAGTTTCGTTCGCCTGATTTTGAAGAAATAAAAGCACAATTAAAAACACCTGTTATTTTTGATGGCCGAAATCAGTACAATACTTTTAATCTCGAGGAAAAAGGATTTGAGTATTATCAAATAGGAAAAAATTAAATGAAAATATTAGTTACTGGCGCAGCTGGATTTATTGGATTTCATACTTGTTTAAAATTAGTAAAACAAGGTCATGAAGTTTATGGTATTGATAACATCAACGATTATTATGATCCTAAACTAAAGTTTGATCGATTAAACGAATTAGGGTTCGACGAAGCTGAAACGAAACTCTTTAAAAATGAAGTTAAAAGTACTAAATTCAATTCTTTACGATTTTCTAGAATAGATTTAGTTAATTATGAAAGCATTGATAATTTATTTAAGCAAGAACAATTTGAAGTAGTCTGTAATCTGGCAGCTCAGGCAGGTGTTCGATATTCCATAGAAAACCCAAAAGCGTATATAGATAGTAATATTTCTGGATTTCTTAACATTTTAGAAGGTTGTCGAAAACATAAAGTAAAGCATTTGGTGTATGCAAGTAGTTCTAGCGTATATGGAGAAAATAAAAAAGTACCTTTTGAAACAACTGATAATGTAGATCATCCTATTAGTTTATATGCTGCCACAAAAAAGAGCAATGAATTAATGGCACATACCTACGGTCATTTATATGGTTTTAAAACTACGGGATTACGTTTTTTCACAGTCTATGGCCCCTGGGGAAGACCTGATATGGCTTATTATTTATTTGCAGAAGCAATCTCAAATAGCCAACCTATTAAGGTGTTTAATAACGGTGAGATGGAGCGTGATTTCACCTACATAGATGATATTGTAAATGGTGTTACTAAGATCATTGAAAAGAATATTGACTCAAGAGAACATTACAAAATATATAACATTGGAAATAATAAAACTGAAAGTTTACAAGATTTTATTACAACTATTGAACAAGCAATAGGTAAGGAGGCAATTAAAGAAATGTATCCCATGCAACAAGGAGATGTTCCTAAAACATTTGCTGATGTAGATGAATTAATCAAAGATTACGAGTATTCACCAAGTACAGATATTAAGTCTGGAATTGAATACTTTGTGAATTGGTTTTTGAATTATAATAAAAATAAATGATAAAGAAAATACTATTAATTTTTGGGACAAGACCTGAGGCAATTAAGATGGCTCCATTAGTTAAAGAGTTCCAAAAACATTCGGATACTTTTGACACTAAAGTTTGTGTCACTGCCCAACACAGAGAAATGTTAGATCAAGTATTAGATTTTTTTGAAATCAAACCAGATTATGATCTAGACTTAATGAAGCCAGGTCAAAATCTATATGGATTAACTGCTACTATTATTGAGTCTTTAAAACCAATTCTTGAAGAGTTTACTCCGGATTACGTTTTTGTTCATGGAGATACTACAACTACTATGGCAGGATCGATAGCTAGTTTTTATTCTGGAGCAAAAGTTTGTCACGTAGAAGCTGGACTTAGAACTAATAACAAACTATCTCCTTTTCCTGAGGAAATAAATCGACAAATTACAGGTAGAATTTGCGACTATCACTTTGCTCCTACTGAAACTTCTAAAGAGAATTTACTAAAAGAAAATATTTCTGAAGATTCAATTTTAGTTACTGGAAATACAGTTATTGACGCTTTGATTAAATCTGTTGAAAAAGTTAATGAAGATCCAAGTCAGCTTATTCAAGATCTTTCAAAGAAAATTGGAATTCAAGAAGTTGTTTTAGTCACAGGACATAGAAGGGAGAATCATGGTGGAGGGTTTGAAAGGATCTGTAAAGCACTAAAGACAATCGCATTAGATAATACTGATAGATTGGTTATTTATCCTGTTCATTTGAACCCAAAGGTAAGAGAACCTGTTAATAGAATTTTATCAGGAGTTAATAATATTATTTTAATAGATCCTTTAGCGTATCAAGATTTCATTTGGTTGATGAATCGATCTAAAATTATCATAACTGATAGTGGAGGTGTTCAAGAAGAAGCACCAAGTTTAGGAAAACCTGTATTAGTAATGAGAGATACCACTGAAAGACCTGAAGCAGTTGAAGCCGGAACAGTTTTATTAGTAGGTACTAATGAAGATTTAATCGTATCAAAGGCATTAGATTTACTTAATAACGAGGATAACTTTGTAAAAATGTCAAAGCTTCATAATCCATATGGAGATGGGTTGGCATCAAAAAGAATTGTAGAATTTATTAAAAATATAAAATAATGAACCCAGAAGTAATAACTATCGGATTAGGATACATTGGATTACCAACCTCAGCCTTGATAGCATCGCATGGAACAAATGTTTTAGGTGTTGATATCAACCAAAAAGTTGTAGACACGATTAATCAAGGGAAGATTCACATTGTGGAGCCTGACTTAGCTGATATTGTTTCAAAAGTAGTGTCAAATGGTTTTTTCAGAGCATCTACAAAACCAACTTCAGCTGATGTATACCTTATAGTAGTTCCTACTCCTTTTAAAGGGAATCATGAACCTGATATTTCATTTGTTGAGGCTGCAACCAAAGGAGTCATTCCATTATTAAAAAAAGGCGATTTATATATTATAGAATCTACATCCCCTATAGGTACAACTGAGAAAATGCAAAAATTAATATTTGCTACAAGACCTGAGCTTGAAGGAGCTATTCACATCGCATATTGCCCTGAAAGAGTATTGCCAGGAAATGTCATGCATGAACTTGTTGAGAATGACCGTGTTATTGGAGGTGTCGATGAGACTTCTACTCAAAAAGCGATCTCATTTTATAGTAAGTATGTAAAAGGTGAATTACACGGGACTAATGCTCGTACTGCTGAGATGTGTAAATTAGTTGAAAATTCATCTAGAGACTCTCAAATAGCATTTGCAAACGAACTTTCTATAATATGCGATAAGGCTGATATTAAAGTTTGGGAATTAATTAGTTTAGCAAACAAACACCCAAGAGTAAATATCTTACAACCAGGCTGCGGAGTTGGTGGTCATTGTATCGCTGTGGACCCGTATTTTATTGTTTCTGACTATCCAGCGGAGTCAAAAATGATTGGTACAGCAAGAGAAGTAAACAACTACAAATCTTTTTGGTGTGCTGAAAAAATACAAAGTGAAAAATTAAAGTTTGAATTAGCTCACGGAAGAAAGCCAAGAACAGCCCTTATGGGTTTGGCATTTAAACCTAATATAGATGATTTAAGAGAATCGCCTGCTAAATATATTGCTCAAAAAGTACTTCAGAACTCTAATAATGAGGAACATTTTATTGTAGAGCCTAACATTGATTTACATTCTGTTTATAAATTAACTGACTATAAGGATGCGATTGAAAATGCAGACATAATTGTTTTTCTAGTGGCCCATGATGAATTTAAAAATATAGAAATTCCTAAAGAATCTTTAGTTTTAGATTTTTGTGGTATAAAAAAATAACAAATGAAAACGATTCTAATTACAGGTGGTGCTGGATTTATAGGTGCCAATTTTATTTCTTATTATCTCGAAAGTAATCCAGAAGTTCATTTGATAAATTTGGATTTACTAACCTATGCTGGAGATCTAGAAAACCTAAAAGAAATAGAAAATAATGAAAGATATACTTTCATTAAGGGAGATATTTGCGACAGGACATTGTTGGTATCACTTTTTGATAAATATAATTTTCAAGGAGTTTTTCATTTTGCTGCTGAATCTCATGTCGATAATTCTATAAAGAATCCAGGTGCTTTTATAAGAACGAATGTGGTAGGTACATTTACACTTTTAGATGTTGCTAAGAATCACTGGATGGATTCTCCAAATAATTTAAAGAAATCTTTTTTAAATGCTCGGTTTTTACATGTTTCAACTGATGAAGTATATGGAACGTTAGGTGAAGAAGGCCTTTTTACAGAAGACAATCCCTATCAACCAAATAGTCCTTATAGTGCGTCAAAAGCGTCATCCGATTTTATGGTTAGGAGTTATTTTCATACATACGGAATGAATGTAGTAACAACAAATTGTTCAAATAATTATGGACCTAAGCAACATGATGAGAAATTAATACCAACTATCATTCGAAAAGCTTTAAATGAGGAAGAAATTCCGATTTATGGGGATGGTAAAAACATAAGAGATTGGTTGTATGTCATTGATCATTGTAAAGGAATAAACCTTATCTTTCAAAAAGGTGCTCCTGGAGAAACATATAATATTGGAGGTAAAAATGAAAGAAATAATCTATATATAGCTCGCAAAATTTGTGAGATATTAGACGTGAAAAAACCTAAAAAAGATTCTTATAAAGAGCAAATAAATTTTGTTAAAGATAGGCCAGGTCACGATTTTAGATATGCAATAGATGCAACTAAATTGGAAAGTAACTTAGGTTGGAAATCTGATGAGAATTTTGAATCGGGTATAGAAAAAACCATTAAGTGGTATTTACAAAAATATCAAGATTAATATGAAAGGAATTATTTTAGCAGGAGGGTCAGGAACTCGATTACATCCTTTAACCATATCAGTTAGTAAGCAACTGATGCCGGTATACGACAAACCTATGATTTACTATCCATTATCTGTTCTTATGTTAGCAGGTATTAGAGAGATATTGATTATATCTACACCAGAAGATTTACCAAATTATAAAAAATTATTTGGAGATGGAAGTAATTTTGGTATACATTTAAAATATGCGGAGCAACCTTCACCAGATGGTTTGGCTCAAGCTTTTATTATAGGTGAATCATTCATTGGAAATGATGATGTTTGCTTAGTTTTAGGAGATAATCTTTTTTATGGAGCTGGATTACATAATTATTTAAAAAACTCTGTGAACCTCGTTTCTCAAGAGAAGAAAGCAGTAATCTTTGGTAACTTTGTTGATGAACCCGAAAGATATGGAGTAGCAGAGTTTGATTCAACTGGAAGTGTAATAACCATAGAAGAGAAACCACTAAAGCCTAAATCTAACTATGCTGTTGTAGGTCTTTATTTTTACCCTAATTCTGTTATAGATATTGCAAAAAATGTAAAATTATCTGAGAGAGGTGAGTTAGAAATAACGAGTGTTAATCAAGAGTTTTTAAATAACAAACAATTAAAAATGCAAATTTTAAGCCGTGGTTTTGCTTGGTTAGATACAGGAACACATGAGTCCTTATCCGAAGCCACTGAATTTGTAAAAGCTGTTGAAAAAAGAACTGGTCTAAAAATAGCGTGTTTAGAAGAAATTGCATTATCATTTGACTGGATAACAAAAGAGCAACTCATAGATAATATATCTGGTCTCAAAGGATGTTACTATGAATATCTACATAGATTAATAAAGAACGACTAATTTGGCCAAACAAAAAGCAATAATTTCCTTTTTTTGGAGTATGTTCGAAAGATTCTCTGCAAAAGGAGTACAATTTTTATTGGGTATTATACTTGCTAGGCTTCTTTTACCAGAAGACTATGGTTTAATAGGTGTCGTTTTTATATTTATAGCAATTTCTACCACTATAACAGATAGTGGTTTTAAAAGTGCCTTAATACAGAAAAAAAACCGTGATGAAAAAGATTTTTCTACAGTCTTTTACTTTAACATAATAGCAGCAGTGCTTTTTTATTGCATAATTTTTTTTACTGCGCCTCTTATTGCCACATTTTTTAATAATCAGGAGTTGATATCACTTATTAGAGTTTCAATGGTTTCTATTATCATAAATTCTTTTTCAGTTGTTCAAATTGCTAAGTATTCAATTGACTTAGATTTTAAAACACAAACAAAAGCAACACTAATTTCTATTTTAATCTCGGGTTCTGTTGGAATAATATTGGCTTATAATGGTTTTGGAGTTTGGTCTTTAGTTACACAATTTATCATTAGGAGTTCTATTAATGTAACCTTACTGTGCTTTTATTCTAAGTGGATTCCTGTAGACGGATTTCATAGAGATAGATTTATATCTTTATTTAGTTTTGGTTCTAAGCTTTTGATATCTTCTCTATTAGAATCAATATACAGAAATATATATATTATAATAATAGGGAAATTTTTCCCAATAAAAGAGTTGGGTTTTTATACAAGAGCTAGACAATTTTCTGATTTTCCCTCATCTAATTTAACCCAAATATTAGATAGAGTTACATTTCCAATTTTAAGTCAAATACAGGATGATAAACAAAAGCTTACAGAAAAGTATAAGTTACTTATCGGAAACAGTAGCCTTGTCTTTTTTCCTCTAATGATTTTACTTCTTAGCTTATCTGAACCTTTAATTATATTAGTTTTGACTGAAAAATGGTTGTCTGTGGTATGGATGCTTCAACTTCTTTGTTTAGCATCAATTTGGTATCCAATTCATTCATTAAATTTAAATATATTAAAAGTTAAAGGGCGTTCAGATTTATTTTTAAAACTGGAAGTCTTAAAAAAAATTATTACAACAATAATTGTTATAATAAGTATCCCCTTAGGGATAAAAGCTCTTTTAATTGGACATATCATAGTCTCATTAATTTCACTTTTGTTAAACACTTATTATACTCAAAAATTTATTGATTATTCTTTATTTTCCCAGTTTAAAGATATTATAACCGTACTATTTTTTAATGTAATAATGGGGTTAATTGTTTTGTTTACAATATCTTTTTTTGAAAATAATTTGTTTAAAATTTTAATTGGTTCTTCATCAGGATTACTTTTTTATGTTTCAGTTACCTGGTTTTTTGATGTTGGGCACATTAAAAAAATTCCTAAATATTTTAATTAATTTATGATTCACGATTATAGTATTGAACAAAATTTCCTAACCTCTGCTTTAAGTTCAGAGGGAAGTTTTATGAAAACACAGGAGGTTATTGATTGGGTAAAAAAAGAAAATGAACGTATAAATGTATATGTTAATCAAATTCAATTTTCTGAAATGAATTCTTGGTTATTTTCAAAGAATAAGTACAATTTAAAACACGAAAGTAACGGTTTTTTCTCCATTGATGGAATCAACGTTACTACTAACTTTGGTGATATTAGATCTTGGGACCAGCCTATTATTAATCAGCCAGAGATAGGTTATTTAGGATTTATAACTAAAAATTTTAATGGAGTTTTACATTTTTTAGTTCAAGCAAAAATTGAGCCAGGTAATATTAATTATGTGCAATTATCACCAACAATTCAAGCTACAAAAAGCAATTATTTAAGATTACATAAAGGTAGTGCTCCAAAGTATCTTGAGTACTTTCAAGATAGAAAGAAGCCTAAAATTTTATTAGACCAATTACAATCGGAGCAAGGTGCACGTTTTTTGAAAAAAAGAAACAGAAATATTATTATACAAGTTGATGAAGATATCAAGGTTTATGATGGATTTGTATGGTTAACTTTAGGACAAATTAAAAAACTCACCTTAAAAGATAACTTAGTTAATATGGATACTAGAACTGTTATTTCTGGAATTAATTATGGCTCTACATCCATAATTAATGATGAGATATTAGAAAGGTTAAATACTAATAATAGTATAGAATTTCTACGTTCAATGCTTCTAAATAAAGGAACTTTAAATACTACAAAAAATATTATTGCTTGGATAACAGAATTAAAATGCAAGTTTGAATTACAGATAACTAAAAAGTCATTGAATGATATTGAACAATGGCATGTAAATGATTATGAAATTAAACATGAAACAGGAAATTATTTTAAAGTTATTGCAACGGAAGTAGAGATAAGTAATAGAGAGGTGAGTAAATGGATGCAGCCATTAATAAAACCTGCGCAAGAGGGATTAATTGCATTTATTATAAAAAAAATAAACGGTCTTTATCATTTTCTTGTCCAGGCCAAAGTAGAGTGTGGTAATTTTGATATATTAGAATTGGCTCCAACAGTGCAATGCTTATCAGGCAATTATCAAAACTCTCCTCTTGGTAATCTCCCGTATCTTGATTTAGTTTTAAAGGCTCATTCAGAACAAATTTTATTAGACACTTTACAATCAGAAGAAGGAGGTAGATTCTATAGAGAGCAAAATAGAAATATGATTATATTAGTTGATGATAATTTTGAAGAAAAAATTCCAGATAATTATTGTTGGATGACACTAGATCAGTTGCATTCTTTTATAATTTACAATAATTATTTAAATATACAATCTAGAAGTCTTATTGCTTCTATACCTTTAATATGACAAAGAAAATAAGAATTGGGATTTTAAGTCCATCTAACATTGCAGAAAAAAGGTTTTTACCAGCATTAAATAAAAGTCTTACTTCAGAGTTTGTTGGTATGGCTCATGCTTCTGTTGATGAATGGGTAGGAGCTGATGAAAGAACTATAAGCTTAGAGAATAGAAAAACAAAAGTTATTTTAGAAAAATTTAATGGTAAGTTATTTGATAGTTATTACAGTCTTTTAACGTCAAGTGAAATAGATGCAGTTTATATACCACTTCCTCCAAGCTTACATTTTAAATGGGCTAAATTAGCATTAGAAAACTCAAAACATGTTTTACTTGAAAAGCCAGCTACAACTAAAATTGAAGATACATTAGAGTTAATTGAAATATCTAAGAAGAATAATTTAGCTCTACATGAAAACTATATGTTTGTTTACCATAATCAAATCAATTATATAAAGGAAATTATTGATTCCAACCAGATTGGAGATATAAGATTAATAAGATTATCATTTGAATTTCCTAAAAGAGCAAATAATGACTTTAGGTATAATAAAAATTTAGGTGGAGGAGCATTATTAGATTGTGGAGGTTATACGATAAAATACGCATCAATGCTCTTAGGAGAAACAGCAGAGATAAAGCAAGCAGTTTCAAATTATATAGATGGATTCAATGTAGATATATACGGTTCAGCTATTTTGAAAAATGAAGAAAATCATGTTGTACAATTATCTTTTGGTATGGATAATTCATATAGGTGTAGTATAGAAGTTTGGGGGAGTCTAGGTTCTATTTTTACAAATAGAGTTTTTACAGCTCCATATAATTATAATCCTATTATTGAAATAACAGTAAATAATGAAATGAAAAAAGTTGAACTTGAAAAAGATGATACTTTTTTGAAATCAATAAAATCATTCGAAAATTCAATTCAAGATATAAATATTAGAGAAAACACTTTTAAAGAAATTGAAAAACAAGCATATCTTATTGATAACTTTTTAAGAATTACAAACAATTAAACAAATGAATAATAAACCTATTTACGTAACTCAACCTTCCCTTCCACCTCTCGAGGAATATACCAAACTTTTAGAAGAAATTTGGGAGTCAGGTATTTTAACTCACAACGGCCCAAAAGTTATTCAACTAGAGAATGATTTAAGAAATAAATTAGGCACAAATCATTTATCTCTTGTTTCAAATGGTACAATAGCAATTCAAATAGCTATAAGAGCCCTCGAACTCAAAGGAGAAATTATTACCTCTGCATTTAGTTGGATTGCCACTGTTAGTGCTATTAAATATGAAGGCTGTAAGCCTGTTTTTTGTGATGCAGATCCTAAAACTTTTAATATTGATGTCAATAAGATTGAAGAATTAATCAATGAAAACACAGTAGCTATCATGCCAGTACATGTATTTGGAACACCTTGTGATGTTCACGCTATTGAAAAAATTGCAAAAAAACATAATTTAAAGGTAATTTACGATGCAGCACATGCTATTGGCTCAACAGTTGATGGAGAAAGCGCATTAAACTTTGGTGACATATCTGCAACTAGTTTACACGGAACCAAATTATTAAATACAGCTGAGGGGGGTGCATGTATTACTAATGATAAAGAACTCGATACAATTATAAGAAGAATACGTTTTTTTGGTCATAATGAACAAAAAGATGTCGTTATGGATGGGTTTAATGGTAAAATGACAGAAGTTCATGCAGCATTAGGAATAGCAAATCTAAAATATTATGATGAAGTCTTGAAAGATAGAAAGGAAAAATATCAATTATATCTTGATCTTTTATCAACTTCTAACAGATTTCAATTTCAGGATTTGTCTATTGGAGAAACCAATTATTCTTATTTCCCTATTGTTTTTAAGAGTGAAGAAGAGATGATAAATGTAATTGATAAATTAAGTCAAGAAAATATTTATCCGAGAAGGTATTTTTATCCTTCGTTAAATTCTTACAATAAAGTTGTCGATTATATTGAATGTCCAGTATCTGAGGATATATCCTCTAGAATACTTTGTTTACCTTTGTACAAAAAATTAGAAACTACCCACATAATAAATATTAGTAACATAATAAATAATAACCAATGAAAGATTTTTTAGATTTAATAGCAGAGGATGTTTTTGAAGACACAGACAGAAGTGAAATTACTCAGGATTCTGTTTTTGTAGATTTAGATGAATGGGATTCATTAACGGCTTTATCATTAATAGCTATGATTGATCAAGAATATGATGTAAAAATCACGGGAGATGAAATAAATTCATCAAAAACATTAGAGGATATTTTTGAAATCGTGCAGAAAAAGAAAGGATAATGGCAACATTTTCTATTGAAAATATTGAATTAAAAGGTGTAACTTGTTGTGTGCCATCTCAAATAGAAAATAATTATGACCTTGATATGTCTACTCAAGACATAGAGAAACTCATAAAATCTACAGGGATTAAACAAAGAAGAATAGCTACAGAAGATGTATGTACCTCAGATTTGTCTGTGGAAGCAGCAGAAGATTTGATAAAAAATCTAGAATGGAATAAAAATGACATAGAAATTTTAGTTTTTGTCTCACAAACACCAGATTATGTTTTACCCGTAACATCAACAATTATTCAAGATAAATTATCTCTTCCCAAATCAACAATAGCCTTTGATGTTCCTCTCGGATGTTCGGGCTATACATATGGATTGTCTATTATAGCGAGTATGATGAAGTCTATTGGTTTGAAAAAAGGTCTGTTGTTGGCTGGTGATACAATTAGTAAAATGGTTTCTAAAAAAGACAAGAGTACCTTGCCATTATTTGGAGATGCAAGTAGTGCCACTGCATTAGAGTTTGATGCCTCATCAGAAGGAATTAAATTTGATTTAGGTTCTGATGGTTCTGGAGCAGATTCTATTATTGTAAAAGATGGTGGTTATAGAAATGTTATCAACTCCAAATCATTTGAAATGGAATCAATTTCTGATGGAATTGAAAGAAATTCAAATCAATTGGTGCTAAATGGTATGGATGTATTTTCTTTTGGAATATCTCAAGCACCAAGAACTGTTAACAAACTATTGAAAAAATTCGAGATAGATAAAGACCTTATAGATTATTTTATTTTTCATCAAGCAAACATGATGATGAACAAATTTATAGAAAAGAAACTCAAACTTTCAAGTGAAAGAGTTTTATACTCTTTAGGCGAATTTGGCAATACTTCCTCTGCAAGTATTCCAATAACCTTAGTATCACACCTTAATAAACAGCCTATTTTGAAAGATACAAACCTACTTTTATGTGGTTTTGGTGTCGGTCTATCTTGGGGAACTGCTCAATTAAATATTCAAAAAGATTTTAAGTATAATTTGATAGAAAAATGAAAACATCTCCTTTTGATTTATCAGGTAAATTTTTTTTAGTAACTGGTGCATCATCAGGTATTGGCAAGCAGGTAGCCATTACTTTGAACGCAATGGGTGCTAATATTTATATTAATGGAAGAAATCTTCAAAGATTAGAAGATACCAGAAATCAACTTTGCAATAAAGATTTGGAATGTCATATTATCAGTGGAGACTTAACAGAAGTTGCAACCATAAGAAAAATTACTTCTAAAATAGAAAGTGTAGATGGGGTAGTATTTGCATCTGGTATTATGAAATTATTGCCATTTAAATTTATTCAATTTGAAGACTTGGATGCTATGATGAATGTTAATTTTAGAGCCCCCATTCATTTTACTTTAGAGTTATTTAAGAAGAAAAAGCTTAATAGTGGAGGTTCTATTGTTTATATAACTTCAATCAATGGTTCAGTTGTTGGATCTAAAGCTAATTCAGTATACGCAGCCAGTAAGGGAGCATTATCGGGTATGGCCAAGGCTATGTCTCTAGATTTGGCTAAAAATAAAATTAGAGTTAATGAAATAGCTCCTGGAATGATAAAAACAGAGGGTATTATAGAGAGTTTAGATAATGTATCAAATGATTATATTTCTAAAGATGTTTTAAAATACCCATTAAAATCGTATGGAACTCCTGAGGACGTTGCAAATGGTTGTGTTTATTTACTATCTGACGCAAGCAAATGGGTTACTGGAACGAAATTAGTAATAGATGGAGGTTTCACAGCACAATAATACACTATAGATGGCTTACATAAAATCAGTTTCATATTATCTCCCCCAAAAAAACCTGACAAACGAATTAATAAACAAAGACTTTCCAGAATGGGATATTGAAAAAATTAGTTCTAAAACGGGTATTAATTCAAGGCATATTAGTGGAAAAGATGAGTTTTCCTCTGATATGGCTTATAAAGTTGCGAATAAACTCTTTGAAGAGCATAATATTGATAAAGATGATATAGATTTTTTACTTCTTTGTACGCAAAGTCCAGATTATTTTCTACCCACAACAGCCTGTATACTTCAAGACATAATAGGACTAAAACCATCAATTGGAGCTTTAGATTTTAACTTGGGTTGTTCTGGCTATGTATATGGTTTAAGCTTAGCAAAAGGTTTGATAAAAGGGCAAATGGCAAAAAATGTATTGTTAATTACCTCTGAAACCTATTCGAAGTTTATTCATAAAAATGATAAAAGTAACAAAACGATTTTCGGAGATGCAGCAGCAGCAACTTTAATATCTGCAGAATCTGGTATCTTTGAGATTGATAAATTTGTTTTTGGAACAGATGGATCTGGTTACGAAAATCTGATTGTAAAAAATGGAGGTATGCGTCATCCAATAAATAAAATTAGTGAGGATATTGTTGATAATTACGGTAATACGCATAATGCGAATAATTTATACATGAATGGTCCTGAAATATTTAATTTTACAGGTGAGTTCGTGCCTAAGTTAACAGATGCCATATTAGAAAAAGCAGGTTTAACGAAAGACAACACAGATTTGTTTATTTTTCATCAAGCAAATAAGTTTATGCTTAATTTTTTACGAAAGAAAATTAGAATTCCAAAGGAAAAATTCTTTGTTAGTATGGAGCATTGTGGTAATACAGTTTCCTCAACAATTCCCATAGCAATCTATGACGCTATGAAGCAAGGGCGATTCATAAATACAAAAAACATTGTACTCGAAGGTTTTGGAGTTGGTTATTCTTGGGCAGCTTGTAACTTAAAACTTGTTTGATGAAAAACCTTATAATCATTGGTGCAAGAGGCTTTGGTAGAGAAGTATTTGATTTAGCAAAACAGTGTGAAGGTTTTAGTAAAGATTATACTATCAAAGGTTTTTTAGATGACAAAAAAGATGCTTTAGATAAATTTGCAAATTATCCTCCTATTTTATCTTCTGTCGAAAGCTATACAATTAAAAAAGAAGATGTTTTTATATGTGCTTTAGGAGATGTCAAATGGAAAGAAAAATATGTTGATATCATCTTACAAAAAGGAGGCTCTTTTATAAACTTGATTCATCCTACCGCCATTATAAATTCTAATTGTATTCTAGGAAAAGGATTAATCATTTTAAGTCGAGTTAATATTAGTAATGATTGTCATTTAGACGATTTTATTTCCATACAACCTTTCTCTGCAATAGGGCATGATGTTCGTATCGGATCTTACTGTCACTTAAATGCTTACAGTTTTATGGGGGGGTATTCTATTTTAGAATCTAAAGTAACATTGCACACTAAAGCTACAATATTACCAAATAAAAAAGTAGGACATGGCTCAACAGTTGGTGCAATGAGTCTAGTGATTAAAAATGTAAAACCAAATGTAACGGTCTTTGGATCACCAGCTAAAAAACTATAAAAATTCATGAATTATGTAATTATACATTTTTTTAAAGCATCTTCATCTGCTACAAGTCCTGTAATTATTGAGCAAATTCTAGCTGATAGTCATCTTCTAAGACCATTGGTAGAGAAACACGTTTTTTTTATTTTTGGAGAAAAAACAGATTACTATAAAGAGTTAACAAAAAAAGCTTCACTTTTTTTTTTTCAAGATAAAAACTCATTAATTCAACATCTCAAAACATATCAAGATTATCGATTAATAGTCCACGGACTTCCTTTTAAAAGTATATTTAAAGACTTTCTATTTTCAGGAATTAAATTAAAGAATATTTCATGGGTTAATTGGGGACATGGACATAGCTACTCTAGAAGGGAACTTTTTAAAAAACTTTTGGATAAGTATATTATGCAAAAATTAAATTCAATCATCGCCTTAACAAAGTATGATGAATATTTAATGGAAAGACTCTACAAATCAAACAACGTTCATTTCTTACCTTACAGATCAGAAAGTATTCAAAACCTATTTCATAATAGTCTAACTTCAATCAAACACTCTGGCCGAAATATTTTGCTAGGAGTTAGTGCAGGTAAACCACAGAGACATGCAGTGGGGATAGAGTATTTGTCAAAACTGAATTTGAAAGACATAAATGTATTTTCCCCGTTAAGCTATAATATTAATGATGAAAATTATATACAATCAGTCATCGATGTGGGGCAGCAAAAACTAGGAGATCATTTTAATCCTGTAAAAAAATTAATGCCCATTGATGAATATGTTGATTTTTTAAGAAAAATGGATATGATTATTTTACCCTCCCTAAAGCAAAATGGTTTATTTAACATTTATATATTGTTATATCTTGGAAAGAAAATTTTTGTCCCTGAAAAAAGTAATATTTATATAAGTCTTACAAAACTTGGACTTCAAGTTGAAACTTTAGATTCAATAAATAATTACTCAGTTACAACAGAGTATGATAAGGATATACAAAGAAAGAATAAGCAAATTATTTTAGACTTATTTGATTTAGACAAGACTGCAGAAAATATGAAGCTTTTTTATAGCAAATTATGTTCAACTAAAAAATAGTATTCGCCTAATGAAACGTATAATTTTAAGCGAATCTTCTTATGACTTTAAGTACAAAAGTATTCTATCTCAGTTAGAAGACTTTCAGGTGATAGAAGGTGGGTTTTTTAAGTTACTAAAGATTCTTGCTACAAGAAAATCGTATTATCATATTCGATATATTAAATACCGTGGAAAAATTGTTACAGTTCTTAGCTATTTAATAATTGCCTTATTAGCTAAACTCTCTGGATCAAAAATTATATGGTCATGTCATAACATCTATGAACATAATTTTAATTCTAAGAGATATAATGATTTTTTGCGAATTCTTTTAGCAAAAATTTCCTATAAAATTGTTGTGTTTCATCAAGATTTAAAACCATATCTTCCTAAAAGTTCTGAACAAAAAATTTACGTAGCATCGTTTGGAAATTATAAAGAATTTATAGAAAAGCAAACTGAACAGAACAAAGAATTTCAGCAGCAATATAAGAATTGGCTAAATCTACAGAACATTAATTCTCCAGATTTAGTTTCTATTTCCGCAGCAAAAAGCAATAGTCTCGATTATTTTATGCCCAAATTAAATGACAATTATAATTTCCTAGTTATTGCTCCTAATGTTCCTTTTAATATTAATTTAGAATCAAATAATATATTTATATATAATAACTCATTTGTAAAAGCAGAAATTAAAAATATTTTAAGAAATTCAAAAAATTTAATTGGGATAATAACTCACAATAATATTTCTGTGCCAACCTCTATTTATTTATTCGCTAGCTATGGTGTTCCAGTTATTGTCATGGATATCAGTCCTTTAAACTCGCTGGTCAAGGATTTTGGTATTGGTGAGATAGTTAAAACTCAAAATGATATTAATTCATCCATAAAAAAAATCAAGAAAAATTATAATTCATATCAAATTAAGTGTGAAGAATTTATAAGTATAAACTCTTGGGATAATTCAAGAGAAACACATAAATCGATATTCAAATGATAGTTTTTTTAATTCTTACTTTCTATGTTTTTATTAAATGTGATAAAATGCTATTTACTATTATGTACTGCGCTAGTTTCACTTTTTTAGCTTTTTTTTTATTTGAAGTTGGTTTAACTAATGTTGAGTATTTAGCAAGTGATGAATATAGATTTTTTCATTTGTCAGAAATTTATTTGCAAGAAGAAAATGACAGAACACTTTGGCTTTACATAAATGTTTTGCTAAAAAATTATGATTTATTTGGAGAGTATTTTATTAAGTTATTAAATATACCTTTATGTGTTTATCTTATTCATAAGGTAAATTCAATTTTTGATATAAAAAATAAACTTATTGTATACCTTTTAGCTCCTTATATTATAGTTTTAAGTATATCTAATTTAAGAGATGTATTAATATTTATAAGTACTATTCATTTTTGCTTAGCATTAGAAAAATTGAAAACTATCAATATTAAAAATTTAATTTATTTATTATTTTCAGCTTTTTTACTTTTTACTTTACGGCCAATCATTCTTTTTGTTTCAATTGGCTTGTATCTTACTGTAAATTTTAAAAAATATTTTAAAAATATTTTTAAAAAACCTATTAATATAATCTTTATTTTTCTTATATTTTTATCCATTATTTCTTATTCATCTGCATACATAAATCAAATTTTATATAATGGAAGTTATTTCTTGACTCAGGGTTTAGCCCTCAAATCAGAAACAAAAGGCTTTAACCAATATTTTTATCCGAATAATTTACCTTTAACTTTTTCATATGCTTCTCTACGATATGTTTTTACCCCAATGCCAACATCAATTGTAGAAAGATTGTTTTCTGATCATTTTTATAAGCATGGAATAATTTCTGAAATAGTTAGACTTTTTCATCAGCTTATTTATTTTTATCTATTATTCTTCATGTTTTTCAATTTAAAGAAGATATATAGACTATTAAAAAATTTAAATTCTTTGTATAAGTTAATTCTTCTTAATCTATTAGTTTATATGCCTATATATACTCTTTACGCATTTGGAGGTGTTCATCAAAGAACAAAATTTCCTTTTCAACTCGCTTTAATTATAATTTATGTCCTTTATCAACAGAAGAAAAAAAATCTCATTACACGTAAAAACTGACCTAAATACCGACGGTAGAGTTCTGGCTTGGATAGATACATTAACTGAAAATTATAAAAATATTGATTTTTGTATTTCTATATATTCTGACAGGTCTATCAATTTAAAATTTCCAGTTAACGTAAAAATTAATGAAATTAAAGTATATTTTAAATCTATTAATAATTCCTTTTTCTCGATTTTAAGACTTCTGAATTACGCCTTTAAAGATTTTTTATTCTTAATTAAATTTCAGCCCTCAGTTATGATAGTTCAGGATAAAAATGCATTATTGGCACCAATGTTATACAAAATATTTGTGAGTAAGTCATCTTTAATTTATGACGATCATGAATTATTCAATTTTCCATTAACTTTAGAAGACAAACTTTTCTTTATTATTGAAAAGTTGTCATATAAAATAAGTAATAATGTAGTGGTAGCCAACAAGTATAGGAAGAAAATTATTTCAAGATTATACAATACAGATAGAGAGATTTTCATCTTACAAAATTATTATCATGACCGTTTCAATAGTAAGAATTTAGATTTATCAGTGAATACAAAAAAAGCAATTGATGTTATTTGTGAATTAAAAACTCAAAATAAGATATTAGTTTTACATCAAGGTCGTATAACTAAACAAAGAGGAGAAGATAAGATTTTAGAACTATTATCGACTCTTGATGATAAATATCATTTCTGTTTTATTGGTGACGAGACGTATGATTTTGGATTGATAAGCTCTAGAAATAACTTCACTGTTTTGGGGAAAATTCCTTATTCTGAGTTGAAAATAATATATAAAGAAATTAACATTACCGTTATTTTTTATGAAGACAAGTATATAAATAATAGGTATTGCGCCCCAAATAGATTGTTTATGTCAATGTATTTTAACATGTTCATTATTACAAATAATAATATTTCGATGGTGGATTCTTTAAAAAATTATAATAAAAAAATGGTTTATTCTAAAAATAATATGAACCTTAATTTTAATACTCCTAATATCAATATAATTAATAAAGAGTATGGTTTTATTTTTAATAATTCTAAATTAATTAATTCTCTAATTTCTAAAAATCTTTGATTTGAACATATGTATTATTTATAATTTGACTCAAAAGTATAGAGAGTCTATTTGGAGAGAATTGTCAAATGATTCTTGGAACTTTGAAATTTATTCTGATTATTTAACAAATTTATCAATCAAACAAATTGATAAAAAAAATATTAAGGGTTTCAATGATAATGCTGATTTAAATATATTTCCATTTTTGAAAAATATTTACTTAAAAAAGATATTAATTTTTCAAAAAAATCTATTTAATATAATAAAATCTAAACCTTATGATATTTATATTTTTCTTGGAGATATTTATAGTCTATCAACATGGCTTTCGTTAATTTATTTAAAATTAAAAAATCATAAAACTATTATTTGGACACATGGTGCCTATGGAAACGAAAATATCATTAAAAGATACTATTATAAAACTTTCTTAAAATTAGCTGATGGTATATTAGTTTATGAAAATCGAGCTAAGAAAATTTTAATAAATGAATTTAAACTTAAATCTGAGGTTAGTGTTGTTTACAATTCATTAGATTACAAATTGCAAAATAAAATAAAATTAAATTTATTTTCTAAGCCTAAACTATCAAACTCCAAATATTTTTGCTTTATTGGAGGTATCCAAAAACGTAAAAATATTCAAATTTTACTTGATTCATTCATTCATTTGAAAAATAAAAATATTTTACCTAATTATAAGTTGTTCATAATTGGAGACGGAATTGACTTTAATTATTATTCAAATAAATATAAAACTGATGATATAGTTTTTACTGGAGCAATTTATGATGAAGAGACTATTGCAAATTACTTATACAACGCTGAAGCGATGATTAGTCCAGGACATGTTGGTCTAAATGTAATTCATTCTCTTTCATATGGAACTCCTGTTATAACTCATTCTAATCATTATAACCATGCTCCAGAGTTTGAGGCTATTACTAATGAAACAGGGGCTTTTTTTAACGAGGGTTCCTTAGAAAGTCTCTCAAATACAATTATTAAATGGGTCGAATCAAAAAGAGATAGAAACATAACAAGATTAAAATGTTATAAAATTATTGACAAATATTATAATCCTTTTAATCAGAAATTAATAATTAAAAAATTAATAAATAATATAATAAAATGATAAAGAAGGTTCAGTCATATTTAACTTATCTGATTCTTAAGTTATATAATAAAAATCTAATTGTAGGGAAAAATTTTATTTGTGGAAAATCACCTTCAATTAGTAAAAAGAATTCAATTAAAATTGGAGATAATTTTTATATGGGTAATTATTGTGATTTATCTTCTAACTTAGAAATAGGGAATAATGTTCTAGTAGGATCTAAAGTATCATTCGTTGGAGGTGATCACAAGATTGACAATATTAAAGACAAATTGATTAGAAATTCAGGAAGAGATGTTTTAAAAACTACAATTATTGAAGATAATGTTTGGATCGGTACTTCTTCAATAATTTTACAAGGTATATACGTAGCGTCTGGCTCTGTAATAGCAGCAGGCTCTGTCCTTACTAAATCTACTAGAAATAATGAAATTTGGGCTGGTAATCCAGCTACATTAATAAGAAAAAGAAAATAATGAAAATATCAGTCTTAATTTTAACGCACAATGAAGAACTAAACATTAAAAAAACTATTTTAAATGTAATTAATTGGGCTGATGAAGTTATAGTGATCGACTCTTTCTCTGATGACAACACAATCAAAATATTAGAAGAATTTAATATAAAAATTTATTATAATAAATTTATAAATTTCAAGGAACAGAGACTATTCGCACTTAATAAAACATCAATTAGTAATGAATGGGTTTTATTTCTTGATGCTGATGAGTGGTTGACGGATTCTTTAAAGTTAGAAATTAAAAAGACCATTAAATTTACTGAATTTGATGGATTTTTAATTAAAAGGAGATTTTATTTTATGGGATCTTGGATTAAATATGGCGGTTATTACCCTTCTTGGAATTTAAGGTTATTTAAAAGGAAATTGGCATCCATCAATAGAGATATAAATGAGCATATAGAGATAGATGGGATTGTTTCTAAGTTAAAGAACGATATGGTTGACGAGAATCAAAAAAAATTTAGCCAGTGGATAACAAAACATAATAAATATTCAGATCTTGAAAGTGTTCAACTTACAAGAAAAGATACCGATCAATTAGCTGTTTTTTTTGGTAATCCAATCGAAAGAAAAAGGTGGATTAGAGAAAAAATATGGAATAAAATGATGCCCCCTTTAATCAGACCCTTCATATATTTTATTTACCGATATTTTTTTAGATTAGGTTTTTTAGATGGAAGAGCTGGATTTATTTACCATTTCAATCATGCACTTGTTTATAGATTATTTATAGATATTAAATTTTTAGAATTAAAAAAACATGAAACAGATAATACAAGACCTTAAAAAAGGTGATACAATTTTAGAAGAAGTCCCAGTTCCTAGAGTAAAACCTGGAAGTGTTCTTATTCAAACTACAAGAACATTAGTTTCATTAGGAACTGAGAGAATGTTAGTCGATTTTGGTAAAGCAAACTTTATTCAGAAAGCAAAACAACAGCCAGACAAGGTTAAAATGGTGTTAGATAAGATTAAGACAGATGGATTAAGACCAACTATGGAAGCTGTTTTTAATAAACTTGGTCAACCGCTACCTCTTGGATATTGTAATGTAGGTAAGGTTGTTGCTGTCGGTAAAGGAGTTACAGAATTTTCTATTGGAGACAGAGTTGCATCAAATGGAAATCACGCAGAATTTGTTTGTATTCCCAAAAATTTAGTTGCAAAAATTCCGAATAATGTAACAGATGAGGAAGCTGCTTTTACAGTTATAGGAGCAATTGGTCTTCAGGGCATTAGATTATTACAACCAACATTTGGAGAAACGATTGTGGTTGTTGGTCTTGGTTTAATAGGGCTTATTACTGCAGAACTGTTGTTAGCAAATGGATGTAATGTGATAGGTTTTGATTTTGATCCAGAAAAAATTAGAATTGCAAAACAAAAAGGTATTATAGCTATTAATCCATCCGAAGGAACTGATCAGGTAAAGTTTGTAGAATCTTACACTAATGGAGTTGGTGCAGATGGAGTAATTATTACGGCTTCAAATAAAAGCAATGAAATTATTTCTCAATCTGCAAATATGTGTAGAAAAAGAGGACGGATAATTCTTGTTGGGGTAATTGGTTT
>Ga0209532_1001074_pt1 | contig 22282 bp, 37 predicted proteins | sample COG_02_FD_184746 | JGI IMG/M metagenome (GOLD analysis project Ga0209532, IMG submission 184746) | Pelagic Microbial community sample from North Sea - COGITO 998_met_02 (SPAdes) (version 2) | ecosystem: Environmental > Aquatic > Marine > Neritic zone/Coastal water | place: Helgoland, sampling... | reverse complement strand
TGCCTCAAACAGCCTCCTCAACAACCCCTCTGATGGGGTCAGGAATCCCGTTTCCACTCGCTGTCTCTGGGCAACTTTGGGCTATCTTAGTCTGCACTACAAAATACCTTATAAATAGTAGAGTAGTTTGCTGCTAAATCTACCGTCCAAGAAAGCTCAAGTGCCAGTTTTTCATTTTTTGGATTCTGCTCCAACTTAGACCAAATATTAGGAGTGGTAGATAAAAGATAATCAATGACATTCGACATATCATTGCATTGGTAATCTTCATATTTTTTTGTGTCTGCAACCCCCTGTGTTGCAACGAAAATGAAAATTATTGATAAAATGTTTCTCATAACTATCCTCCAAAAATTAATACAAAGTTTATTCAGAGATAAGCACAGGTAACATTCATAAACAATATCAAGAATAATTAGGCGCAAAACACCCTACTCGCTGTCTTTGGGCAAGGTTTTTGGACTATGTCCCTCGGATTGGTTTTGGGTCATTTTCTGGGCTAGTGTGCCTTCTAAGAAAGAACTCCCAATGTTCTTCAGTATCGTACACAGGAACCTTCTTGGCCTTCTGTTCTGAGACCATTAGCTCCCAAATCTGTCTTAATGTCATAGAGTTCTCAGGAATACCGTGAAGTATGTTTACATTCTTTCTGCTAATCTTGGCAGTCTTAAGCTTACGAAGAAGGTCTGTTGTAGCACCTACACTCCTACCCTCGTGTTCATAGATGATAAAACCCTTGTTGTTCAGAGCAGTCTTGGCTTCTTCCCTTGTGGGTTTGAATAAAGGCACTTCAGGAAGACCTACCCTTTGCCTGTCGCTTTCCAGTAAACGGCTTATATGTGGCGTTCTTCTGGGTTTTTGCGTATTCGGTTTTAGCAAGCATTTCTTGTTTCTTCTTCACAAGAGCCTCTAGCTTCTCTTTAGGAGTTTGTTCAGTCATTTGGTTCCTCACTGTCGTAATTAGCATCCACAAACCCTGTCCCATAAACCTCGTTACTAATATCCATAAAGTCTGTCATTACACTTAACTGGTAGTAGGAAATCCTTTGAGCATCCGATTCGAATTCTGATAACTCAGGGTCGTCCAAAACTTTTAGAATAAGGCTATCAGACAATAACATCGAATATAGATGATGGACTGGGTAAAGAACCCCTTTATCGTTTGGAGGGTTATCCTTGTAAATCTCCTCAAACAAGAACTCCTGAAATTCTCGACGGGCATTTGTAACCCTTACGTGGTCTTCTTCTGAAAGCTCTGGGTCGGCTTGAACAGTCCTACCGAATTTAATTACATTATCGCTCATCTGGGAAATCCTTTAAATTGGGATGAGGAATTCCTTGCTCAAGTCGAAACCTGAGAAGTCAGCTGGTGGAGCCGAAACCAGAATCCCTCTCAAGGTTTTTACCAAATGGTCAGGAAAGTACAACAAGTATCATTCTAAAACAGTGCCAGAGGCCACGCAGAGCATCGTTAGCTATACCTAGACCCGCTGAGCGTGACGAGAGAGCTTAAAAATACTTCAAGAATTTCCTGTTTTTGGTTAATATTCGGTGTTTTCTTTGCAGTGAACTCTATGGTCATTGGGATAACATACATAAACCTTACCTTTGTGTGCCATTACGAAGCCCTGTCTCAGAGTACTGATAAGCTTACCTTTTGGTATAATCGTGTTAGCTGTTTTAATCCTTAGGTTACGAGTATCAGCAAACCCTGCGGTTGCTATTACTGATAGCATTACTGCTGTTATTAGTGTCTTCATTTTAATCTCCTTATGATATTTTCATCTTTTTACCAGAAGGTCAGAGAATGACAACAGAATGTCAAAAACAGACACCCTACTCCCGTCAAACCGAGTGATAACAAAGTTATCAAAAGGAGAATAAGATGGTTGAAGCAGGGAAACGCGTTAAAGTAATTGCAGATGGCGAAGTCATAGGCACAGGTGTAATCCTAGCTAAAGACAAGCGTGTATTATCTCCACAGGATGATGAGATACAAATACTCATGGACACATCAACAGAAGAAGATACTGAAATATTCTCTGTATTCGCTGGGCAAGAGTACTTCCTTACAGAAGTTTAAAAGTACAAAAAAACTGACATTTTGCTGAAATCAGACAAACGCTCAGAGTGCCCCAATGTGCATGTCTGGTGGGCAGTAGGCCTTTTGATTGCCACACACTCAAAAACATGCGGAGCCGTTATCAGAGCTATCTCTTTGACAGATTTTTCGGGTCAAAATAGTCCTGAATATATGAAGGTAGAGAAACAAAGTTTTTTCTACGCGAGAAAGCGAAAATTACTCACAAAAATACCACAAAACCGACTTATGTCACAATCCATGACAATATTATTATGGCTAATCTGTGACATAACTTGAGGCTATGATACTCAGAACTATAGCAGAGTGCCCCAAAGTGGCTCCCTAACAGGAAGTAGGATTTTGGATGATAAACCATTCAGAACAAACTATGATAATTTGGCCAAAATAGCTGAAACTAACCCCGCCATAACCATAGCAGAGTGCCCCAAAGTTGCCCAGAGACAGCAAGTAGGGTTTTGGATAGAAACCTAATCACCATAAACTATGGCAAATTTGCTGAAATTATCCAAAAGTAGGCAAAATATCGATACCAGAGGCCACCGAGAGCTTTAAAAGTGATACCTATGTATGCTGAACGGCACGAGAGAGCCTAATAAACTGGAGGATTTCCTCCTATTTGATAAAATCATAGCCCAAAAAAGATGTCCTTTTGCGACGTTTTCCTAAAACTCCCAGAGTGCCACAATCTGCACCCCTGACAGGCAGTAGCCAAAGTGAATGGGGACTGTTTGCGGAGGGGGTTGCTGTGATGATTCTGGGCACATTTTTGGGGGACAATAATGAGGGCAATCGTGAGTGGTCGGGAACCATTTTGTTTCTACGCGTAGAAGCGAAAACCTCATAAAAATGACGAAAAATATGTCAAAAAACGACGCAAACACAGACAACAGGCAACAGACAATAGAAAAGAGAATAACAATGTACTATGAATACGATAACGACTATGACGACTATGAGATGGAAGAAGAAAACAAACATAAGCCAAAGACTACACCGAAGGAATTCTATGTGTATGTCCATACTAACTCAGCAGGGGAAATCCTCTATGTGGGTAATGGTATCGCTGATGCTTGGTTTTCTAAGAAGCATATGTCCACAGACCACAAAGAAGCAATCAGGTCAGGTAAGATAACAGGTATGAATATATTAACATACCACTCAAGCCTAGATGCTTCAGCACAAGCCAAACGAAAGCTGATAGCTGAACATGAGCCTATTCTAAATGAAAAGGTTGTGTATGACCCAAAAACATACTGGGAAGAAGACATTACAAGAGGCAGAGTTAACCTCAGTACACCTAAATCTGATGAGCTAAAGCTGTTTAAAGCAGAATTAGAGGAATTCCTTGAGGGACAAGCGGGCAAAAGACGCAAGCTTAAAGAAACTTTCTCACTTAAAGCTGACACTCCTTGGGGTCAGAAGCTTAAAGGAAAGAAACTAGAGAAGCTAAAGAAGGCTATCTGGTTAAAGGACATGTGTAAGTTCTACAACTACGAGATTGTATCTGTAGCTGGACGCGCTGGTGGCACTACAATAGCCCCAAAATAGCGGAAGTATGGCAAAATAGCGCCTAAAACCCCCCTATATTCCCCCCAATCTATGCCTCGTAAGATATTGTTTTTAATAGACTTAAAAGGCACCGATTATGGATAATAAGTAATAATATAATTTTAATTATCTTCATGCGACCTGATTTTTAGATTGGGTTTTTAAAACCAAGGTGCCTTGTTGCATCTTAGAACCAATCCCCATTTAAAATAAGGAAATAACCATGAGCTACACAAAGCTGCCCCGTGGAAAGCGGGTAATGAGAATAAGCGATGTTAAGACTAAAGAGATTGTCTTGCCATATGCTACCAATGAAGACCTAAGAGAGATATTAGGGTTCACAGACACCGACATTAAGAACCTTTACGCTGTTATGGCTGGGGATACTCCTAGCGTAAAAGGCTATGCTATTGAGTCAGTCGGCGTATTGAGAGACTTTTAGATGGCTAAGTTAAAGAAGCCCCCTCACCAACAAGAGAGCAACGATGCATATGAAGGTGTTCTATTACATTTAGACGAAAGCGCTCGCATAGTCAGGTGTAATGCTGACACCCAATATATTCTACAAAGAAAACAAGGGCAACTCTGGCATGGTAAATCTTACTGTGTGACTAAAGAGGCTCTTATTAGAGACGCTGGTTATTTAAACCAAAGCTTCAGTGAAGCTGTCGAACAACACTTCAGATAAATCCCTGACAACACAAAGGAGCAGTAATATGCCCGAACACAGAACATCTCAGCGGTTCTTAATTGAATTATCGCTGTTAAATGAACTTAGTGCTTACGCTGATAAGCAAGACGAAACTTTTAGCGACCTAATTAACAAGGCTATTCGAGAGTTTCTCAGCAACCAATAAAACAACTACCCTAAATTAATGCCCTAGAGGCAAAGGAAAAGAACAATGACACTACTAATATTAACAACACCACTAGCCTGTTATGGCGCTCACCAGTTATGCTTCAATATCACTCAGAAGCTATACGGCACAGGTGACAAGCGATGATAATCCTAGATAGCTTTGTCTACACTTGGACAAACAAGGATACAGGAAAACAATACAGCGAATACTTGGAGCCAAAGATGCTCTGACAGTTGTTTCTTAAACAAGGAACAATCCAATGAACAATACACAAATTAAATTCATAGAAACATCAGAAGGCTTCGAAACAATCGGAGGCCTTGGATGTACCCTATTGCCCAAATCTAACGGGCGCTGGGCGGTGTGGAGAGGAACGCATGAGTTCACAGCTACATCCCTCGAAAGAGCTAAACAGCTCGCTATAAACCTATCCTTCAAAGAAAACTGGATAGACTAATTTAACAATAAGGAAATAATGATGACAAATAGAATTACAGAAAATGATACAGTAATCTTCGCTTCAACAGACAACAAAACAATCTTCGATAACTACAGCAAGCATACCTATGTGGGTAATAGCGGATGGGGTTATGATAATGGGGAAATATCAGAGTACACTAATGTATTCTTTGTCCCAGACGATGCCCTAGAAAGCTTCTCAGCGAGGATTAAACGAGATTACGATACTGTGGATGTTCTAAATGGATAAGCAAACAGTAAAGACAATTAATGGCGTTACATGTGTAGGTGAAATAACTGAAAACACAGAGCGCTTAGAGTTCTACACTTGGGACTTAGGAAACGGTAGACAAAGACACCTTGAGAACAGGCTCGTTTTAGAGGCTACAATGCCGTTATTATATGACGACCCTATCACATTTGAGTGGATGGTGGAGCAAAGAAACTCTCCCGAAGCTACTTGGAAATATGACCAGATAGTAGCTGTCTAATCAAAAATCACGAAATAATTGTACGGGCTTTCTGGAAGGAAGGCTCGTGCTGACCAATGAACACTCCTCATAGATTAAGGAACAATGACAATGAATAACACACAATTTACTGTTTTTAATTCTCTGTATGAAACAGAAGTCTTGGAAACAAACCAAAAGAACGCACCTTGGGAAGCTCTGGCAAGAAAGCTACAGCAACCAGTGGCAATAGAAGACAAGAGTAAAGGAAAGATGTTCTCAGGAGCTGCTTTCAAACAAGGTGGACGCAGATGTAATGATGATATTACAGCACACCATTTACTTGTCTTAGACATAGACGAAGGTTGGCATCCGCTGATGTTTGTAGAGCAGTTTACGAACACAGAGTTCTTACTTTACACTTCGTACAACCATAACTGGGACGGCGAGAAGATTAACAAAGATGTTATGAAGTTTCGGGTAGTAATGCCCTTGGCCAACCCTGTTAATCCAGAACATTTCAGAAAAATGAAGTCAGTGTTAATTAAACACTTCGAGGGGATAGACCCTGCTAGTTTTGTATCATCACAAGCTTTCTTCTTACCTTCACATCATCCTGACCGCGCTGGGCTATTCCAGAGTATTCATAACAAGGGCGATAGGTTCGATTTCGATAAGTTCCAAGTGGAGCTATTCATCCAACAGCAGAAGGCTTTGTATCAAAGAAAGCGCTCTGAAAATAATAGAAGCGATGAACGAGTGACACCCATAAATGAGGCTGTCGAGTTGCTTAAAGGAATGTCGTCAGATGTTGATTACTCAATCTGGTGGAAGGTTGGAGCCTGTTTAAAGAACCTCTATGGAGAGAATGGTTTCAAACTCTGGCTAGACTGGAGTGCCAAAGGACAAACCTTTGATGGAAGTGAAACAAAGCTTCAAAGCAAATGGAACGGTTTCAATGAAACCTCAAACTATACCTACGGATATCTGGTCAACAGAAGCCGTGAATACCCAATTTAAATGGAAAGATAACAATGGAACCTCTCAAGAAAAGAGATTTAAGGATAAGGCTGAATAAAGAAACTGCCGAAGCCTTGGGCTTTCTTATGGATGAACAAAACATAAGCGCCACACAATTAATCACAAAATTAATCTTTACAGCCACAAAAGAGGCGAAGGACAAACAAAATGACATTTCAAATAATACCAAACAACAATCCTGATATCGAGGATTACAACAAGTTAGACGACAACATCGATACAGATGTAGCCTTCCAAGATAATCTAGCTGAAGCTCTAAGAGGATTTACTGGAGCAGAAGCACATGAGAAGATGAAATGGTTCGAGAATGTAATGACAGCCATGTCAGCAGGCTTCCCAGACAATCGTGAAGATTTATTTGGTGACTCGCTAATGAGGCTAGATGACTTCCTGAAATTACAGATACCTCCATCAAAACCTCTGATAAAAGGACTTTTAGATGAATCAGAGAGTATGCTTGTTCACGCCCCTGCTGGCGCGGGTAAGTCAATAATAAGCCAAATGCTTTCCTTGTGGTTATCGGGTGATGAACACTCGCTGGGCGCTTGGGATAATAACGGTGGCAATCATACAGTGATGTATGTGGATGGTGAAATGAACGCACCTACAGGTCAAAGCCGTTTCGCAAGTTTAGCAAAGCTATTGCCCGCTGATGGTTCTAATTTCATCTACTTTAATGCTATTCGCTCAAAGGCAACGAATGTTCACTTGCTTGATGAAACATACCAACAATCAGTCATTAACCAGATTACAGCAAACAAAGTTAAGTTAGTTGTTTTAGATAACTGGAGGACTATGGCTGGAGGCGGTGATGAGAATAACGCTTCTACTGTTAATGACTTCAACAAGTTTATTGATGCTATCCACGCAACAGGTTGTTCAACTATTGTTGTTCACCACTCTAATAAGGCTTCTGGAGTTGACGGTTGGCCAGTTTATTCAGGTACAACTAATTTCGAACGCCCCTACTCAGTTGTGATGGCACTTAAAACTCAACAGGTTTATAACCAAGATGACCCAAAACAGGTTATGGGATTTAAAATAACCAAGCAAAGAGCTTCTAACCTTGCTACCAGAGAAGGTATTATTACCATAGATGATAATTATGGCATTACTGTAACAGGTGGTGGAGCAGAACCTATCGAGCTTACTCCAGAGGAAATGGTAACAATCTCCAATCTTGAGGCACAGTATCACGATATCTTAGATGAGAGTTTCGTAGTACCTCACGGCAAAGGCTCAATACTATGGCAGAGTTGTTGTTCTAATTTCATTGGAGCAAAAGGCTTCCCACAGTCTGAAAGTGCTTCCAAGAACCTCAAGAGACTTCTCGACAGGCTTAGAAGAAAGAAGAACATCGTAGCGAAAGCTGGCGGTGAATTCACAAGAGTTTAAATACAGACACAATTCAAAAGGGTTTTCGGTATATCTGGAACCCCTTTTGAAAACCCCTTCTTTATCCCTTTTGAACCCCTAAAAACCCCTTTTGATAGCTAACCCTATGATAAATAACAAAAAGTACGGGAATCTAGTACCCCTTTTGAAAAGGGATTTTGGAAACCCCTTTTGAATGAAATAGGCTAAAAATAATTGATATAAAACAATAGCTTAGACAAAAGGGGAAAGGGGTTCCTATATATATTCATAAAAACCCCTTTTGACCTGACTTGAGGGGTAAAGAGAAAATCTAAAAGATTTTTTCTCTTATACTCCCTAACTCATTGGCACGACTGATTAGAGAGATTTAATTAAAATTCCGTACCCCAAATCCCTAAATTAAAATTCCAAAAAGAAAAGAAATTACATGAAACTCATAGAACAACTGTGTGAAGACCATAACTTTGGTCGTCCCAAGGCTATGCCTGCCAGAGAAGCAGTAAATGCCACATATTCAACCCTCAAACGCTATCCACAAATTATGCTAACCGAGAAGCCTACAACAGCATCAGCTATGTCTGAAATCTTTGTTAAGCAAGCTGACGGCAAATACAAAACAAGAAAAGTAAAGCTGTCTACAGAGCAATTCCCTTTTTACTGTCAAAGCATAAACGACAAATTCATCGTTGATGTAACTGAAGTAGGAAACGGCTTATGTGAGACATGGCTTATAATTGGTGACGAAGAAGAACTCGAAGCTGATTACTTTAACATTGGCTTACACGATAACTACGACCAAGCATTTAAAGAAGCCTACGAGCGCTTTGTTGACGAAATGCTGATGTGTTTCAACAAATCACTGAAACAATAAAACACCTGTAAGGACTTAACAGTCCGCCCTGACAACTGACAACACGAAAGATAATAAAATGAATACTACAGACTTACATCTGCTGGATTACACAAGACTAGCAACCGAAGAAGACGCTGAAATAATGGTTTGCGGAACCCCTGTTAACCTCCACAACTACCTTACAGTAAAGCGGATAAACAGCCTTCTAAACACAGAAATAGGTATAATGAGAGATATCGGCGATATGCCAACCTCCGATTGTTACCACAGTGTATCAAAGGTTGTGATTGATAAGCTTCTAACAAGACACAGCTATGAAACAGTCGAAGCTATGGTTGGAGAGTTCTATTCCAGATTTCACGAATACGGTTCCAACACCCACGAACACTTCGGGAGGAGCCTTGTTGATAAATCTTTCGGGTTATCCGCTATCGAGAATTTCGACAGTTACGCTTTTGTAAGCATCAATGTACTTGGCAAGATATTACAGTCAGATGATGCCATAGAGCCTTTCCTGATACTGCTTCAAGAAGCAATTCTAAACCTAATGTACAACAAGCATTACAATAGCATGGAAGACCTTTGGGGTAGTTTCGACATACCTACGCCGACCTACACTGACAATGTTGTTGAGATTGGCCACTACAAGTAATCCAAAAACACACTGACAGAGACATTTAAGTCTATTGATGGGGACTATCATCGGCACCCCCTTAGACTATCCCACGGCTATCACTCTGTGGCACTCTGTAGGGGTTTTGTGAGGGTAAGGTAATTGACACATTTTTTGTTAAACCCCTAAACCCCCGACACTCCCAAAAGATAAACTTCCGAAATCTATTCAGAAGAAAACCATCAAAAATCACAAAATAAATAACCCAGACTATCCCAAACACATACTTGGGTAGCGCTGAAGGATATTGGAGGAAATTCTCCAGTTTTCATCAAGGAAATAACACAATGACAAATGAAACAAAGCCCAAAGGCAACCGAGAGGCAGGTCGTCCAAGAGGCTCTAAAAACCGCGCAAGGTTTGCCACCAAAGCCCTCGAAAAGCTCGACATGTCACCCCTGTCAGATTTGCTCAGACTGCTCAACGAACATTACATCAGAGTACATGACAATGACCGAAGTAATGCTCCCTCCACCAAACATACAGGAGAGTTATTACAAACCAGAGGCAAGATGCTTCGAAGTCTTTTGGTGTATCAATACACGCCACTTCGAGAAGTCACTGAGAAGATAACATCAGTCAAACCAATGCGCATCACCCTGACCCCTCGCAAAAAGGAGCCAGAGAATGATGAATGATGAACCTATTAAAAAGCCTCATTACAATACAGGCATACCCAACAAACACACGAAATACAGTGCTGAACTTCTTGCGAGTATCGACTTCTGTGTTGTTACGGACATGAAGGCTCACATCGAGGATTTAGAGAAGCGAATAAGAGAAGAAGAACAATCTATCAAACCTCGTAAGACTTTAATCCTAACAATGGTCAACGAACTCCACGCAAGTCTAAAAGCCCTGTTGCCTTATGCGAACATAAAGCCCGCAGACAGCTCCGAGACAAGAGGCGAAGGAAACCGCATGGCTATCCAACTTAGCTTCCGAGAAGAAACGGAAGAATAATTCACAAAGAAAGACAATGACAATGAACAACATAGAGATAATGAAGTTCTGTGATGAGAAGCTCCGATACAAAGGCTCCAACACAGGCATTAGAGGCATTAGCTTCAATCCTCACACAGAGATGTTTGCTATTAGGCATAAGCGTGAACACTTCGGCACCGACTGTTTCTTAGGTGAAGCATTTCGAACACTAATCGAAGTTGCTTACCGCATCCCAATGACACTTAACGAACAGCATTACGCCCTGCTCTATTTAGCAAGCCCTGCAAATAAAATCCCAGCGACGGAGGCTAAACAAAATGACCAATGACAAGTTAGCAACCCACGACAGGATAAATGAACTAAAAGCCGAATTAGCTGAGAATGGAAGCTTCAAGAGAGCCTATGCAATCCGCAAAGAAATAGCTGGACTAAAAGCCCTGATAAAACCTGCCAAAACTAACATAGGCATTAAAATCTTTTCATGGTGCTTAACCCTCTGGGTTTTAAACCACCTTGGCTTCTTCACAATAATCGTAACAGCAATTTAGCAAGCTAATCAAAAACACAATTCAAAAAGAAAGAAAAAGACAATGAACATTCAAATAATCAAAATCACAGACACAAAATATTCCTTTAAAGCAAATGGGTTCGAGTTCTTCTCAAACGCAGACACAAACGGACGCTGGATGATACCAAGTTTCCAAGCGGGACATTACAATGTGCTTCAAGAGAACACCGCTAAACTGGCTTACAATCAAGTCGTGATGTTCCTTCAAAAGAACCCATTATATCAGAAGACCACGACAATAGATGGCAAAACAAACAAGCGCATCTACAAGAAAAACCCTCAGTTTTGAGCATAAAATAGCTCATCAACAAACACGAAACACATAACCCAGACAGATTAGCTGGGGTTTCCTTTTTCCCAAGGAAATAAACATGACAATAGAACTAACTGACAAGCAGAAGTTATTCTGTAACAACAACCTCCGACAAGCTTCCTCCAACACTGGTATAAAAGGTATTCGCAAGTATGCCTACTCTCCGCAATCTGTGGGAGCCTATGTTGTGAGAGATATAGAAGGCAATTTCATAGCTGACTTTGGCAACATTGACGAAGCTGTCGCTGAATTACTCGTGACTGTTTACGGCTTTGACTCCCCAAAGAATGAAAGTGTTGATGCCATCATAACCTACTTAGGCGCTGAGAGGTTTCTGACATGAAGAAGACAACAACCAAAAAAGTGTTTGTCGATGTTTTCACAGATTATCAGCAGAAATTCTTAAAGAGCAAACTAGACCATACCAGAGGCTATCTAACAACCTTTGCCCAAGATGAACGCAAGCTAATAGCCCACAGATTTTTAGACAAAATAGAGAAAGCAATCACCCAAGCATATGAAGAAGCTTTGGAAGAAGATGCTGACCTCCGCAATCAAAAGAAACGAGAACGACAATGAACAACTACACCAGAATACTAAACAACCAATTCCGATACTTGCTTTACATCACAGCAGACAATGAAGCTTATCTGAATGAGAAGCTTACATCCCCTTTAGAGGATTATGAGCTGGATAACCTAAGAGAATATAACGCAACTGTCCGCAATGCTATCAAGGCTATTACTGAAGAATTCTATGAAAAAGAGAGCTTTCATGGTTAAATTCAACAATACAGTAAACTCCAAGGATGTAGATGCCCTGCTCGATGATTTTGAGGAACTATACAAATCAGAATTCGACATAATGGTGCTAACGCTCATAACAGAGCTAAAGCAAGCTACTCCCATAGATACAGGTAAAGCCAGAGGCGGTTGGGAATACCAACTTACAAAGTCTGACATAGCCTACATCACCAACGAAGTAGAATACATTGGCTACCTCAACGATGGGCACTCACAACAAGCGCCCGCATACTTTGTTGAGCAAACCGTACATCGTCTTGGCTTCGAAATAATAGGATAAACCAAATGAAAACATCTAAACCGACTGACAAAGACTGGGCTGACTTAAAAGACGCTATCCGCAAACAAGTCACCAGAGAAGTAAAGAAAGACCGTTTACAAACCGAACCCTTACATAAGCTAACCCAAAAAGAGGTGTTAGAAGCAATAAGGCGCGGACGAAAGTTCTAAAAAGATTATTGCGTCAGCCTCTCCGCTTAATTGTGGGGAGCCTGCGCGGAGTAATTTCCATACTTCAGTTTATGTAAGATGAACTATGAAACTGCTAAGACCCTTCCCAGATAAAATTCCGACTTCTGGGTGGGGTTACTTTGGGAGCGCGTCAATGAATTTTTGAATATATTCTAAAATATTTTGGTTAGCATTTTCGTATCCTAAAAATACACCACCGCCTTTGCCAACCTCAAAGTTGCCATAAACACCGTCAACCCAGTTTGGCTGATAGAGTGAAAGATTAATTTTCCCATAACAGTCTGAGTAGGTCTGTCGTCTTGAAGTAATAGATATTTCGAGCGCATATCCTTTAGGTGTCCATTTGTCGTTCGAACTTCTCACTGTGAAACCCGCTAACTCCAGCTTATCTTCAGCATATCTTTTAGCTTCCCCAAGGTTTGTCCAACAACCGTCTTTTGCCCCATCATTTATATAAATGGCTATACTGTCTATTTTGCTTGGCGTGACTTGTTCGCTCACTTCAAATGAATAAGATGCAGTCATAGAGGCGATTAGTAAGCATACTGCAGTAAGTAGGGTTTTCATAATTTAATCTTTCTTTTCAATTATAAACATACTTACTTTTTCATTTCTCTGCATTTTACTTCATCTCTTGAATTTAAATTAAAGCTACACCAAAACAGTTTGTTATCATATTTAACTGTATAAAAATAATAATTCTTTTTTGGTGAATGAAAAGCAATAACCTCTCCATTTTTAAGAATTCTTAAATCCCTTAAGACAGCATGAGATGCAGTCGTAGAGGCTACTAATAAGCATAATGTCGTAAGTATAATTTTCATAATTTAATCTTTCCTTTCGAGTATGAACACTGCCCAAATCAAGGCTATAGGCCAAGCTACTAAGCATAAAAGAAAGAAGCCCATTCTGCTTGCGCCTTTTCGGTTTGCTATAATAACAGGAAATAAGAAGATATAAACGCATAGGATTATTGCCAATGCCCAGAATGATAAAATAAAAAACCCTGAAACTATCTCAATCATACTACTTTCCTACCATTGGGGGTCTTCTACTTCTTTCATGAAGTCACCCATTAATTCCAAAGTATATTGGTTCGCATTATCGCTTCCAGTAAAGTTAGAGCCGTATTGTCCAACTAAAAACATTCCCCCCATATTGGTGTTTTGAATGTATTTAACTATTGAAAACTGTATATCCCCAAAACAAGTAACAGCGTCTCTCTTAGAATTGACTAAAACATTAAAAACAAAGTGCCTATCGTCTACGGAGCCTTCATACTTGTCTCTTAAAACCTTAAAGCCAACCAACTCTAACTTGTCTTCAGCGTACCTCTTAACTTCACCTATGTTAGTCCAACAGCCGTCATTAGCTTGGTCGTTAATAATGACAGTAATTTGAGACACATTAGCAGGTATAAAGCCTTTGCTGACAAAAGCTGAGGCTTGTGTAGCTAACATTAATAGGGAAGCTGTATATACTATGTGCTTTAATAGTTTCTTCATATTAGTACCCACACTTCTTGTACTCACTCTTCATGCAATCTCTAGCCATAGCTGTAGCTTTCTCAATAGCTGTAGCTGACATTAAATCTGCAACTATGTCTCTGAACTCCCCTGAGCGAGTATTGCCACTAGCTGAAGCAACATTATACCACATGTGTGCAAGAATATTATCTTGTAATACTCCCTTACCAAATTCATATGAAACACCCATACTGTTTAGAGCCTGTAAATTACCAGCTTCAGCAGAACGTCGAAATAACTCTACTGCTTTGTAATGATAACCTGATTTCATTGCTTCATAGCCATTATAATAATCTAACATATGATTTTGCGCTGAAGCCTGAGAGCCAAACACAACAAACATAACTGCTATTAATAATTTCTTCATACTACTTCTCACCCATATTATCTGAGAATTTCTTCAAGTAGTTTCGTATTTCCTCCAGTATCAGAATTAGTTTGTCTAATGCTAGCAAGACAACACCACCACAAATAATTAGAAGTGCATCGTCCCAAAACTTACCAACCATCCTCTCGTCACCATAATATACCATCATAGCAAAAGTACCTCCACCCGCTAGAAAAGCTAACCCAGCAAAAACTCTCAACATTCCCATAAGTTGTCTCCTATTTCCCTGATTGCTTCTCTAAGAGTTCTTTTATCTTATCGAGTTTCAACAAAATCTTGTCGATTGCTAAGACAACAACGCCTGCAACGATGTATTCAAACTGATTATCGAGGTTTACGGACTGGTACTGGTTATCAAAAAAGAACTCAAAGACCATTCCCGCACCGCCTGTAAGAATAAGTATCCAACCAAAAAGATTTAGCACCCACATCATAATACTCCAAATAGCCGTCTCATAACGACACTCTAACACCACAAAAATAATAAACCAGCACCTTCTGATTAGTACTCGTGTGAGTATTTTTCCGAGCGTGTTGCTCGTGCTGTCCTTTGGGCAGTAATTCTAAACTACATAAGAGGTGAAAAATGACACAAGCTGTCTCACAAAACCTCTATTCTTCTAAGATAAGTGGCACAAATAAGGCTACTGAAAATAGAGAAAACAATAACATCTATGACATTGCTGATGGCAAAATAAAGGACGCTAAATCCGTTCGCATCAAGGTGTCTGATGAAGAAAGTAAAGCGATTGCTTTGCTACAAAACCATTACGCTAAAAAGTTAGGCAAGGAGATAACCCTGTCTGAACTCGTAGGCATACTGGTAAATAAGAACCTGACAGAAGCCCTACATATAGACCTGACGGCTCTAACAACGGCTCTACAAGCAGGAATGACAGTCAAACTTCCCAAAATAAGCTTGGGAGGCAACAATGGCTGATAGACAAATAAGGATGAAAATAACTGCTGATGTCAAAAAGGCTCAAGCAGATATCAAAACCCTGAAAGCAAACCTCCAGAAGTTATCTAATGTCAAAGTAAGTGCGATTAGCACAAACAAGATGACAAGAGGTATGAAGAACCTTGGGAAAGAAACCCAAAGAACAACAACCCAGATGAACAAATTAGGTGGTCGTATCAACGCCGCCCTAAACATCGCTATTGTTCTTGGTTTCACCAATGCTTTGGCAAAAGCTGGCGACCAGATAGTCAATACAACAAACCAACTAAAGGCTGTTGGTGTTGAAACTAAACTCCTAAACAAAGAGTTGGCCTTCGTGTTGAAGACATCAAATGCTACCAGAACTTCTGTTAGTGCTATTGCTACAGTCTACACTCGTGTTAGGCGCTCGGTTGATGGCTTGGGCTATTCTACTGCTCAAACACAGAAAGCTACTACAGCTATTGCTCAATCATTCCAATTAGCGGGTGCTACAGCACAAGAAGCTACAAACTCTACCATACAGTTGGCACAGGGTTTGGCATCAGGTGCTCTAAGGGGTGATGAACTTAGGTCTGTTTTAGAAGGCAATAATGTTCTTTCGAGGGCTATTGCTAAAGAGATGGGCGTTACAGTTGGTGAACTCCGTAAGATGGGCGCTGAAGGTAAGATTACAAGCAATATTGTAATGAAAGCCTTGCTGAATGATGCTGATGATATGAACGCAAAGTTTGCTAAACTAAAGCCAACTTTCGAGAACTCATTTCAGGTATTCCAGAACGGTCTATCTACTGCTCTTGGTGAAACAACTAACATACTTGGCGATGCTATAGGCATCAAAGAAGCTTTCATTGATGTAGGTAAATCACTCACTTCTGTATTCCTTGATGGTACAATCAAAGCAAAAGTTGGAGAGTTAGTTAGAGACTTCCGTGAGGGTTCTGCTCAGATAAAGGGCTTCTTTGCGGGTATCTTTGATAATCTTGGATTAGAAATACCAGAACTATCAGACTTCCTTACAGCTTTGGCCGCCCTAGGTGCTATGCGTATCTTTGGTAACAGAGGCTTGAGAGGTAAAGTTGCTATTGATGGTGCTGATACTGTCCAAACAAAGCTAAACAACCTTCGTACTTCTGGTAATCTTTATCACGGTAAAGAGTTCAAAGCCAAAGTAGGACTTACAGGGGCTAATACAGCTGTTGATAGGATAAACACCCTAAATACTGCTGGTAATGTGTTCCATGGTAAGAAGTTCAAAGCCAAAGTAGGATTAGAAGGTTCTACAAGTAAGTTGGACAACATCATAGAGCGAGGCAATACCTTCAATGGTAAGGTCTTCAATGCTAAGATAGGTCTAACAGGACTACAGACATCATTAGACAAGATAACTACTATCACTGGTGCTGGTAATGCCTTCAAGGGTAAGTCTTTCAAGGCTAAACTTGAGCTAAATACAGTCATAGATGGTAATCCTATCGGCTCTGGTGGCGCTCCTATCCTACTACCTCCAAGTAAGTTTGATACTGGTAAGCTTACAGCAGACCTAAAGCTGTTGGAAACCAATGTCGCAAAGACACAAAGTGGCATAAATAGCTTACTCACAGGTGTAAAAGAAGGCTTTACTGGTAAAGGTGCTGGTATTCGCTTGCTAACTGACAATGTTGTGAAGCTAGAAAGTACATTAGCATCTAAGACACCATCTATCAGAGGGTTCTTCGCTGGAATTGGAAGCTCAATCAAAGAAAGCTTCAATGAAGCTCCTAAACGCATTAGGTCTCTAACAACATCAATCAACGAACTTGAGACAGCAAACAGAGGTCTCATCAAAGAGTTGGATGCTGGTGATAATAGATTAGCTATGTTGGAAAGTAGAGGTCGTGAGAACGGTGCTACCTACAACAAACTAAATGCAGTCTTGATGTCTAAAGCAGAAATCATTGGCAATAACAGACTAAAGATGAATGCCTACGGCAAAGAGTTGAAGAAACTATCATCAAAGGTTGGTCGGTTTGCGATAAATGTTGAGAAAGGGTTTACCGCTGTTGGTAAGCTATCAACAAACCTATCCTTACTCCCTACTAACTCTGCTATTGCTGACAAAGCTATGAAGGCAAGCACTAAGATAGCTAACACTACAGCTACAGCCTATGGTAAAGTAGCCAAGGGTCTAAATGCTATCAACACAGCTAACGCTAAGATAAGTGGAGGACTTGATAAGGCGGGTAATGCTATTGCTAGACCTGCCCAAAATATCAAGAACACTTTCGCTGGGTCATCATCTAATACTGGTGGACAAGTCGGTGGTATAGTCGGAACAACAATCATACTTGGTGAACTCTTTACAGTAGAAGAAGATGGAACCTTCACTAATAGCTTCATTGAAAGCTTTCGTAAGAGCATAAATGATGCTCTTGATTACTTTGGTGTTGGTGAAGAACAAGCTAAGTTTGGTTCTAAAATGGCTACTATCATTGCTGGTGCTATTGCTTCTTTCTCAGTCATAAGTGCTGTATCAGGTGCTTTAACGGCTATGATTGGTGCTGTATTAGCAAGCCCTGTTGTCTTGGCCGCGGCGACTTTAGCTGTAACAGCCTATATTCTAACATCAGAAGATGAACTTGCTAGACAACTAAAAGCACTTGTGCTGAAAACTGTTGAGAAAGCTATCTACCTACCTATTGAACTCATCACAGGTGAGTCAATGAAGGACAATAAGAAGCGTAATGATAATGCTGTCATGCGAGACTTGGACGAGAACCCTCTAAACTCTGCCTTGATAACCAACGCAAGGCCAACTTCCTTACGAACCTTGAGTATAGAAGACACACAGAAGGCTCTAAACAAGTTCAAAGAAGAACTAAATGAGCTAAACAGTGGTAATGCTCTATCAAGATTGTTCAACAAAGCTTCAATAATGGAGTATGAGCAAGCAATCACAAGGGCTAAAACTCGTCTTGGTAATAACCAGTTTGAGATAAACAGACCTATCAAGAGAGCTACAGGTGGCTATATTAGTGGTGCTGGAACAGCAACCTCTGACAGTATCCCAGCGATGTTGTCTAATGGTGAGTATGTGATGAAAGCATCATCAGTATCTAAGTTTGGTACTGACTTTATGGCCAGAATAAACGCTGGTATCATGCCTCAGTTCTTCAACAAAGGTGGTAGTGTTGGCTTACAAGCTAACATTGATACTCTGATTGGTGAGCAAGATAAGGACATAGCAAAGCTACGAGGCTTCAAGGGCAAACCTTCAAGTGATAATGGCTTTACCAATGGCTTATCAACATCAGACCAATATCTGTATGATGCTTTGACAATAAACATTGCTGAGAGAGCTAATGACATAGCTGACTTACAAGGACAGTTGAAGGCTAATAGTCCTGATGCTTCTGCTTCAACAGCAGACCGTAAGGGGGCGCAAGCTAACCTACCAGCGCCTAAGAAGACATCTGAAGATGGTCTGAAGTTTGGTCAAGACTATGCTGAGAGTTTCAAGCAACAGTTCAATCAAGGGCTGTCTGATGTTCTACATGGTAAGGCATCAGGTAAAGAGTTCCTAACAGGATTGTTAGACAACTTTACAAGTGGTGTCATAAACAGCGTTGTAGATGGTTTCACAGAGAACTTGTTCAAAGGTATCTCTGGTGAAGGTGGTAGTCTTACTGATTTCTTTGGTAAGATGTTCGACTTTGGCTCTACTACTAAAGACGGTATGGCTAGTGCTATTTCACAAGGTACTGAGAGTGGTGGTGGCTTAACCTCCCTATTCAGTGGTCTTGGAGAGACTATTAGTGGTGCTTTTAGCAACATATCATCAATGATGTCAGGCTTCGGCTCTGGTGGTGGTGGTTGGGGAACAGCAATATCAGCTGGTCTCAAAATCTTTGGGTTCTCACAAGGTGGTGTTGTACCAAGCACTCCTCATTCACAAGCAGGAAAAGATAGTGTCCCAGCGATGCTAACTCCAAATGAAGTCGTCCTGTCTAAGAACCAAGTGGCAAATATGAGAAACAGCAACAATCAACAACAACAAACAGTCTTCAATCTCAAGGTTGTGGGTAATGTTGATAAGGAAACCAAGAGAAACATCGTCAAGATGATGCCTCAAATTGCTGGTGGTGTGAATTCCATCAACAAAGAAAACAACTTTCGTGGATAGGACTATACAAAATGAAAACTAAAACAAACAACTCTATGGCTCGTAGAGTGGCTCTAACGAAGAAAGCTCATCTTGCTAAACAAAAGCAGAGTGCAAAGCTAAATATCAAGGCTAAAGCCAAGGCTAAAATAGCAACTTCACTAAAGTCTCTCAAAACTATGAGCACTAACGCCGCCCAGAAAGCAGTTAAGGCAACAAGAAAGCGCCCGACTGCTAACAAGGTGCGTAGAGTGTCTTAAACAACACAACAAAAGGTCATCCCTTCGGGGGTGACCACCTTACTTAAACCTCACAACCCACTGTTAAACAATCATAATGTTATTACGACAGCCCAGCGCCTTGGGCTATTCTAATAGTATTAAAAACAACAAAAGAGGAAACTATATGACTAATTTTCTGACTACAACTGACCCGCTTCTGATAACAATCACGGTAATACTCTTTGGATATTTGAGGTATCTCCATGGGGGCGGTAGATGAGCCATACAACACAATACATCAATGGTAATCTTCGAATATCCACAAACAAAGCTACTGGCTACTATGCTTTCGAAAGACCATTACATGCCCATAAGACTTGGGTTCCAATGTTCACTGCTAAATCCGCTGAAGAACTGTTAGAAACAGCTAAAGTTCACTATGAAAGAATGAGACAGGATAACCCTGAGAAGTATTACACTTCTTTTAGCTACTATAATTCTGTAAATAGCCCTTGTAATTTTGGGTATAATAGCAAATGTATGTCTCAATGAGATACAATATGAAAAAAAAGCTGTTAAAGAGACTTCGAGACAAAAAAGAACTTAAACTTTTAGATGTACTAGCAGAGCAGTACAAAAAGGATGATAAGGTTTGTTTCTACGAGCTCGCTCGGTTAATTATAGATGGGGATGTTAAAACAGGCTATCCTCACAAAAACTATATCACAAAACACCAAAAAATTCAGAAGTTAGACCATGTCACATTAGGCAGGTTACTATATCAAGATTATGAGCGTAATTTGGATGGCGGCAAAAGAAATGTACCAGCTTTAGGCTTTGGATTAAACGACGAATTATTCGACACACCGTTACCTGCTCCCATCCATATTGAAACAGAAAATTTATACTACACAACCGAGGCAGAGAAGTACTTATACGAACTGTCCACTAGAGCCCTACACTTTTGGGTTGTTTTTCTTGCTGTTATTTCTACTTCAGTAGGTATAATCGGCTTATTTAACATTGCCAACTAAGCAGACCAGACACTTTCTAAGGCTTTTCTCATAATATCTGTATTGTATCCAGAGCCGTATCTTGAACCCGATGTCTTACCAGTGTGCCCAAGGATACCGTCAATCAAGTCCCCATCAGCCCCAGAGTTCCTCAAAGCATCTTTTAGAGTATGCCTAGCAGAGTAAGGGACTTTCTTTTCATCCGTAATAACTTTCCTAAAGTGTTTTCGCATAGCACTTGAGGCGTTACCCGAACCCTTATTATTACCATAACTGTCGAATAATGCGTCAGTATCCTCCTTACCTTGTCTAAGAGGTTGTAGGAGTTCAATCATTTCGTCTGAGATTGGGACAGTTCTTTCTGAACCATCAGTCTTGATACGTCTAATTGCATTAGCTTTGATGTCTACTGTTCTGTTCTGTAACGATATATCCCCAACAATCAGTCCAGAAACTTCAGCAGTTCTCATACCCAAGTCCCGCATCATAACCCACAGAGGCCATACAAGTGTGTCTTTCATAACACCATTAACCTGCCTTATCTCATCGTTTGTCAAAGGCAGTCTGTCATCTTTAGTATGGGCTGAATCTTTGATGATAATACCATTAAAAGGACTGGTGTGCTCTAAGCCATTCTCTTTAGCATACCAGTTGATAGAGGCACTCACTGTTGAGATATTCCTGTTAACACTACTTGGCTTGGTTGTCTGTAATAAGAAATCCCTATAAGCATTGGCATCTTTTCTTGTAAGAGCCTCCACAGGAACCTTGTTGACCTTAACACTACCCCAAGCTTTTATGAGGTTACGCTTGTTTGACATTATTCTGTTATAAAGTCTCTTATCTACATCAGCTTCCCCTGTTGTCTTGTATTCAAAGTATCTATCAAACACAGAAGATAAGGTGATAACTTCTTTAGGAAGCCTACCAGACCAAAGCCATCTTTCGGTTGTTTCATCAATATCTCCAGCTAACTCATCAGCAAGCCCCTGAAGGGCACCCCCAAAGTTCCTATCAACAATACCGTTTTCCAACATCAGAGATGAATCCTTGCCATAATGCTTTTCAACAAGGTGTAATACCTTATCTCTTTCCGATTTAGCTTCGTACTCTTCCCTCTCCTTCTTAGACAGTTCTTTCTTAAGTTCCAAATCAGAGCGAGCCTTGTCCATCAACGCCTCAATCTCTGCGTGAACACTAGAATACTTGTTTAGAACATCAGCTTTAGTCTTACCCAGATTACGGTACAAATAACCTTTACCAATCAAATCCCTTAACTTAGCGCTAACACGTCTTCGGTATCTATAAATTCCATCAGCTTTTAACTCGACATACATTGGTAACTTGAACATTTCAGTTTCTCCTCTTGTTGAAACCTTTTTGCCCAAATTCACAGTTCCCTGTTTGTCAGTTTTTGACATAAATGAGTTCCCTTTTGACCCCAAAATGAGTTCCTGATACAAGGGTATAGCCCATACAGGCTATGAAAACAAGGTAAATGTGTGTGAAAAGTGGTGCGGGTGAAGGGACTTGAACCCCCACGCCTTGCGGCGCCAGAACCTAAATCTGGTGCGTCTACCAATTCCGCC
>Ga0209532_1001068_pt1 | contig 22363 bp, 22 predicted proteins | sample COG_02_FD_184746 | JGI IMG/M metagenome (GOLD analysis project Ga0209532, IMG submission 184746) | Pelagic Microbial community sample from North Sea - COGITO 998_met_02 (SPAdes) (version 2) | ecosystem: Environmental > Aquatic > Marine > Neritic zone/Coastal water | place: Helgoland, sampling... | reverse complement strand
CTTTAACCCTTCCACCGCTTAGAAAAGCGCAAACTTGATACCCATTCCTAACAGCAGGGTCGCTATTGCGGTCTGTAGTATATTGCCTGGAATGCTCCGCGCCAGCCGTGTGCCTAAGTGGATCGCTGGCAACGAGCCGATCAACAGACAGCCCAATAGCATAAAATCAACATTACCCAGCCAAATCAGGTGGCCAAGGCCTGCCACTAGGGTTAGGGGGACGGCATGGGCTATATCGGTGCCAACGACCTTCAAGGCTGGCATATGCGGATAGAGCACCATCAACACGGCGGCACAAAAAGCCCCCGCACCGACTGATGATAGCGTGACAAAGATTCCTAAAAAGATGCCCACTAAGAGAATCACCGCGTCGTTATGACGGGGGAAAAAACCATTGCTAGTCTCTGCCTCTATTTTGACTGAACGCCGCAGGCGGCCATTGAATAGGATCACAGTGGCGGTCAAAACCAGCATCACGCCGAGACTGCGGGTTAAAATACTCTCGTATTCGGATGAGTCACTGAACACTTGACTGAGAAATAGGGCGGTGATCACTGAGGCTGGCACACTGCCTAAGGCGAGCATGCGCACGGTGTGCCACTGAATGGTTTTCTGCTTCTGATGACTGATAACACCGCCGGCCTTGGTAATGGCAGCATAGAGTAGATCGGTGCCGATGGCGACGTTGTAAGGAAAGCCAAAAAGAATCAGCAGCGGCGTCATCAGCGAGCCTCCACCGACGCCAGTCAGGCCTATTGCCAGACCCACAGCAGCGCCAGAGGCTATATAGAGAATAAGATCAATCATTGAGGATAGCTGTCACTTGTAGGCCGAATAATTGCGCACTTTAGCAAGCTGCAGCTATTCTAAGAAGGAATAGTTTTGTATATTTTTATAGCTTTATCGTATAGATAAAGGTATGTTTCCAAAAGATATAATTATCGGATGCGGTCGCATATCAGGCTTAGTCATCCCAAGACCGCCGAGGAACACGCCATGAAGCTTCAACAACTGCGCTATATCTGGGAAGTTGCCCACCACGACCTCAATGTGTCAGCCACAGCCAAAAGCCTTTACACCTCTCAGCCGGGCATCAGTAAACAGATCCGCCTGCTCGAAGACGAGCTGGGTGTAGAGATATTCTCTCGCAGTGGGAAACATTTGACTCGAGTGACGCCAACTGGAGAAGAGATTCTTAAAATCGCCGGTGATATTTTACGCCAGGTGGATAGCATTAAGCAGTTGACCCAGCAGCACAATAGCCCCAACAAGGGCAGCCTCTCTATAGCCACCACCCACACTCAAGCGCGCTACGCGCTACCCACGGTGATCCAAGGGTTCATTGCCAAGTATCCTGAGGTCTCTCTGCATATGCACCAGGGCACGCCGGTACAGATATCCGAGAAAGCTGCAGACGGCACTGTGGATTTTGCGATTGCTACTGAAGCCATGGAGCTTTACAGCGACCTTCTGATGATGCCCTGTTACCGCTGGAATCGCTGTATCTTGGTGCCGAAAAACCATCCGCTGGCGCAGCTGGCGGATCTGACCATTGAGGATGTCGCTGAACACCCCATAGTTACCTATGTATTTGGTTTTACCGGTCGCTCGCGTCTAGATGATGCCTTTAGCAAGAAACATCTGGAACCTAAAGTTGTGTTTACCGCCACTGACGCAGATGTGATCAAAACCTATGTACGCCTAGGATTGGGTATAGGCATAGTTGCCCATATGGCCTATGACCCTGTTGTAGATACGGATTTAGTGGCCATAGAAGCAGGGCACCTATTTGAATCCAGTGTCACCAGTATAGGGTTTCGCAAAGGCACTTATTTGCGAGGCTATATGTATGACTTTATTCATGCCTTTGCCCCGCACCTGACCCGCACTGTGGTCGATGAAGCAATGGCACTGCCTAGCAAGGAGGCGCAGCTAGAGTACTTCGCCAATATGAAACTGCCGATCTGTTAGAAAAGCGGACTATATGATTGCAGGAGCAAGCGCCGGCAGCGGCAAGAGCTAAGCGGCGCAGGCGAGGTTGCCCCTGTTAGAAAGCAGGTTTACAAAAAATCTAGATCCACGTCATTCATAATTTCGGCGATCTCGTCGTCTTCGCTAGTCTCCGCATTGAGCACTTCTTTGACAAACTTAAAGTAGACTGTATAAATCACTGTAGGCGCACCGTCGCGCTCAACAATAAAGAATGGGGCGCGGTCAACGCCATGCTCTGTTGCCAGCACCATTCCCTCTGATTGATCATTTGACTCGTCTGCAACAACTGTGCGATCAATGCGTTCGAGCTGTCCTGCCGCGCGCATCTTGTCCTCAATTTCACCACACTTTTTGCACGGAGAACCATCGGCAAAGATTTTTTTGACCATGGTGATTTTCATACTTATCGCCTTTTGAGAGCTGTTACTTGCTGATATTTACCGCGTGCAGACCACATTCTTTCATGGTTGCTTCCTCCCACCACCAGCGGCCTTCGCGCTCGTGCTGACCTGGGCCAGTAGGGCGAGTGCAGGGCTCACAGCCAATGCTGACAAAACCTTCGTCATGGAGCTCGTTGTAGGGTACATCATTGGCGCGGATATAGTCCCAGACCTGCTTTGAGGTCCAGTTGGCCAATGGGTTGAACTTGGTCAAGCTGTCATCTGGGCGGGCAAAGGCTTTATCGTCCTGAATAGCCGGCACGGCAGCCCGAGTGCCTGGGCTCTGATCGCGACGCTGTCCTGTGATCCAGGCATCAACAGTTAATAGTTGTTTGCGCAGGGGGGCGATCTTACGCACGCCACAGCATTCTTTATGGTCATCCTGGTAGAAGCTAAACAGACCTTTTTCTTTAACCAATTTTTCGACTTTTACGGCTTCTGGCATGACTAGATCGATTTTAATGTCGTAGTGGTTGCGCACAGCTTCAATAAATCTGTATGTCTGGGCATGGAGACGACCCGTATCCAGCGAGAAGACTTGGATGTCTTTGCGGATTTTGTATGCCATATCGATCAACACTACATCTTCAGCACCGCTAAACGAGATCGCAATATTGTCAAAGTTCTCTAGGGCATAACTGAGGATTTCTTGTGGTGACTGGGCTGCCAATTCACTGTCTATATCAACGATGTTGGTGATCGAGTTCATGTAGGGTTTTCCGATAGGTTGCAAAGGGCGGCACTATAGCAAAAGAGACTAATTAGTAAAAATAATAAGAGGCTATAGGCTTATAACTTTTTATCCATCGCTAATGGCAATTGCGCAGGTCTGTGGAACCACGTAAAGTGCACCCAAATTACAAACTTGGGAGTAATATCTGTGGAAATCGCATGTCTTGATCTGGAAGGCGTTTTGGTCCCCGAAATTTGGATCGCCTTCGCTGAAAGAACTGGTATCGAAGCGTTAAAGAAGACCACTCGCGACGAGCCGGACTACGATGTGCTGATGCGTTATCGCTTGGATATATTGCGCGAACAGGGCTTGGGTTTAAATGAAATCCAGGAGGTGATTGCGACCTTAGAACCGCTGCCGGGAGCCATTGAGTTTGTCGACTGGCTGCGCGAGCGTTTCCAGGTAGTGATTCTTTCAGACACCTTTTATGAATTCGCCAGCCCGCTGATGAAGCAGCTCGGCTATCCGACACTGCTATGCCATAGGCTTGAGACTGCTGAAGACGGCACTGTTATAGACTATCACCTGCGTCAAGCCAACCCCAAGCGTCAGGCGGTAGTCGGGTTTAAAAGTATGTATTACAGAACCATCGCTGCCGGTGATTCGTACAATGATACAACTATGCTTGCTGAGGCCGACGCGGGTATCCTGTTCCATGCTCCGGACAATGTGATTGCTGAGTTCCCGCAGTTTCCGGCGGTACACAGCTTCACTGATTTAAAGAGAGAATTTATTCGCGCCAGTAATCGCGAGCTGAACCTTTAGATATTGTCTTTGATGGGCTTTAGGTTTCTAATGGTGTTCCATAGGGTCGAGAGAAGATTGTCTTTGATATGAATAGCAAATCCTCAAGTGCAGACAGAATTCGCGAAAAGAAAAAGATTTTTCTCAATCGCGAACAAAAGATTATCGACGCTGCACTGGCGCTATTTTTATCGGACGGCATAGATCGCGTAACCGTGTCTAGCATTGCTGCCAAAGCTGGCATAGGCAAAGGCACAGTCTACAAACACTTCCTCACCAAAAACGAAATTCTTGTCCGCATCATGCTCGACTACGAAGAGAGCATTACCCAGCGCTTGGCTGAAGGTATAGCCGACGCTGAAGCCGGCGAGTCCGGTGCCGCCGCTAAGGCTTATTTTGAATCGCGCTTGGCGCGTCCGGAACTAGATCGACTGGTTCAGCACCTGGAAGTCCGTTTGATCGATGCCTCAGATGTGGCGGCTCAACTGGAACAGCTGCATGCCATGCGTCGTTCCAATGAAGATTCCCTGAATAGCATGATCACGCGCTTGATTGAGCGGGGAGTGCTCGAAGATGTTCCACCTCACTATCACTACCTGGCTTGTTGGGCCTTGGCTCAGGGTGCTGTAGAGCTGTGCTTTAGTCGCAGCTGGAACTACCGCCTCGACAGCGCCGATCTGATGAAATTTATCACTGGAGTTGGTGTCACTATTGGCAATAGTGGTCAGTACCGCGATCCCAGCACCATTAAATCGTCCGCTAAAACGCTCAAGTCGCCAGACTCCAGCAAGCAGTAGCGCCGCCGGTGACTGATCAATTAGAAACGCTATTCGCCGATTTGCTGGCATCTCAAGACATCGCTTCTGCTTCCCTTCCTCCTGTGCATCTGTGGAATCCGCAACTCAGCGGTTCTATGGACATGATCATCGACCGCGAGGGCCGCTGGATACATGAGGGCGGTGAAATTAAGCGTCCGGCAATGGTCAAGTTGTTCGCCTCAATATTGGTCCTTGAAGAGGGGGATTATTTTCTGGTTACGCCAGTGGAGAAGTGGCGGATTCAGGTGGAAGTTGCCCCTCTATTTGTGATTGCTGCAGAGCGGCAAACGCGAGACGGTTTTCAGGCCATCAAGCTCACTACCCACACCGGTGATGTGGTCATTGCTGACCGTGAGCACCCCATTTCTATGCAAGTCTTTCCCGGTTCTGCGGATCCGCTGCCATTGGTATTGGTACGGAGTAATCTACAGGCACTGTTAAGTCGCAACCTGTTCTATGAGATGGTTGACTGGGCAGCAGAGGAAAGTGATAGCGACAGTCAAACCCTCAGTATTAGCAGTATGGGTGAGACTTTTATTCTCGGCAGTGTTTAGGCTGCTAAAAAGCGTCAATAAAAAATGCCCGCATCACTGATACGGGCATTTGGTTTTTTTGAAGCGATGCTCCAAGACACAGTCTCACGGAGAAATCTTCTCACACAGACTTTCAAGCTTACATGTTCGGGTAATTCGGCCCCCCAGCACCTTCCGGCACAACCCAATTAATGTTCTGGCTGGGCTCCTTAATATCACAGGTCTTACAGTGCACGCAGTTCTGAGCATTGATCTGAAAGCGTTGGCTACCGTCATCATTGGCCACCACCTCATAGACGCCAGCGGGGCAGTAGCGCTGCGCGGGCTCATCATAGAGCTGAAGATTTTTGCTAATGGGCAGTTCAGGATCAGCTAACACCAAATGGCAGGGCTGATCTTCCTCATGGTTAGTATTTGACATAAACACCGATGAAGCCTTATCAAAGCTGAGCTTGCCGTCGTACTTGGGATAGTCAATTTTAGGGCATTCGCTAGCGGGCTTTAGTGTCTCGTGATCAGCAACCTTATCCGAAAGAGTCCAGGGCAACATGCCGTTAAAGATATTGATGTCGATAAAGGCATAGGCCGAACCAATGATGTTGCCAAACTTGTGCTGAGCTGGACCAAAGTTACGCTGCATATGCAGCTCTTTATAGGCCCAGGAGTTCTTGTAGGCATCTGCGTATTCAAGCAGATCGGTGTTTGCTTTTTCATCCGCCAGGGCTTCGGCAACCGTTTCAGCTGCAACCATGCCAGACTTCATGGCAGTGTGGCTGCCCTTAATCTTAGCGAAGTTCAGTGTGCCCGCGTCATCACCAATCAGTATTCCACCTGGGAAAGACATTTTTGGCTGAGACTGCAGACCGCCTTTTAAGAGGGCACGAGCACCGTAAGTGATGCGCTCGCCACCCTGCAGATATTTGGCGATCTCGGGGTGGTGCTTATAGCGCTGAAACTCGTCGTAGGGGCTGACATAGGGGTTGGTATAGGAAAGGTTAGTAATCAAACCTACGGCAACCTGATTGTCTTCAAGGTGATATAAAAAGCCACCACCCAAGGATTTACTTTCATCCAAAGGCCAGCCTGCAGAGTGAACCACCAGGCCGGGTTTGTGTTGATCAGCTGGAATGGTCCACAGCTCCTTAATACCAAGACCGTAGTGCTGTGGATCCTTGCCGGCATCGAGCTGATACTTGGCAATTAATTGCTTGCCCAAGCTGCCGCGACAGCCCTCTGAAAAGAGCGTGTATTTGCCACGCAATTCCATACCCTGCATGTAGGACCCTTTCTGCTCGCCGTTGTGGCCAATACCCATGTCACCGGTGGCGATGCCCAGCACTTCGTTGCTGTCGCCGTAGAGGATCTCTGCAGCAGCAAAACCGGGGAACACTTCAACGCCGAGATTCTCGGCCTGTTCGGCCAACCAGCGACACAGTTTGCCGAGACTGATTACATAATTGCCGTCATTGTGCATGGTTTTTGGTGCAAAGAGCCCCGGAACCTTGATGCGTTTGGTGGCGCCGGTGAAGACAAAAATGTCGTCTTCCGTGACTGGCGTCAGCAGAGGAGCACCCATCTCCTTCCACTCTGGAAAGAGCTCATTGAGAGGGGTGGGTTCGAAAACAGCACCGGATAGAATATGGGCGCCGACTTCGGAACCTTTCTCTACCACACAGACTGATATATCAGCGTTAACCTGTTTTAGTCGGCAAGCTGCCGCCAAGCCTGAAGGGCCGGCACCAACGATAACGACATCGTAATCCATAAATTCGCGTTCCACACTTTTTCTCCCAAGGCGTTGAAATTGACAGCTGTCATGTTACAAGCATCATATGGGCATAGCTAGAGTGATTATTGATAACCATAATTTATAACAATGACCGATCGTCCGAGCTGACTAGCCGGTCGCGTTAGGCCGCGCGGTTGCTTGATTTATCAGGTCTAGCTAGGCACTATATTCGACTCGCAATTTGACCCCCCGCAGGCCTGCAGTGCGGCGCTTCAAATCACTTTTTTATTCAGCCACGTGGAAGGAAAACCATGAAAGTATTGGTAGCTGTAAAGCGCGTTGTAGATTACAACGTCAAGGTAAGACCCAAGTCAGACGGCTCAGATGTTGATCTGGCGAATGTCAAAATGTCGATTAACCCATTCTGCGAAATCGCCGTTGAAGAGGCTGTGCGTCTCGCTGAGAAAGGCGTTGCCACTGAGGTGATTGCCGTCTCAGTTGGTCCTAAGCAGTGCCAAGAGCAATTGCGCACGGCGCTGGCTCTGGGTGCCGATCGCGCTATTCTGGTCGAAACCGAGGAGACTCTCGAGCCATTGTCAATTGCCAAGTGTCTGAAAGCCGTTTGTGATGCCGAGTCGCCAGATCTTGTTCTGATGGGTAAGCAAGCGATTGACGGTGACAACAATCAGACCGGTCAAATGCTCTCTGCGCTGTTAGATTGCGCCCAGGCGACTTTTGCCTCTGAGCTGAGCTTGAATGATGGCAAAGCGGTGGTTATTCGTGAAGTCGATGGCGGTCTGCAGACTCTCGAGTTGAGCTTGCCAGCGGTTGTTACTTCTGACCTGCGATTGAACGAGCCGCGCTATGCCTCGCTGCCGAATATTATGAAAGCCAAGCGCAAGCCGCTAGATGTCAAGACGCCGGATGATTTGGGTGTAAGCATTGCTCCTCGGGTTACCTTGCTGGGTGTAGAAATGCCCGCCGAGCGTCAAGCCGGGATCAAAGTTGAAGATGTAGCCATGTTAGTAGATAAACTCAAAAACGAAGCAAAGGTGATCTCATGAGCATTTTAGTTATCGCTGAACACGACAATAGCAGTCTCAAGCCTGCTACCTTGAACTCAGTTACAGCAGCCCAAGCTATAGGTGGTGATATTGATATTCTGGTTATCGGTAGCGATTGCCAGGGTGCCGCTGAGCAAGCTGCCAAGGTTGCTGGTATCAGTAAGGTTTTGGTTGCAGACAATGGGGCCTTTAGCCATCAATTGGCAGAGAATGTTGCACCGTTGATCGCTGAGGTGGGTGCTGCCTACAGCCACGTGCTGGCCACCGCCACTACAACGGCTAAAAACATTGTGCCTCGTGCTGCTGCACTGATGGATGTTCAGGCTATTTCTGAAATCAGCGAGGTAGTCAGTGCCGATACCTTTAAGCGTCCGATTTATGCGGGCAACGTGATTGCCACAGTACAGAGCAGTGATGCCATTAAGCTGCTCACCGTTCGCGGTACCGCCTTTGACGCAGCGCCTGCTGAGGGTGGCTCAGCCACTATTGAAGCGGTAGCCTCGGCCCATGATGCAGGCAAGTCTGAGTTTAAAGGTGAAGAAGTTGCCAAGTCAGATCGTCCAGAGTTGACTGCAGCAAAAGTTGTTATATCCGGTGGCCGCGGTATGGGTAACGGCGACAACTTCAGCATGATTTACAGCGTTGCCGACATGCTCGGTGCTGGTGTAGGTGCATCTCGCGCTGCTGTTGACGCAGGCTTTGTGCCCAATGATATGCAGGTTGGTCAAACCGGTAAGATTGTTGCTCCAGATCTCTATGTTGCCGTTGGTATCTCTGGTGCGATTCAGCATCTGGCGGGTATGAAAGACAGCAAGGTGATCGTTGCGATCAACAAAGACGAAGAAGCGCCGATCTTTTCGGTTGCTGACTACGGTTTGGTTGCGGATCTCTTTACTGCATTGCCTGAACTTGAGTCTGCGCTCTGATAAATTCCATTATGCGCTGAGTTTAGCCGTAAAAAAAAGACCCCATTGGGGTCTTTTTTTTGTCTTGGGGTTTTTGAATTGGCTATTCCGCCTTAGTAGAGCTTTTATCTTTAGGCTGTTTGTCTTTTGGCTCTTTATTCTGGGGCGTTGCATTTACCAGTTTGTGCAATTCAGCGCGGCGCTCTTCCTGGGGAAGGTTGCGTAGCTCCCTGAGAAGGCGGTGGCGCTGCTCCGGCGGAATATCACCCAGCGCCTGGCGTGCATGAATCGCTTCTTTACGTTCACTCTCAGACATATTCTCCCATTGCTGGCGCAATGCTTTGCGCTTTTCTGGTGGCAGTTGCTTAAACCGTCCGCGAGATTGTTTAAGTCGTTCGCGCTCCTCTGGCGAGAGTCGCTTCCAGCGATCGGCACCCTGTTTAAATTTTTGGTTTCCGACTTTGCGCATTAGACGATGTTGCTGCTTGGGCTTTAGCTGGTCCCAGTGATCTGCCATGGGCGCCAGTAAACTGCGCGCGTCAGCCGGCAGATCCTGCCAGGGTATGGGTTCTTCAGCCTGCTGATCTGCCTGCAGGGGCAGGGCGAAGCAAGCCAGTAAAGACAGCAATGCTAATAGTGTTAGTCGCTTATTTTTCATCATTTGTCTCTTCAGTGAATCTTGGATTAGCTCTGCATATCGGCTAACCAATCATAAAATTCCAAGTCATCGTAAAGATCTATGCTTTCCTCCGCCAGTTCTGAGTAGTAATCATCTTCAATAATGTCTCTTTCTGGAGATACTACCAGGCCTGTGGGGGTATAGAGCAGGGCGATCAGTAGGGCTGAGCCCAAAGTCGTGGCCAGTGCCGGCCAGATTATCCAGCGAGTCGTTCGGCGCTTTTGCTGCAGGGCGTTTTTACGGCCTTGGGCCAGGCGAAAAAGGTCTTCGTTGGCCGTGTCTTGTTCCAGCGCTACTAGCTGCTTCTGCAAGTTACGCTCTGTATTACTATTCATGTCCGTACTCCTTCAATGAGGCTCTCAGGGAATGTATGGCTCGGGAGTAGTGGGTCTTTACGCTACCCTGGCTACAGCCCATAGTTTCAGCAGTTATAGCAGTACTCATTCCGTCCCAGCAACGCAGTGTAAAAGCTTGGCGCTGACGACCGGGTAGCCTGGCTATAGCGTTAGAGAGCACTTCCATCTGCAGCGCTCGAGCAACCCGTTGATCCGGGGCATCGCTGTTACGACCCTCAGCGCGGTCGATTAGATCGGCACCTTCATCGCCAACTTTCAGACCTAAACTGGCGAGACTAAAAAGCTTTTTTTTCACCGCGTTGCGACGATAGTGGTCGGTAATCTTGCGGTTTAAGATTCGGTAAAACAGTGGGCGCCACTGATCGACGCTTTTGGCAGAGTATTTCTCCACCAACTTGAACATAGCGTCTTGAACTATATCCAGAGCATCATCGCGACTCCCGGTGGCCATTCTTGCCATATGAAAGGCGCGGCGCTCAACGCTCTGAAGAAACTCGTCCATCGACAGTTCATCTAAAGGCATGGCCAATGACCCAGGTGTTTTTTTATTGGCATTAGTTTTGTCAGTATCAGTTTGCTCAACTCTAATGTCCTCAGCCATGGTGCTATTGTTTTTGTCGCGGCGGTTGTCGATAAAATCGGCCTTGAGACAGCCTTTTTCAAGGTTTGCCCTGCATGTTTGCGTTTCCTGCGCTAAACCCTCGATTTGCGCAGCTGTCAACTCGGGGTTAAGGGTAGTCATGATCTAAAAGTTCATTCAGCAAGAGCATGGTGGTTACCCATTCTAGGTAATTATCGTCGTGCTGGTGATGGCTGTGTTTATGACCTCGGTGATAGCGTTGATAATGAGCCCTGTAGCGAGCGTGATTAGGAGCGTAATAATGTCTGCGCAGCGCTCGGTAGCTGGGGTGCTTTTGATCGATGTGAGGCCCACGCCAGTGCTGATAATTGTTGCCGTTAAAGTACCTATAGGCGGCGATTCTCTGCTGATGTTTTGTGGCCAGCCTGTGCTGCCTAATGGTCTCGGCGCGAGATTTTTTATATTGGTGTTGTTTATGTATGTATTTTTTATGTTGATGCTGTTCATGTCGATAGTTTTTGTCAGCAAGTTTTTTACCAGGATGGTTCCTGGCGCTATCTTTCCTGTGCTGGTACTTATAAAAGCTCCGATCGCTCGAGGCCCTGTTTTTATCCCGCTCAGCCAGCGCCGTTGCCGGGAGCGCCAGCAGGCTAACACTCAGTGTCAATACCGTTAAAATTCTATACACGCCTATCTCCTTATTTGCCTGTCGCTCTATTGAACGGTGATGGGAGAGATTGGTTGACTGGCGACGGCATTACGCTAGCAGTGCTATTAACACTACTGCTACTAACACATACTTAAAGGCTCAGGTCAGCCCAGATAGGGCAGTGGTCAGAGGGTTTTTCAAAACCTCTGGCCGCGGTGTCTATACCAGTGTCGGCGACTAGCTTCATCAGTGAAGGCGAAGCCAGAATAAGGTCAATACGCAGGCCGCGCTTTGGCTCTAGATCAAACCCTTTGCTGCGATAGTCAAACCAACTGTAGCTGCTGCTGTCGGCATTCTGCTCTCTGAAGCTATCGCACAAGCCCCAGTCGAGCAAGTTCTGCAGCCACTGTCGCTCTTCGGGTAGAAAGGCGCACTTGCCGGTCTTAATCCAGCGCTTGGCATTTTCTGGCTTAATGCCCACATCTATATCCTCGGCTGCGACATTCATATCGCCCATCACAGCCACTAGATCATCGGAAGTAAAGTTACTCTCCAAATAGGCTAGTAAGTCAGCGTAAAATTTTTCTTTGGCGGGAAATTTGGTTGGATGAGCGCGACTCTCGCCCTGAGGGAAGTAACCATTAATCATGTGGACTGTTTGACCATTGATCGAGTACTCACCGTGAATCATGCGTCGTTGGGCATCGTTGTCATCGGAGGGGTAGCCGCGGGTAATGGCAACGGCGGGGGCCTTGCTTAGCAGAGCGACGCCATAATGGCCTTTTTGACCATGAAAGTTGACCTCATAGCCGAGATCTGCAATCGCCTTGTGGGGAAACTCCTCATCGCTGACCTTGGTTTCCTGAAGGCCGATAATATCCGGCGAATGCTGCAAAATCATAGTTTCCAGCTGATCCAAGCGTGAGCGCAGCCCATTGACGTTAAATGAAACGATTCGTGCTGCCATAACTATTTCTCGACTTTCTCAGAGTTTACCAACATGTGCTTGCCGGCAGGCTCTGTCTGCAGGCGAATTTGATCCGCTAGAATATGGCCAGCTTCTTGAAGTATAGGATCAGTTTCCGCTATATCTTCCTCTTCTTTATCATCCTCAGCCGTGGCTGTCTCCCCATCAGCTAGGGAGTCATTCTCGGAGTCGATGAGAGATTCAGTGGTTGGCGGCTTATCGATAATGCTTTCAATCTTGTCCTCCGCGTTGGTTTTGTCATCGCCTTCAGCCAAACTCTCGTCATCCTCCTCCTCGGCTACTTTGTTGTCACTTTTCCACGCTTTTTGATCAGCATAGAGCTCAAGACCTTTTGACTTGCGGCGTTTATTCTCAAGCAAAAATCGCTGCTTATCCCAGTCGCGGCTGCGCGCTCGGCGCTGTTCAATATTTAGGGAAACGGCCTTGTCAGCGTCCCAGCTATTGCTCAACTCTAATGTGTTAACCAGGTGCACAAAATCAGGGTCACTGGCGATCCGTCGCTCATGCTCTGCTATAAGAGCAGCAAGGTATTGCTTTACCCCGGGCATGGGCTTAAACGGCACACTGTGAATATTGTCCCAGGGCAGGGCATTGTCTTGCTGGCTTTCTCCTACTTCAGCTTTGTCATAGAGGGAGGGGAGTTTAATATCCGGTACCACACCTCGATGTTGAGTACTGTCACCGGAGACACGATAAAATTTTGATACGGTGAGCTTCAACTGACCGCTGCTGAGACCGGTCACATCTTGCACTGTGCCTTTGCCAAAGCTCTGACTGCCAACCACTACAGCGCGCCCATAGTCCTGCAGCGCGCCGGCAAAAATCTCCGAGGCCGAAGCGCTGAGACGGTTGATCAAAACCAGTAGCGGGCCAGTGTAAGCGGCACGCATCATTGCGCGCTGATCTCTAGACACCTGTTGGTAGGCATTGCGGATCTGCACCACAGGGCCCGTATTTATAAACAAATCGGTGAGCATAGTGGCTTCGTGGAGGGAGCCGCCGCCGTTATTGCGCAGGTCTAAAACAATACCGTCAACGTTTTCTTCACGGAGTTCGCCAAGTAATTTATACACATCTCTTGTCGTGCTTTTATACTCCGGATCGCGTTTGCGATAGGCATCAAAGTCCATATAAAAGGCGGGGATATCGATTACCCCGAGCTTTAAGTCGACACCGTTTTGATTGATGTTGATAATTTTGCTCTGAGCGGATTTTTCTTCCAGCTTGACCTTGTCCCGAACAATGGCAATGATCTTGGTGCTGTCGGCAGAGTCGCTTCCGCCTTCGATCAATTCTAGTCTGACGACTGTGTCCTTGGCGCCGCGAATTAGACGCACCACATCGTCAATACGCCAGCCAATGACATCCACAAGTTCTTCGTCGCCCTGGCCCACGGCAATGATTTTGTCAGAGGCTTTTAAAATACCCTGCATATCAGCTGGTCCACCGGGAATAACCCGCGCAACCTTGGTGTACTCATCTACAGTGCGCAGCTCGGCGCCAATACCTTCCAGAGACAGCGACATATTGATCTGAAAGTTTTCCGTGGTGCGAGGGGAAAAATAAGATGTGTGCGGGTCATAGAGGGAGGCCAGGGCGTTAGCATAGAGCTGAAAGACATCTTGGCTATCGCGCTGTTCCATCTGAGTTATCTGATTGGTGAAGCGCTTTATCAGTAGTTCGCGGGCTTTAACGGGTTCCTTGTCATTGAGTAGCAGGCGGATCATTGAATCTTTGATGCGCTTTCGCCAGTAATCACCTTGTTCTGAGGCGCTCTGAAGCCATTGGCGCTCTTCACCGTCGAGAACGATGGTCTCGTCAATGCTGTAGTCAAACTCATAGTCACTCTCTAACAGCTCGATATTCGCCTTTAGCTGCTCAAGTAGACGATCGCGGAGACGATTGAACATGATAAAGCCCGGCGTAACATCTCCACGGCGGGCCAAATCGTCTAGCTTGGTAGACCATTGACTGAATTCTTCAATATCAGACTGCAGAAAGTAGCTCTTCATGGGGTCTAGCATCTCTAAATAGGTAGAGAGGTAGCGCTGGGAGAGTTCGTCGTTAATGTCCTGGCCACGGTAATGACGCGTGGCGAGGCGATCGAGAATTTCACGATAGAGTGCGGTCTGATCTGACTGCTTTTCGATTGGAGCAATAGCTGCAGCAGTCAGCGAAAATGAAACAGTGAGTACGAAGGCGAGAATAGCGCGCAACATAATGGTTGTCCTTATCAGTGTGAAGCTAGTTTAGCAGAAGTCGATTTAACTACTATAGACATCTTGTTTGTTAATTCGGTCATTAAGCTTGGTATTATCTGTAGCTGCAGGGAGGGTTCCACCTTCCTTTCCACTATGTCCTCTAATCTCAATTAGTGGACTTTAATGGACAGGGCCAAGAGAGGCTGATAAAGTCTGACGCAAGCCTAAACCTGAGAAACCACATCAATGTCCAAAGCCTTTAATGCCTGCCCACTGTTCGATGCGCACAAGTCTTTTGTACGGTTACCAATGGCCATTAGGATGCTCGATGGTTACCCAGACTCAAAATCGTTTCTCGATGAGATATGTAAATCAATCCCCGACGCTCGCGAAGACTTTCTTTACACACAATCCTTTTTGAAAAGTTACAGCCGTAAAAGCGAAGCAACGTTTCGCGGTTACCGCAATGAGGTTGAACGATTATTGCTCTGGGCTTGGACCATAGCAGGCAAAAGCGTTATCCAGCTCAAACGTCCAGATTTAGAGACCTATTTCGATTTTGTTCACAATCCACCAGCAGCTTGGGTTGGGGATTCTGTGCAGGATCGCTTCAAAATAATCGGTGGAGAGTGCCGTCAAAATAAAAACTGGCGGCCATTTGCCGGGAAGTTGGCCAAAGAAGACCGCAAGCAGGCAATGGTGGAGGGTGCTGATATCAAGGTTTCGAAAGATGGGCATACCCTGAGCCATGAGGCGATGAAAATCTGCTACTCAGCGGTATCCGCCTATTACGACTATCTCACCGATGAGGGCTATGCCTTTGGCAATCCTATTCCAGCGATTCGCAAACAGTCGCCCTACCTTATTAAAGGCGCCACCCAGAAAAGCATTAAACGGCTGTCGGACCTGCAGTGGGACTTCGTGCTGGAATGTGCTGAGAGCGTGGCTGACAAAGATCCGATGCACGAGCGCACATTGTTCGTTATAGCTACCCTTAAAACCTTGTATCTAAGGGTCTCTGAGCTATCTGATCGATCTAATTGGCAGCCGCTGTGGAAGCATTATTGGCAGGACAGTGACGGCAATAACTGGCTCAAAGTGCTGGGTAAAGGCAACAAGCTGCGGGATGTTTCAGTGCCGAGTGCCCTTTTTCCTTATATTGAGCGCTATCAGCGTTATCGATCATCACTGAATTCATCCTTTGGCGTAAACTCCGCTTTGGTGGCAAAAAACCGTGGTTCAGGCGGCATGACGTCGAGGCAGCTGCGGCGTATTGTTCAGGACGGTTTCGATCTGGCTTACGACAAAATGATCGCTGAGGGCTTTGGCGGTGAAGCTAAGGCGCTGCGAGAAGCCACAACTCACTGGCTGCGACATACGGGCGCGTCCCAAGATATTGCCACTAGGCCTTTGAAACATATGTCGGACGATCTTGGTCACGCCAGTATGGGGACCACTGATCAGATCTATATCCAGTCGGATATGAAAGAGCGCGCGAAATCGGGCAAAGGGCGTGACGTTTAACAAGTAACTATAAAAGCAATAAATATCAATACTCTACACGTGTATTTAAACCTTAATTGTCAGTATGGAACATCCGCTATTAGGCTGGGTGCGCCCTACCGGAGAACCTATCAGTGACACTCAAAATTGGCATTCTACGAGCGGATGACGTCGCTCTTGAGCTGGCCGCAGAGTTCGGTCAGTACCCGCAGATGGTCGAAGACCTTGTGGTTGCCGCGAATCTTGCCCGTGGTGTTAACGCAAAATCCCTGGAATTCATCAGCTACGCCGTAAATCGGCAACAATATCCCAGACATATAGATGACGTTGACGCCTACATCATCACTGGCAGTAAAAGCAGCGTCTATGATCAGGAACCTTGGATTAGGCAGCTTCACCGTTTTATTGAGACCCTGCATGATAAAAGAAGGAAGACCATAGGCATCTGTTTTGGCCATCAAATCATTGCTTCTGCGCTTGGCGGTAAGGTGCAAAAAGCCACTGTAGGCTGGGGTCTAGGGGTCAAGCCGACCGCTCTTACTCAAGCAGCTGCTGATGCCGGTCTAAAAGTGAACGGGGGCGCTTCAAGTATCAACCTACTTTATAGTCATCAAGATCAAATAACCGTGCCGGCACCCGGCAGTACCCTGCTCGCCTCAACCGATATCTGCCCGGTGGCGATGGTCGCAATTGGCCAGCATATGCTCAGCTTTCAGGGCCACCCTGAGTTCTCTCATGCCTATGCTCAGGCACTTTATAATTTGCGCGAAAAGAACTATGCCCCGGCTACATACCAAAACGCCATGACCTCGCTGCAAGAGCAAGAGCATGGCGCGTTAGTGGCAAGCTGGATTATTGACTTTTTATCTAGCTAGCCCCTGCCTCTTAATGCCTGGCTGTTGACTGGTCACTACACTGTCAGCAGCAAGAACTCTCGCTCCCAGGAAGATATTACCCGATTAAATTCCTCGAACTCAACCAGCTTAATAGAGGTATAGAGCTGGATAAACTCGCTGCCAAAGATCTCGACAATATCGCTGTCTTCCTTGAGCCCGCGCAGCGCTTCTTCAAGAGTTCGCGGCATCTGCATCTCTTCGTTATAGGCATTGCCGTGAAAGGGTTCGGAAGCCTTGATGCCCTTCTTGAGGCCGAGATAGCCACAGGCCAGAGACGCCGCAATGGACAGATAAGGGTTAACGTCAGCACCGGGAAAGCGGTTCTCAATACGGTAATCCTTAGGTGCCGCGTCAGGCACGCGCAAGCCTGTTGTACGGTTGTCAAAGCCCCAATGTAGATTGATTGGCGCGGCAACCTCCCGGGTAAAGCGGCGATAGGAATTAACGTTGGGCGCAAAAAAGCTCATTACAAAGGGTGTGTAAGTCTGCAGCCCGCCCAAATAGTGATAAAAGGCTTCACTGTACTCGCCATCTGACGTGGCAAAGATATTGGAGCCATCTTTTAGTGACAGCACGCTCTGGTGTATATGCTTGGCTGAACCGGGCTCCGAAGCCATTGGCTTGGCCATAAAGGTGGCGTAGATATTGTGCTTTAGCGCAGCCTCGCGAGCCAAGCGCTTAAAGGTAAACACTTGGTCTGCAAGATCCAGCGGGTCGCCGTGGATAAAGTTAACCTCTAGCTGCGCAGCACCGGACTCGTGAATCAGCGTATCCAGATCAAGACCCATGGCGTCGCTATAGCTGTACATGGTCTCGACAAAATCCTCGAACTCGTTGGCCGCATCAATACTGTATGACTGGCGCGCCGTTTCATAGCGCCCTGAGCGTCCGATGGGCGGCTTCAGGGCGGAATCTGGGTCAACGTTTTTCTCAATCAGGTAAAACTCAACCTCTGGAGCTATAACAGGCTTCAAGCCCTCGGCTTCGTATAGCGCCAGAATACGCTTGAGAACATTGCGCGATGAGAACGGATGGGGCTTGCCGTCCTTGGTAAAGCAGTCGTGAATAATCTGCACCGTAGGCTCATTGGCCCAAGGGACGCTGCGCATTGTCGAGGGATCTGGCTCGAGTAGCATATCGCCATCAACTGTGCCCAGTAGCTCCCAGAAGTCATCCGAATACTCACCGGTAACCGTTTGCGCCAAAATCCCCTCAGGTAGGCGACTATCCTCCTTAACAAACTTGTTGGCCGGAATAAATTTACCTCGAGCGTTACCGGTAATGTCTGGTACCAAGCATTCCACTTCGGTGATCTTATTTTGTTTAAGCCACTCTTCCACTGATTGTTCCGACTGCATAAAGCACCTATCCACAGGTTGTATATAAGTATTAGATTTAACGCTTTTTTCGAATAATTATTCAATTAATGTTGAATTATTATTCGAAAAGATGCTAATGTCAATTCTTAATCAGTCTGAGCTCTAGTCTCCATGCACGAAGTAAACTCTTACTATGCCCACAGCGCCGGCCCGCAAACGGCCTTTACACCACTGTTAGGCGATCAGCGCGCTGATGTCTGTATCGTCGGTGCTGGCTATACAGGCCTCTCTTCGGCGTTACATCTGGCTGAGCGGGGTTATTCTGTGATCGTTCTCGAAGCCAAAAGCGTCGGTTTTGGTGCCTCTGGACGCAATGGTGGGCACGTCGGTATTGGCCAGCGCCAAGACCAGTACTACCTTGAAAAGCAGTTTGGCAGCGAGGTGGCCCGAGGCCTCTGGGATATGGGTTTAGAGGCTGTGCATACAGTCGAGCAGCTTATTCAAAAGCATGCTATCCGCTGTGATCTAAAGCGGGGTATTTTACATTTGGCGCACCGCAGCAAGTATTGCCGAGAGCTTCAAGGCGAGGTTGATCACCTTCGTGATCATTATCAGTTTGAGCAAATGGAGTATGTAGATGCAGGTGCCCTGCCCAACTTTCTCGATAGCCAAGGCTATTATGGCGCCCAGTGGGACAAGGCATCGCTGCACCTGCATCCGCTCAAATATGCTCAGGGCCTAGCCAAAGCTGCAGCAGAGGCAGGTGTGACCATCTGTGAGCAATCAAAGGTACTTAGTTATACCGAGGGTGACTCTATTGTTGTGCGCACAGCCAATGGTTCAGTAACTGCTGGTGAATTAGTGCTCGCCTGCAATGGCTATATCGACAAGCTTGAGCCGCGCATCAACGGCTATATCATGCCGATCAATAACTTTATGTTGGCTACAGAGCCCCTTTCTAATGACTTGGCTCATTCTGTTAGTGTTCAGGACACGGCCATGCAAGACACCCGTTTTGTGATTAATTATTGGAAGCTCTCCGCCGACAATCGGCTTATATTTGGCGGTGGCGAGAACTATCGTCGAGGCTTTCCCCGCGATATAAAGGCCTTTGTGCGCAGATATATGCTGCAGATTTATCCCCAGCTAGAGAACACCGCAATCGATTATGGCTGGGGCGGAACATTGGCGATCACTCTTAACCGCATGCCACACTTTGGCCGAATTGGCGGCAATATATGGCATCTCCAGGGCTACTCAGGCCATGGGGTACCCACAGCTACTTTTGCCGGCAAACTCATTGCAGAGGCGATTAGCGGCAAACTTGAACGCTTTGATTTACTCTCCAGCCTACCTACCCGGAAGTTTCCCGGTGGCACCCTCCTGCGGTGGCCCGGCATGGTCGCCGGGATGCTCTACTTCGCTCTTCGCGACAGGATTTAACTATGACTACTGTTCGATCACTGACGCCACGCAACGCTCCGATCCAGAAGCGCGCCCTGGAGCGTCGCGCGAAAATACTCGAGGTTACCGCAGTACTGCTTGAGGAGGTGGGTCAGGATGATTTGACCACGATCTTGGTCGCCAAGCGCGCCGAAATGTCTGTAGGCACTCTGTATCACTACTTTCCCAATAAATACGCCATTCTCTATGCCCTGGCGGAGCAATGGCTGGGTGAGATCGATACTGTATTGCAGGAGTTAGAGGCCGAGCGCCTTGAAACCATGAGTCTGAAGAAGTTTGTCGATAAGGCCGTGGAGCGAATGTTGCAGGCTTACACCAATCAGCGTGGTTTGCTGCCCCTGGTGCAGGCAATGTTTGGTGTGCCCGAGCTAAAGGATTTGGATACAGCCCACGATGAGCTGATTATTACCGCTATGGCCCGCATGTTTGCCCGATTAGAAGTGGCTGAACGCCCCGCCGAACTATCACGCCTCGGCCGTGGGTTTCTCGAAATTAACCACGCACTACTGCTAGTGGTGGTTAATCAGAGTAAAGCGGACAGTTTAAAAACCTTAAACGACTTAAAATATGTCAGCCTATGTTTACTTGAGCGGGCAAAAAGTCAGTTTTAACGTCTGCCTAATAGCATTAACTAAACGCCCTAACATATTGTTATTAATGGATGTTTTCCTTAGCGCGCCTTCTCTCTCATAGTGACAAACTCTTCAGCAGCCGAGGGGTGAATGCCCACGGTGGCGTCAAAGTGCGCCTTAGTAGCACCAGCCTTCAGGGCAATACCCATTCCCTGAATAATTTCCGCCGCGTGCTCGCCCACCATATGACAGCCCACTACCCGGTCAGAGGCCCTATCTACCACCAGCTTCATAGTAATGCGATCGCAGCCACCACCCAGCGTCTGCAGCATCGGTTTAAAGTCTGACACATAGACATCTATGTCATCGTATTCAGCTCTGGCCTGCTCTTCCCCTAGCCCCACAGTGCCCAATTCAGGCTGACAGAACACCGCGGTGGGGATATCCCCGTAATCGATTCGTGCAGAGCCGTCTCCGTAGAGATGATCTACCAATACCATGGCCTCTTGAATCGCCACTGGCGTCAGCTGAACGCGGTCAATCACATCACCTAGGGCATAAATACTCGGATCGCCAGTAGCAAAATTATCGTCTACCACGATTGAGCCATTCGGCCGCAATACAGTGTTGGTATGCTCCAGACCTAGCCCTGCAGTATTCGCCTGACGACCCGTAGCATAGAGCGCCAAGCCCGCCTCTAAGCTGCTGCCGTTATCCAGCACAACAGAGATACCAGCGTCAGTCTTAACAATTTCATTGATCTGAGTGTTTAGGTGCATGTGTACACCTTTAGCCACCATACCGTCGGTCACCTTGTCACTCATTTCGCGATCAAAAGACTTCAGCAGATTGGGGCCGCGGTAAATCAGGTGGGTCTCGACACCCAGGCCATTTAAAATGCCGGCAAACTCCACGGCGATATAGCCCCCGCCTACAACCACTGCGGTTTTCGGCAGTTCATCGAGAAAGAACATCTCATTGGAGCTGATCGCCAAATCGCTGCCGGGGAATTCTGGAATATAGGGCCAGCCGCCGGTGGCGATCAGAATCACTTTAGCGCTGTAGTCTCTGCCATTTACTTCTACCTGGTGAGGCCCAGTAACTATGGCGCGACCATCAAAAAGATCGGCACCGCTGTTATTAATCATAGAGTTATAAATGCCGTTTAAGCGCTCGATCTCGGCGGTTTTATTATCTCTCAAAACAGCCCAATCCAAGGTCGGCGCCTCGGCGCTAGACCAGCCATATCCCTTGCTGGCATGAAATGATTCGGGGAACTGAGAGGCATAGACAAACAGTTTCTTCGGTACACAGCCGACATTGACGCAGGTGCCACCCAGATAGCGCTCTTCCGCCACGGCAACTTTTTTGCCCTTAGATGCCGCCATACGGGCAGCGCGCACACCGCCAGAGCCGGCGCCAATAACAAACAGGTCGTAATCAAATTCAGCGGTCATTGCGCATTTTCCTCAACATTAAACCAGGCCAGCTTGTCGTGAAGGCTCACCACATGACCAACAATTATTAGAGTCGGCGCCTTGGCACCGGCTTTGCGTACAATTTCGGGCAGACTATCGAGATCACCAATAAACACCTGCTGACGGTCAGTGGTGCCCTTCTCGATCAGCGCCGCCGGTGTCTGGGCATCCAAACCATGTTGCTTGAGCTGCTCGCAGATGGTCTCCATGCCATTCAAACCCATGTAGAACACCAAGGTTTGGTTGGGCTGCACCAGCTCTGGCCAGTTTAGATCCATCTTGCCTGAGCGCAAATGGCCGGCAATAAAGCGCACCGACTGGGCATGATCTCGATGAGTTAGCGGAATACCGGCATAGCTGGCACAGCCAGAAGCTGCTGTAATGCCCGGCACCACTTGGAATGGAATACCATGTTCGGCGAGGGTTTCAATCTCTTCACCGCCGCGACCAAAGATAAACGGATCGCCGCCTTTAAGGCGCACCACACGATTGCCCTCAAGGGCATAATCCACCAGCTTTTGATTAATATTGTCTTGGGTAACCGGATGATCGCCAGCGGTTTTACCCACATAGATCCTAGTTGCATCACGGCGCACAAGATTGAGCACCTCTGGCGACACCAAGCGATCATAGAGCACTATATCCGCCTGCTGCATCAGCCGCAGGGCCTTGAATGTGAGTAGGTCGGGATCGCCGGGACCACCACCCACCAGATAGACT
>Ga0209532_1001065_pt1 | contig 22392 bp, 43 predicted proteins | sample COG_02_FD_184746 | JGI IMG/M metagenome (GOLD analysis project Ga0209532, IMG submission 184746) | Pelagic Microbial community sample from North Sea - COGITO 998_met_02 (SPAdes) (version 2) | ecosystem: Environmental > Aquatic > Marine > Neritic zone/Coastal water | place: Helgoland, sampling... | reverse complement strand
TGCGAGTTTCGTTGTTTTTCTGCATCACAAGAGGCTTTATTACCCAACGTATACAACAAAAGAATGGCAAACTTTATAGACCTAAAATCTATGGGATCATCTTACGATATGGCTTGTGCGATTGCCGACGTTATGCCTGCAAATCTTGGTATCTGCCGGATTCACGTTGCGGGCGACTTCTTCAATCAAAAGTATTTCCGAGCGTGGCAATATGTCGCAGAATGGAATCCAGACCGTTTATTCTATGCCTATACAAAATCCCTCAACTACTGGCTAGACGATGAGCCACACCTACCAAAAAACTTGGTATTGACGGCATCGCGTGGTGGTCGCTTGGATCACAAAATCGACGAGCATAATCTACGGGAGGCTATCGTGGTTTATTCTCAAGAGCAGGCCGACGATCTCGGTTTGATCATCGACCACGACGATTCACACGCCGCTATTCCTTCGCAGCGTAAAAATTCGTTCGCTCTACTGATTCACGGAACACAACCCAAGGGAAGCAAGGCGAGCGAGGCAATCAGAGAACTCAAGAAAAATAAAGTTAAATTTTCCTACAGTAAAAAGAGTACCCCCACTGTAGGGGTGTAGTGTGATATTATTTTTTATTATGATTATTTTATGGATTTTTTTGGGTAGCTTTTGGGAGTTTGACTAATCAGCATTCGTCGTCCTAAGTCCTTACGTGGTAAGGGTTTAGGTGCGGCGGGGCAGCCCGACGAGCCATAAGTCCTTTGACAGTAACGACTTACGACAATCTACAATTTATCAAGAAAGTTTAATCTTCAGGCTTGACAGTGACGATAATAGTTGTATACTTAAAGCATAACTAACACACTACAAAAAGGAGATTACCGTGGATTACAACCCACTAAAGCAGCGAGATATTAAAGAGCAAGTAACATACAATCTAATTAACATTGTAAAGTGTGCCAGAAAAAAACACCACTATGGCTCCCAATATAATATCAAGAATTTATTGATCTTGCCTTCTATTGGTATGCTTGACCTAAGAGTTATGGAAAAGCTAAGAATGGTAGGCAAGAGAACAAATATTGTAGCGGTAGAAAAGAAGGGACGGATTGCTGGTCATATCCGCACAACCCTAAGAGAACGTGGATACAAAAATGTCACTGTTATCTGTGACGATCTGAACAAAATAAGTAACGATACGTTCAGGAAATATGCACCAAACGGTTTTGATTTTGCGTATATTGATAGCTGTAGCGAACCAACTCTAGAAAACAGAAATTGGCTCAGGGATCAACTTGTACCTAGTTTAGCAGATGATTATTTTCTTGCGTCAAATTGGTGTGGTGCAGATCGTTCTAATTCTACTTGGGATTACAGTGACCATCATCCAGCGGCAAGATGGTCTACCAACAATGCGGCTGGCAGATACGCTAATGCGCTCAGTCTAAGTGTTGGTGATCCAGTGTATGAATTGCTAACATACAAAGAAAGTGGTCAAGGTGTGCCGATGAACCTATGCCTTCAGACAAACTATTCAGATTCTTGTAAGTTCGGTTTTGACTTTGATCTTAGGAACATTGGATATAAAGATCAGAAAACGATCAACTATTCTCTGCTTGATTCGTTTATTAAGGAAAAGGAAAAAGAGTTAGCCCTTTAACCTAAACCCTTTCGCTGTAAGTACTTACGGCGATTGGGGCCGCCCCGCCGGACCTAAGTCCTTTGGTGGCAACGACTTACGACAAATCACCAGTGCAAATACTGTGCCAAAAGATTTCCGGCAAAATACCACAAAAGATTGTAGCTTGGGGGTTGACATGGACGATGAATACTGTATAATGGGGGCATAACACGAACGATTTTGTTTTTCACACCTTTGGAGATTTTCCTATGAGTAACGCTACTATTTCTGCTGCTGACCAAGTTGCTGCCGCTTTCGATTTCACCGTTGACAAGTTTCCCTTGTCCGGTCCTGACGGTATGCGTACACCTTGGTACGCTATGTTCCGATCCGATTCCAGCGAGGTTGTTGGGGAGGGTTCGGTTACTGACCGTTACACTCCTCACCAAACGGAGGATGTGGTTGCTCTCGTTGACGCTTGCGAAAGTGTATTCGACGAGGCATCACAAGTCAAGACGCATTTCCGCAATGGTCACTATGTTTCCATCGCACCGTCTGACGACTATCGCCGGTCCATTTATGGGTCCAACGACAACATTTTCCCTCGTCTTATCATCCGTGGCGGTTATGATCGCAGTGCGTTCAACGTCACTTTGGGCATTTATCGCGATGCTTGCTCAAATCTCGCAATGCTTCGCAGCGTTTCCGAGACTTACCAGTCGATCCGCCATACTAGCGGGTTGCGTTTCGCGATGGATGAACTGATTGGGCAGTTTCAAAGTCTGAAAGATGGTTGGCAAACCTTGGAGAATCTCGTCCACGGTATGCAGGCAGCACCCGTTCAGATGGTAGACTTCCTGAACGCTGTGTATCCAGAACCGGATGCCGATGCTGGTCAACGTGCGGTAACGATTCACAAGAATCGCACTGAAAAGATTTTCCAGCGTTTGCAGCGTGAGAGAATCAAGACCGGCAGACCTGCTATCGGTTCAGGTTTTGAGGTTTCCGCTTGGGAGGCATACAATGCCGTTCAGGGGTTCAACCAGTGGGACGCTCCGAGGCGTGAGGGGTTCAAAGGCGAGTTTGACCGTATCCTCAAGGCATCGGACAACAGAGCAGTCAGAACGGCTGAGACGCTCGCTCTCGCTGCTGCTGCGTAGTCGATCAAGGTGTGTTACCCGCATCCCCCCGTTGGGGGTGCGGGATTTTCTACCTTGGGGGTTGACATGATTCATTTTTTTATTATTTTATTTTTGTGGATTTGGGTGTACTGGCTGACTGGTGACTGATTCGCGCTCTGACGTAAGTCCTTACGCAGTAAGGGTTTACGGCGGGCGGGGCCGCCCCCATCGCCCTAAGTCCTTTCATACCATAGGGTTACGTCAAATCAAGACGCAAATATCATACCATTCAAATATATATTTATGTATTCGTTGTAAGTCTATATATATCAACGGTTTATGTAAAGTATGTATTGACATATGACGATATAATGGTATAATTAGATTCTCTAATGCTGCGCTTGACACGTCTGGTCACTATCACATATACTTATATTAAGATATTCTAATACTATGGGCGGCTGTCTTTGCCGATCCGCGCCCATCGTGTGTCTGTGTAGAGTCAGCCAAAAAAGACATATTTGTCTTATCTTATCTAAAGACATCGCCAAGATGCCTACAGTCAGCGGCTTTCGAGTTTTGTCTCACCAAATATATACAAATCGGAATTATGTAAACAGTCAGCGGTTTTTGCTTGACATTCATATAAGTGTATATTATACTATATAGTATATACTAATACATATATACAAACAGGGGAGTGTCTTATCTAATCAAAGCGGATCGCCAAGATGCCTATAGCCAGCGAAAAAGGCCCAAAAATGATAAATTATAATGATTTTAAGGTAAAAATGTATGAATTATGTGATAAAAACGAGCAAAATCACCCATCATTAAATGAGTTAATATATTTCTTTGAGAAGTATTCTGCTACATATAAACTAATAAACAGTAAGTATATGGCAAAGACCATGAGGAATTTCGCCTCGTTCGACGCAAGTAGACGCTTGCGGTATCGAAGGGAGCTTGCCGAGACTGGAGTCGAGCTTACTCCATCACAAGTAGACTACTATATAAATATGATTACTATTATACTAAAGGACAAATACAATATAGACTGATATACATATATGCCGATATACACCTATAGACACTGATGATTTTCATATATACATGAATATGTTTATCGCTTGGTGCAGGGGGACGAGGTGTAATCTACAATTCTTAATAAATACATCTCCATATCACCATCTTCTATTCCTTATATAGTAGTATTAGTACATAGTATATATACAGTAGTATTAACAGTATAAAGAAAACGTACATTCTCGTATAGTAAGCGTGTGTTATATATCTATACTAAAACATAGAGATTTTACCTCTTGACAAACACAAAGTGTATAATACAATGGAGATATAGTTCTCTGTAAAATGTCTCTAATTGTAGAAAAAATACAAAAAAAAGAAAAATGGAGAAAAAAATGCCACAACAAGACATAAAAAACGAAATGGACGAAGTAATCAATCAGTTGGAAAAACGTGGAGTCAAATTTAATCACGGCGAGGACATGACGGGCTTGGGCGATGTTGTGGAAAGTGTACTTACAAATATGGGAATCACTCAAGAAAGATTCAAAGAATGGTTTAATCTTAAAGAATGTAATTGTAATAAAAGAAAGAAGTGGCTTAACAATTTATTCTCTTGGAAAAGAAGTAAAGATTAGAGTTGACAAAGACGATACTTAGAGTATAATTGGGGCATACTACAAGGAACCAAGGAGCGCGAGTGAACATATTAACATTTTCAATGATGTTTGGCTTAACGGTATTATTGACAGTAGTGGTCTTATGTTTAGGAATTGTAGACGATGAAGATAATTAAAGTACCATCAGACCTACCTATATATTATGCTATTCAGGCAGAGGAATTAGTAGATGATACTTTTGGTGAGGGAATGTTCTTCAAGCAAACTTGGGACAGTAGTATTCATCAATGGTTTCTTCTTAACAATGACCAACTTCCATATTCTGTTTATCCTAGCCAGCAATTCCTTGGGGGTTACTGTTCTGTGCAAATTAAACAAGAAGGATCGCTAGGAATCCTCAAAACCTCTGTAGTAAACATGACGAGGTCAGGTTTCGGGGATGCTATGGTCAAACACAGAATAAAGTGGTTACAAGAGCAAAATGTTCAGACCATCAAATCATACGCTTGGTTTGTGGACGGTGTTGTTCCTGCACAAAAAATGCTAATGAACAATGGATTTGAACCAAGGGACGATATTAGGGGATATTGGAACAAAGACCATAACAAGGCTTTCCCCTGCAAGATTTGTGGCGCAAATTGTAAGTGCGTAGCAAGAATCTTTGAATATAAAGGTTGACATGGACGATAAGTTTGATATACTTGACGTATTGTTTGTGGTCGAGGCTTTAACAGTAGGATACTTTATCTGGTATTTGTGGGACAAAATATGAATGAAAAAGAAGAAGGGCTGTTTGGGGTATGGAATGAGGTACATATTTTATTGATATGGTTGATCTTAATTTGTGGAATAGTCTTTGTACTCGCTGAAAGAGACAAGACAAATAATCTCAAGAAAAAGATCAAGAATCTTGAGAAAAAAGTTGAGGAATCACTTGACAAAGAACCGATAACTGTTAAAATGGAAGGCAGTTGGGAACAATTTGGTAAACTTACTTTTAGTGACAGTGTTTGGACAGATAGGTGATTGAGTCGCTTTTTAAAAGGTTTTCTTCCGCCCAAAGCGGTTGAAGATTACTGTAGTGAAAACATCGCTTCTGTTGTTCGGGGTCTGACAGATCAAATGACGCGCAGGGCGTAATGTGGTCAACGTGCCATTCACCGTAATTATCCCAATTCATCCCCTCTGCAAACTGGTTTTCTAGGTGAGACACAAGATATTCAACCGTACAACCTAGAAGTTTAAGAGTTGGTTCGGATTTTACGTTACCTTTAATGGCATTGTATAAGCGAGTCCTTAAATTTCCCAAGATTTTAAAACGTGTATCATTTTTTCGTCTTTCTTTAGCAATTTCGTTTCTTCGACTTTTCACCTCTGGTTTTTGTTTGTATATTCGCATAGCTTTACATTTACAGGATTTACACATTGAGTCTAACCCATACTTCCCCCTCCGCATTTTACCAAAAAATTCAGTTGTTGCTGGTTTTTCAATTATACATTTCGTACAGGTTTTAGTATTCATAGTTAATCCATAAAAAAAACCCCACAATCTGTTCGCACAACCTTGACAGGTTCAGAAAGTGGAGTTATATTATATATCGTTGTGACGGCGCGAATCGTCACTATATTATACACATTTTCACAAAAAACTGGAGAATTTTCGATGGGTGCTGACTTTACTTTGGCGACTTTTCCTTACTTCGACATGACAGATGATCGCCGCGAGCGTTTCCGCGAGTTGATTATCAATCTTCCAGCCAGCGAAACCGATGAGTTTCAAGAGTGGTACGGTCTTGATGACGAAGATTATAGTTTAGAACAACTACTAGAAGATATTGAGAGTTCTTGTTCTACTGTTAGTCGCGAGACTACCACAATAACCACCTACAATGACAAGGGCGAGAGGTACGAACTCAACGTCACTGGTGGTATGTCTTGGGGTGATTCTCCTACGGATGCTTACGATGCTTTCAATCGTGCGTCATTTTTTGAAAGTGTTTACAATTTAGCAGTTGACTTTTCTGTTGAATATAGTAAAATGTACACATAAGGAGAATGACGATGAGTAACTGGCGAGTAACTACTTACGATAAAGATAACGAAGTGCTTGAAACTTTCGTAATAGAAAATAGAACAGAGAGGGAAGCGGAGAAAGAAGCAGTGGCGATACTTGATATTTTTGACTGCTGGGATTGGACAATGGTGGAGATTGACGATGAGTAGTGGAGAATACAAAACTGTTGAGGACGTTATCAGTGATCTAAACGTAATGATCGTTGAAGCACCAATTCCAAACCATATCGCTATGATTTTAGCAAATGTTGTAGGAGAACTTGAAGATGAGTAAAGTAAAGGAATTATTGAAAGACATCGCCGGTTTAGCTCAAGATGATTCTGACGATATTTGTGAGTTAAATTGGTCATTGTCGGAAATCTTAGAAAAGGCGAAGCTGGCTATTAAGGAGATTGAAGATGAGTAATATAATTTTGATGACTGCGATAGGTTTTTTGATGACACTTGTTATTATGGGAACAATAGTGGAGATTGAAGATGAACCAAGAAAAAATTAAAGATACAGATTTAAATGTTGACAGACTCGAAAACCTTGCTAAACTGGTAATAGATAGTTGGGATATGGAGTGCCTACTAGACTATGCTCAACTGGCATTGTTTCAAGACTATCAGTACGACATTGATCGTGCCGTTGAGGATGCAGAAGATTATACTCTTGAGGAATTAGATAATGGATAATACTACAGTACCTACACATGAGATGATTAAGAATTTGACAGAGTTTGTTGTTGATGGCATGACCTTACCAGAACTTAAACAATTTGTATATGATGACATTTACTCTATTATGCTAGAGGACGATGAGGTATTCCACGCTCAACTAGAGTCACTAGACATGGAACCAGAGGATTTTACCAATGAAAAAGTCTGATACCGTTGTCGCACCCAAAAAAACAAGATTGGAGATAGGTTTTTGGTCATCATTTTCTGCACATTGTCTTTATAAAGACCTAGTGAAAGAATGGTTGAAAAATAGTAAAAAAGATGAAGAACCCTCTTGACAATGACGATACTTGATGTAGAATAGGAACATACGAACCACTTACCAAAGGATTTAAAATGAATATTGCAGATAAACTAATTAAAGGTGACATTGAACCAAATACTGACGAACTAAAGTTTCTTTTGTGGAATACTTTGATTCAGTTGTCGGCGTATTGTGACGATGTTACCTCTGTAGAGGAAGAAAGTTTTAACATTGAACAAATGTTGTCTACCCTTGACACAGAGTTGGGGGTGCATCCATGAAAATAACAGAAATGTTGTTTTTTGCTGTTGACATCGCGCTGTTCAGTGCTATTATATATGTGTTGTTTGAAGTTACTCTTTAGAAAAGGATTTTAGGATGAAATTTGTTGCTGCTGCGGTTTTGAGTTGTGCTTTGATGGCTGGTTCTGCTGATGCTGGCGAGTGTACCAGTGGATGTACGCCAGTGCGAACGGTTGTTTCGAGAGTTGTCTCTGCTCAACCTGTAAGATCGACAGTCTGCCGTGTTCGTGCAATGCGACCACTTCAACGATTGCTAAATCGTGTTCGACGATGCTGCTAAACTTTTTGATTAAAGTTTGACATACGAAGTCCCGATGTTATAATAGGGACAACATGGTGCGGAGGATCGGTTATCCACGCGAGTCTTATATACTCGCCTCCGTAGGTTCAACTCCTACCTGCACTACTTACGGACTCGTAGCTCAGTTGGTTAGAGCATCCGACTCATAATCGGCAGGTCGAGTGTTCAAGTCACTCCGAGTCTACTTAGGGTTTGTAAACAGGAGTAATTGAACGTAACTTTGCGTAATAACGATGACCGGCTTGACAGGGCTAGTCATTACTGAGATAAGACGGGAGGCTGTAAGTGATCCTCCCTGAGTCTTGGGTTCGCTGTATCGCTTGGAAGCGGGAATCAGGAAAGGTTTGTCTGTCAGCAGACCAGTGTTTACGTTTGTACTGTTTGCGCCCTTTACGCTCGCGTAGCTCAGTTGGATAGAGCAACGGACTTCTAATCCGTAGGTCGCAGGTTCGAGTCTTGCCGCGAGTGCTATGAAAAAGTTTTGGAAATTATGGGCAAAAGCCCTTGGCGAAAAGATCGGTGATAACAAAGAAGCGGATACAATCGCTTTGATTAGAACCATTATAGTTTTACAGGCAATAATCTGTAACATCTTAATCATGTGGAATATTTTAAGAAATTGGTAAAGTAATTACTTGACAGTTCCGATAACAGTATTATAATAAGAGTGTTACTTATTACTAACCACAGGAGAATTTTGAAGTGTTAAATAATTTGAAGTGCAAGTTGATTGACGGGGTTGATCCAAATACTTTAACTGTAGATACAAGCTACCAAAGAAAAGTGTCAAAAGCTAAAGTTAGAAAAATAGCTAAAAATTTTAACGATGTTATGGCTGGTGTCTTACAGGTATCACACAGAGCAGACGGAACCAAATCGGTATTTGAAGGTCAGCACAGGAAAAGCGCAGCACAAATGAAAAACAAGCTCGTAAGAATAGCGCTGTATGACTTCACATCAGTCCCCGATCCGGTTCAAGAAGAAGCAAAACTATTTGTACAGCTTAATAAAGAGCGATCTGGATTAAATAACAATGCTTTAATAATGGCTGAGTTCTGTCATGGAGATCGAACAGCGATGTCGATTGTAGGAAAGGTTCATCATGGTGGATTTTCATTGATGGAATCTGCAACACAAGACATTAAACTTGGTTGTATTACTATGTTAAGAACGGCAGAAGATTGCGGGAAATTGGATGAGATTTTAGCTTTTTTCAGAAGTCAAAAAAAGCACCATACCATAAATTCTTTTAAAAAGGTCAAAGAACAACAATTTGCAGAAGTGATCCTTACAATTATTAAGAGTCAGAATTTAGATGTTGAACAATGCGAAATTACTGGTAAACTTTTAAAACCAACTTTAGTTGATAGAATAAAAAAAGAATATATTGGCACAAGTAAAGCTAACGGTAAACTATTAAAAAGCGAAGTACCAGATAGTGTTTTACAAGACTTTATGCCAACATTATTCCCATATTTAATTGAAGATTAGTATTGACAGTTCCGATAACTATATTAGAATGAGAGTGTGGGTGAGGCGCGATCAGGGTGTCGTCCAAACCATAACCCGATGAAGTTGGATTCCCACCTCTTATTTATTTACCAACCACAGGAGATTGAAGATGACCGACGATGAAGAATTTGCTTGTATGCAAGAAGAACGGGATGAATTTGAAAAAGAGGTTTTTGAGGTGCTTTTTGGTATAGACGCCCGACCTTGCCAGACTGTAGATGAATATTACGATAATCTGGGTTCAGCCGATGCCCCCAGAGTTTTCTCCTACCAAGAGGCACATGAGGCACTAGCAGAGGTCAGTAAATCTTTGCAGTTGCTCCATATGATTAAGGAGCATTTCTCTTGCCCACAGGAAGAAGAAGAAGATACAGAAGAAAACATGGAAATGCGCGAATTGATAGATCGACTTGAAGGAGAATTACGATGAGTGGATTACAACGCGACCTATATGACGACACAGTTTTTTACTACGACTTGCATAGTGACCTTTGGAACTTGGGCAGTCAGAGGGACCACCTTGCGGAAGGTGATACTTTTTCGGCAGAGGGAAAGACTTGGTTTATCCTTGGACGCTCTTGCGACCAGTCGTTTACCATAATGGAAGAATCCGTCTTTAGGAAGGGAAAGAGCGAGGCGATGCGTAAAAAAGAAGCACAACGAAATATCAACTATATCTTGAAAGAATTACTAGAAAGCAAGGATTGTGTGTCGGCAGGTAGTGTCGTTCATATGGATGGTCATTTGTATGAGGATGTTGTAAAAGATATTGAAAGATATTTAGAAATTTCTAAAGAAACCACTTGACAGTGACGATAACCACTGTATAATAGAGACATACCAACCACTTACTAGGAGATTTAACTATGGCGATTCTTTCAAATGATAAGCGTGATGTTAGCGTTTCAAATGACTTCAAAACATCTGGTTTCAAGATTCAGGCAAGTGCCAAGGCATTTGAGATTCTGTCCAGTAACATTTACACTAACAAGGTTCGTGCCGTCATTCGCGAATACAACTGCAATGCGTATGATGCTCATGTTGCTGCTGGTAACGGGGAACCTTGGGATGTTCACCTTCCTACTCTGCTTGAGCCTTACTTCTCAGTTCGTGATTATGGGACTGGACTCTCGGACCAGCAGGTTCGTGAAATATTCACTACTTACTTTCATTCTACTAAAACTAATAGTAATGATTTTGTGGGAGCGTTGGGTTTAGGCAGCAAGTCAGCGTTCTCTCTTGTTGACAGTTTTACTGTTGTAAGTTATTACAACGGAGTCAAGACCGACTACTGCTGCTACAAGGACGAGTATGGTGAACCACAAATCGCCACGCTTGCATCCAGCGATACTGACGAACCAAACGGTTTGGAGGTCAGCATGTCAGTAGAAGGTAGGCAAGATGACTTTGAGGACGAAGCAGTAAATGTATTCAAATATTTTGATGTATTGCCAAATATCAATGACAAAGAAGTAGTAAAGTATATTCTCAAATCCAAAGGATATTACAAATTTGTTTGCGATGAGGGTTCGTTCAATACTGGTTATGGTAGTCTGTATGCTCGTATGGGTAATGTCGCGTACAAGATTCCAAGCGATTACAAAAGCGATCTGTCTGGATTTATTAACTTCAACATTGGCGATCTGTCTTTCAATGCTGGTCGAGAAGAATTGTCGATGGACGACAGCACCAAGAAATTGCTCAAGTCTCGCATCCAGCAGGTTCAGGATAGTCTTTCACAGGTTGTTTACGATAAACTAGAAGCAGAGCAATGTGCTTTCGCAAGAGCAAAGAAGAAAGAAGAAGTTTACTCAGGTTCTATGCGTAGCGTTTTAAGAAGTTCTAGCTTAGACTTTGATAAGTTCAGCCTACCATCCGTCAAAGAGGGCGAAGAACGTATTGCTGCGTACAAGCGAGGCACTTGGCACAGAGATTCACCAGACATCGAGAGTCTTACTAGGTTGCCACTTGTAAACAGTAACGATTGGGATATTAGGTACTTCCTGCACAAAGACCGCATGAAAACTCGTATCATGGAATGGATGCGCAACAAGAGAGGTTTACAAATTGTGCTGCTCAAGCAGGAGCAAATTGATTTGTTTGGTATTCCTGCCGATTTAATTGAAGATTTGGAAGAAGTTGTGCCGAAAAGTAGCAATAGCTACGGAGGATCAACTCCTACAAGATCAAAGGTTGCTGAGTGGAACGGCAAGACTACTGGATGGAGAGTCAAGGCAAATGAGTGCTGGGATGACGTTGAGATTGACAACGATGGTAGTGAGCGAGTGTATGTTGAGATCAACAGGTATGAATCGCAAAGTTACGGCATGGATCAATTTAAGAATATCATGGATAGTCTTGAGCATCTTAGTGTTGCTATCAATTCTATCTACGGACTCAAGACTGCTTTCCTGAAAACCAAAGCGTTCAAGCAGGGCAACTGGATTAGTCTTGGCGAGTACATCCAGCGAGAGTCAGTAAGTATGCTAGACATCGAGGTAATCGAGAAAAATAGAAATAGTGAAAATCCGTATCAAGAATTATTCAGAAAACTTGGAAACAGGTTTGACAACGAGATTGTCAAGGAGTATAATGACACTGTAGAGTTGGCAAAAGCAGAACACTCTGACAAGTTTGCTTACAACGTCTTGGGTCTTGGTCACAAGATCAAGTCAGAAGATAAGTTGCAGCAGATTGCAGACAAGTTTGTTGCTGAGTATCCTGTTGTAGAATTGCTACACTGGAATGGTTCTCACGCCAGCGACAGTCAGTTAGACATTTTAATCAACCACATTAAGGAGAAAGTAAATGGGTTTACCGTCACCAGTACCAATGCGTAAAGACAAGAAGATTATTCCAAGGGACGAGTTAATGTTATGGGTAGAGAATAATGTAAACACAGATGGAGTAAATATCGTAAAGATTCGTGATGCTCACCTCTGGACCCAAGGAGACTACGAGCGTCATCGTCTTGATGTTTTTGAGAAGTATGAAGTAGAAGGCGAAGGTGAGTTTTGTTGGACAAATAGGATTGCAGAGCGTAGTTATTTTCTACACTACAATCCCACCAACAAGACGATACAGGATAGAACTTTAGGAAGATATGTAGAGAAGAAAAAGAAAGGGTTATTCAAGTGAGTAAAACAAACAGTGATAAACATATCGTCGTAGAGATTCACGATGGAATCATTCAATCGGTCTACTGTCCAGATGAAACATATGTTGTAGATATTTTAGACCATGACGCATGGGACGCAGGAGTGGATGACAACATGGATCGCTACTACGAAGATGTAGAAAAATCCACAGAAAATCTTAAAGATATGTATTGACATATCCGATAACAGTAGTATAATTAAAACATAACTTTCGGTCAATCACTTTTAGGAGAATTTAGAATGTCGCATCTTCCACACATCAAAGATGGAAAAGGTCACTGGCACGTTACTGTAGAAAACAAGCCAGTAATCTTCGATCCCACTCATCCAGAATATATCAATCTGGTAGAGTGCGTAAAGACTGGTGACGCAGAAGAATTTATTAGACTTCTGGAAACTGGTCATACTATTGAGAACTGGTCGGAAGGCGACTTCCGGTTTGTGGACGGGTTTCTGTTCTATGACGATGAACCTGTACGCAAGGTCATCACCAGTCGCATCGTGCAGATGCTCAAAGAAGGATGGGATCATAAGCCCATGCTCAAGTTCTTGGAAAACCTGTACGAGAACGTCAGTCATCGTGCGGTCACTGAGTTCTACGATTGGATTCAGCATAAGGGTCTTGCTATCACGCCAGATGGTTACATCCTTGGCTACAAGGGTGTAGTAGTTTATTCGGGTCCAGAGCAAGATGATTTGGATGGTAACACTCTTAAAGAGGGTGATTTGGTTGACCGATATACTGGCTGTTCGCATCGCAATAATGTTGGCGATGCACCAGCGATGAAACGCCGCAAGGTAGACGACAACTGCAACAACGGTTGCGGCTCTGGACTTCACGCTGGTACTTTTGAATATGCCAGCGGTTGGGCAGGCAGTGACGGTAAAGTTGTTTTGGTTAAGATTGATCCACGCGATGTGGTCAGCATCCCTACGGATTGCGATTTCCAGAAACTTCGCTGCCGTACCTACGAGGTAGTAGATGTCGCTAGAGACATTATTGAAACAGCAGTCGTTGATGATTACTGTGACGAGGAAGATTACCTCGACGAACTAGAAGATGGTGATGTAATCAACGATTCTTGGTAAACTCCACTGTGGTTGGTGGTTGGGAGTGGGTTCGCCTGCTCCCTTTTTTTTGGTGCGGTAGTCCAACGGCAGAGACACTAGACTTAAAATCTATCCAGTATGGGTTCGACTCCCATTCGCACTACTATTTTTAAAGTTTATGCTTGACATGCCCGATACATACTATATAATGATAGTGTGTCATCGGGTTTATCTCATTTAGGAATCAACTATGTATAACTTATGCTGTATTAGCAACGAACTCAAAGAGCAAGGCTACAAGTTTCAGACTATGACTTGGAAGCGATTTAACCAACTGCGTGACGAGCATGGTGCAGAGTACGCACTAGATCAGTTAGGCCAGCGTTGGCTTAATAACGTGGAGGTAACTCGTCTTTGCATAGAACACTGTGCAGACAACGGCTGGGGATACCGTGTATCAAGCGCATTGTTTCCATGCCTGACTCATCCAGAGTTTGAGTATGGCGTACATAACGTACCTCAGTACGAGCAGATCATCGAGGAATTTCGTGACATCGTTTATTACAACGAGACATGGCAGGTTCGTTTGTCTACGCATCCAGACCAGTTCAACGTGCTTGCCAGCGAGAATCAAGCGTCAGTAGACAAGACTATTGCAGAACTCAACCATCACGGTTGGGTCATGGACATGCTGGGTTGTGAGCGTAGTTACTACAATCCTATGAATATTCATGTCAACTGCACCAAGGGCGACCTTGCCGATATTGCTGCTCGCTTCATGTCCAACCTAAACAAGTGCGATCAGAGCGTAACCAGCAGGCTAGTGATTGAGAACGAGGACAAAGGTTGTTGGACTGTTGCTAATTTGCTAGAACATTTTGATATTCCAATTACTTACGATAACCTACACGACAAGTGTAATCCCTCACAGTTTCTTCCTTTTAATGGAGATTATTTTTATCCTATGGAGGAATGTGTTAAGACTTGGGGTAAGATCAAACCTCTGTTCCACTACAGCGAGTCTATGCCAGATCATAAGAATCCACGCAAACATGCAGACATGCCTACAGGTCATCCTGTCAGTGACGCATACGACTGGGACATAGAACTCAAGTCCAAGGACGCAGCGATTCGTGCCTGTGCTGCTTTTCAAGAACTGGGCGAGGCACTTGCTCAACCTTTGAGAAGTTTGATGGGACAGGAAGATCAAATGAAGGTTGCTAATAAAGTAATGGAAGAAGATAAGGAAGTTCTCAAGAGATATGAAGAAGGAACTGCAAGAATTGCCGACCCACGATACCGAGAAGATAGGTCTTACTAATTACCGCCAGATATTTATAAGTGGAGGGGTTTTGTACCCTGAAAGGAGTTGACAAATGAGAGAGATTAAGTTTAGGGCGTGGGATGGTGAAAAGTTTAGAGAGTCTTTTGTTATTCATCAAGCAAACGGCTTGGCTATGGTTGAGACTACCACACCTCTTGGTAGTCGTTATTTAGAAACTCAAGCAGAATGGGCTGTTCAACAATACACAGGACTTAAAGACAAGAATGGTGTGGAGATTTACGAGGGCGACATCTTGGGTTATTTCGACGCTATTGTAAATAACAACAAAAAGGGAGAATCTTTCGGTTCAAAGGAGCGAACAGAAATAAAGTGGGCAAAAGCATATTCGGGAGAACAGTGGTGTGAATTTAACATCCGAGATTATAACGGAAAAGATGTGAAGTCAGACGAGCCAAATGACTATTATGGCGGCATTCATCCTGAATATAAAGAAGTAATCGGTAATATCTTTGAAGGAGTTGACAAATGAGTGAAGATGATGTAGAATATTTAGTAATAGATTACGACGATCAACTTGATAGTGTTGTTGATAGTGTTAATTATCTTTTACAAGATTATGGATTAGTATTTGAAGAAGATGATAACAAAAACAACGAATCTTATGAGAACGGTGATGGTCGTATGTGGTGGGTTTTGAAGGAGTTGACAAATGAGTAAACAAAAATCCCACACACCAAGAAGTCTTTGTAAGTCTTTAAAGCAGATGCAGCAAATCGCAAAGTCTATGCACTACCAACAAGACTTTTCTTACGAAGATAACAGGTTTATGTATGACATTTACGAGAAGTGCCATCGAATAATGGGTGAAATTAGAATTAAATATGATTTAGATATTAACAATGACTTCCGCCCCAAAGGAGTTGACAAATGAGTGACGATAGTGTCCTGAATTAAACTTTTCTTTACTTAGGAGTAGAACTATGAGAAATCTAATCGTAATCGCAGTCGCACTTGCCGCATCTTTTTCACAGGCAGCAGAGTACAAAACCGTTAAAAACAACTCAATACCCAGCAAATACAAGCAGGTTGTTGAGTTTAAAGAAAATTGGACTTGGAGCAACAAAATTAAAAAGTGGAAGCACAAAGACGGTAGACAGCTTACAGCGTTGAGACTTCTTTCTCAAAAAGAGATTAAACTTGTACCTGTAGAGTCAGCGAAAAAGAAGGGTCCATTCATTTACGTTTGGAACAAGCAAAGCAAAACAATTAGAATTATCTGCACAGGTTTTGGAATTAAACACAAAGGAATAAAATGAGATGAATCCGTATCAACCTCCAAGAATTGAAAACCGAGATAAGTTTAGTTGGAAGTCTATCGCGCTTTCGCTAGTGGCACTAATCGCCATGCTTAATGTTTTGTTTGTTTACCTTTTTGCTGTGGGGTCCGTAGTCAGATGGTTAAGTTAATTTTACTTTTATTGTGTTTTAGGATTGACAACGACCCAACTATAGTCGATACTTTTAGTAGGATTGAAGTAAACCACTATCATAACGAGTGGGGTGTTGAGGTCTGGTCCCAGTTAATCTGTTGGGATTGGTATGGTAGAAAGAGCGTGTTTCGTGTTCAGCATTGGATTATGATGAAAGATGCTTACAAAAAGACAGAGGAAGGTAAGAAGAAGTGGGACAAGGGTATAAGGGCTTATGCAGATAAAATTAGAGACTGGGAAGTTAGACGAGACTTTTTAAACGCCAGTGCCTATCGTGGAGATTTTGTTGGAGGTAAGTATTATCCATTCAAGAACTTTAAAACAAGATACTGGGAGGTAAAGTTTTTAGACAAGGGTTTTCCCAGACTTATAAAGTCAAAGATATTTGTAGAAACATATACCCAGTACGACCCAGAGACAGCAGACAGAGAGTTTTTTCGCAGCGAGTTCAGGAGGGGGCTTACAAAATTACCAAATCAGAAGCCTCCGGTGATTACTCAGGAGTGGCGCGAGTTTGTGGACAGGTTGGTTCCGCAGTTCCATCAGTAGGGAATATAAATTAACATAAGGTAGGTGTTGACAAGTATAAGTGTTAATGTTATACTGATGGTGTATAATACGATACACTAAATAAACCTCATATATGGAGTAGCGGTATGAAATGCTCAACTAAAACTAATGTTTTGAGAGTGTTGAACTTGTTGGTAATACTAGGGTTGTGTTGGTGGATTAAGATTAAGAACGACAAAGCAAAAGAAATGATCCAGTGGAATACTAAGATAATCAACTCTATAGGAGTGGTTTCTTTCACTCAGTCGCAAAACGCAGACGTTTTGATGGATATTATAAAGAAAATGGACGAAGAAGGTGTAGGAGAAGAAGATTTCGGTAGTAAGGGTGGCGTGTTTGTTTCGCTGCAAAGTGGGTTGGATGTGGATGATTTGGGTCGTCCCATACCAGATAAACCAAAGATGCCAGAGGGTATGGAAGAATCCTACGTCCAGCAACCCTTCTCTGAATTTAAATCAGACAAAGATGGCAATGAGGTTGTACCTGCTACGTTCGATCAGGTCATAGAAGATTTAAGAAGAATAGATTTGTCTGTTAGAGCCTTTGCTTCTAACAACTTGTTTCAAAAACAAAGTTTAGATTTAATTTACCAAAGAATTTCAAGTGGAGAATAAAATTGGACGAAGCAAATGAAGAAGAAACATACTATGCCATAGAAGAAGGCAGGTATGATGACGAAGTTGTTAAAGAAGCCACTGACTCGGAAGTAGAAAGCTTCCAGTGGTCTTTTGTTGTCTCTAACGGAGTAGAAGATGAACGTGGAAGAAATAGTTTGTGATAAACCAATACATTCCATAAACAAAAAAGAGTTGTGGAAAGAAACTATTGAAGTCTGGGATTATCTAGTGGAGTCTGGGTATGGACCCAGTGACTTCTTTGGTGGTGAAATCAAGATGAATTATCAGGGTTTTAAAAAACTTATCAATGAGAATGGAAAATGCGCTCGCGTAAAAGAAACACGGCACTACAGAATAAGTGCTGTGTGGATTGGTAACGTAGAGATTAGCTTTACTGAGGTTAAAATAGACAAGGATGACTGGTACTTAGAAAATAATTGGAGTCCGTTGGAATGAGAGGCGATTCAAATATGTCTGACAGTCGTTTTATGAAAAGTCAAAAGATTGTCAGTAAAAAACTAAAGGACAACATTGACAAACTCGATAAAGAGTATAGAATAAGAGAGATGCGAGAGCGTTGGGAGTCAGGCAAAGGTAAAAAGAAAACACTTTGGGAAAGAGTAAAGGAGATTTTTACATGAGAGTAGGAATTGTATCTGGATATTTTAATCCAGTTCACACAGGACACTTGGACTATCTTGAAGGAGCAAGGCGGGAGTGTGACATACTGTATGTAATTGTTAATAACGATCATCAGGTTGCACTTAAAGGTTCTAAGCAGTTTATGGATGATAACGCTAGGCTTAGAATTGTTAATGCCTTGTCTTGTGTAGACAAAGCTATGGTTTCTGTTGACGAAGATGGAACGGTAGTAAGGTCTATCGCACAGATACATAAACGATACGCTGATGATCCATTTATGATTGGTCTTTACTTTATGAATGGTGGAGACAGAAAAGAAGGAAACACGCCAGAGTCAGAGTTCTGTCAGCAGAATGACATCCACTTGCTTTACAATGTAGGTGGCGGTAAAACAGAATCATCAAGCACTCTCTTGCAAAAGGTTAAAGATGGACAATAAAGTAGAACTTTTAGGACACTACGGCAGCGATGAGGTCATCGCCTGTTCAGCATGGACGAGTACAAGCAGGAATCTTACGGATGAAAAACGAGGACGAATACAAAGACTTATTGAGATGCTCTGGATCAACGGACATGAAACGCCTTTTGAAAAAGGCTCGGTTCACTTTCTTGTTGACACAGACATTGCTAGTCATATTCATTTGCTTAAACATCGCATTAGTAGTCTTAATGCTGAGTCAGCTAGGTACAAGGAATTAAAAGAAGATAAATACTTCCTGCCGGAAGATTGGGGTGATGTAAAATTATCAAAAGATGCAGAGGTTGTTGTGAACTTACCACATGCAGATACGCTCTTTAATTCATGCTTTATAGAGGGTGATAAGTGGAGCGATATATTAAAAGATTATACTGAATTAGGCAATAAACTTTATCACCAGTGCGTAGAGGACTTGACCCCTGCACTGGGGCGTAAGAGAGCAAAAGAGTCAGCGAGATTCTTCAAGACGTACAACAGTCAGATTCAGGCAGACATCTCCTTTAATATGCGATCCTTTGCTAATTTCCAGAAACTTCGTAATTCTGAACATGCACAGGTTGAAATACGCGAGATTGCTGCTAAAATGTTAGAGTTGGTTGAGAATATACAAGGAAACCCATTCAAGTGTACGCTTGATGCTTTTAAGTTGAACAGGGAGACATAATATGAAATGTATAGTAACAGGTGGAGCAGGATTTATTGGTTCTCATGTTGTAGACAGACTGGTTGATCTGGGACATACCGTTATTGTTATTGATAATCAATCTGCCACTGCTCACGATCAATTTTATTTCAATGATAAAGCAGAGTATCATTGTATATCCATAACGAACTCATATATTTCTGGGTTATTTCAAAATGTAGATTATGTATTTCATCTAGCAGCAGAGTCTAGGATTCAACCAGCATTAGAAAATCCAGAACTCGCGATAGAAACTAATGAATTAGGCACTTGCAGAATACTAAAGTATGCGTTAGACTATGGTGTAAAGCGAGTGATGTATTCATCTACATCATCTGCGTATGGTCTTGTAAATCCTATACCTCATAGAGAGGACATGAAGAAGGATTGCTTGAATCCTTACTCTATTACAAAGACTGCTGGCGAAGATTTTTGTAAGATGTATACTAATTTATATGGATTAGAAACAGTGACATTCCGATACTTTAATGTGTACGGCGAACGACAACCAACCAAGGGTCAGTATGCGCCTGTAGTTGGGCTATTCCAGAGACAATCTGCTGCTGGCGAACCAATGACCGTAGTGGGTGACGGAGAACAAACAAGAGACTACACGCATGTTTCAGACGTTGTGGCGGCAAATATCGCGGCTATGACTGCGCCAGAAGAAGCATGTGGCGAATTGTTTAACATCGGAACAGGAGTTAATCATTCTGTAAATGATATTGCGAGAATGATTGGTGGAGAAGTAACACATATCGCACCTAGACTTGGAGAGGCGCGTGACACTCAAGCCGACACCTGTAAGGCGGGACATATTTTAAATTGGAAACCTAAAGTTAAATTGGAGGATTGGTTAAATGAGTTTTAAAGCACAGGCATTAAATTCTTTGATGATGAAAGCAGCATCAGATAGAGCAGAGGCAATGACAAGTTTGGAGATTATGCTGGATCACCCAGCAGGTATTGGAGATCATAGCACAGACGATCTACATAACAATCTAAACGAGGCGCTTTCTAGTCTTGCTGATGCAGAGGACAGGATTGAAACATTGAAGCGAAACTTTGGGTCTTGGTTGCCGTTAAATGAAAACTGACGCAAGGGTTAAATCTCAAACCCAAAGGGCAGCAGAAAAGGGTTTGGAGGACATGTTTCGACGAAACAAACCTCCACCTAAAAAGCTGCCAGCAAAGTTTAAATATAAAAGAACAGCGAAAAAAGTAAAACTAAAACTTAGTTTAGATATTGAGGGTATGAAAATGATTGGTGCGTCACTTCTCGCTACGATAGCATTTTGTATGCTGGTGTATTCATTTTATTCATTTATGGCTACACCTAGTGCCAGAATTATGCCTGAACTTGATAATAATATTATAAGGAATATAGATTAATGTATGAATATAATGCTAAAGTTGATCGTGTTGTTGATGGAGACACTGTAGACTTTATTGTTGATCTTGGATTTAATATCAATATAAAGATCAGAACTAGACTTATTGGTGTTGATACGCCAGAACGAGGACATGAAGATTGGTCAAAGGCTACCGCTGTCTGTGCGGGATTATTAAAGTCTGTCGCAGAAATAAACTTTGAGGATTTACCAGATGAAGAATGGTGGGTAAAAATAAGAACAACAAAAACAGGAAAATATGGAAGATGGCTGGTTGACATCCCCGGAGTTACCGATATACTAAGAGAGACATGGCCCTACAAAGGATAAAAAAATGACAGTATATTTATTAGAAATGTTGATTAGTACGCCTGAAAGAGTTGTTTCTGAGCCACTTGGCGTGTATGATACTATGAGAAAAGCAAAGTCCCACTTGAATAAAGTGGAGAATATAAGACCAGAATCAGAAAGCGTTTCCTTTAACATAATGAAATTTGAAATGAACGATAAGCCATCAATACTAAAAATGAAAGAAGTCGCCATGCAATATGTTGGCGAAGAATTGTTTATGATGTTTCACCAAGGGATGCTAGAGCAGATGGTGGAAGCAGACGGTAGTTTTTCTTATGTTGTTACAGGTAAGTTTAAGGGAGCGTTAGAGAAAGCTATCACAAGATTTCATGATAGCGCAGACGATGGGCCATTTTAACAAGCATGTATAAAGATTATTATTGATGTTGTCATGGACGAGGGTGCAATTCCCTCCATCTCCACTTACGGGGATGACTTAGATTCGACATACAATATGACGTAATGTATCTCATGCCGTAGTTGATAGAAGGGCTACGTTAAAAATCTATCAACCTTTTAATTGCAGATGAAAGTCTCGCATTGGCAGCGTAAGCTGTCTGGGGAGTCGCCTCGTCCTTATTATCCAAACGGGGCTTTACTATATCGTAGCACAAATGAGTGAAGTCGGAAGCCTAGAGCGATTAGACAGATCGACAAGACTAGATTCGCGGGTGCAAATCCCGTCACTCACTTGCGGCCCTATCGTCTAATCGGTTAGGACACCGCCCTTTCACGGCGGCAATCGGGATTCGAGTTCCCGTAGGGTCATACTAATAAGGAGGAGAAATGTTAGTACAGTGTAAGATACAGGACTGGGTTGTAAAACTCAAGCAGCGTGAATGTAGAATATACATTTATAAAGCCGACAAAGAAATTAAGTCTGTAAAGACAAAACTTTTTAAAGATAGGGGAATGATGATGTTTCCCAAAGAATTGTATAAATTGATTTGTAAAGACTTGACAGCGGCTAATACTTATGATAGATTCTTAGATAGGTATTATACTTGGGACGAAGACGATACGGAGTGTTGATAAATGAATAAATGGGACAAGAACTTTTTAGAGTTAGCTAAAACTGTATCTACGTTTAGCAAAGACCCGTCTACAAAAGTGGGTGCAGTCATTGTTGATGATGACAACAGAGTTGTGTCTATCGGA
>Ga0209532_1001063_pt1 | contig 22401 bp, 18 predicted proteins | sample COG_02_FD_184746 | JGI IMG/M metagenome (GOLD analysis project Ga0209532, IMG submission 184746) | Pelagic Microbial community sample from North Sea - COGITO 998_met_02 (SPAdes) (version 2) | ecosystem: Environmental > Aquatic > Marine > Neritic zone/Coastal water | place: Helgoland, sampling... | reverse complement strand
CTTGGCAATTTCTAGCTGTATGCCAATACCAAAAACTTCTTCTTGACCTTTTACAATATTGGCTAGCGCATTACCTGTTTGGGCTGCTGGATCAAAAATACCATTGGCCATTTGGTAGGCAATGGTATTTTGAGATAAGGTATCTATACTTTTGGTTAGGCCTTCTAGCCTATCATTAATAAAAGCGAGACTTACCTTAGATATTAATTGTTTGTCTACAACCTGGTCATCCTGCATGACCTGCATGATGGTATTTAAAATAACCTCATTGCGCTTTTTATTAACACCATTAAATTTTAAATTTATAATTTCTCCTCTTTCTGAGGCTGCGGTAGCAGTTAAATTATTTCTTAGGGTTGCAACTGCATCGTTTAATGGTTGTCTTTGTATGATAAGGGTTTGATCTTGTAAAAATAAAGAATCATGTAGTACAATCTCAGATTCTTGATATTTAAAAACCTCACCTTTATTAATCGTAAAACTTAAAGTATCTCTAGTAAACGATGCTTTTTGATTGGCTATTTCTACATCCCAGTACAAGTAGTTGTTTGGTGATTTTAAAGCTACAAATCTAGTATACTCATTGTCAAATTGTAATTGTGCATTTACCCTACCTACCGTGTATACCTTAGTTTGTAAATCTAGACGGGTTACCACTTGGCTTAAAATGTGCTGAGAGGTTAGTACTGCAATATCATTTTCTACATTTACTTGATCAAAACCAAAAAACTCCATCCCTCCGGTTAGAAAAGAGGCAGCATCTTCTGCCGGTTTTTTAATTTGTAATTGAGCACTAGATGTGTAAATACGATCAGCGGTTTTTAAATACAAAAAAGCAGAAACCATTGCTATTACGATACCCGCCAAAAAATAAGGCCAAAAAAACAGGTAATAGCCAGTCTCTTTTTTAATGTCTATTGAATCTCCTTCTTGGAGAAAATTTTGAGTGTTTAAATTATCTTGCATGTTTATCTTGTTATAAGTATGATAGAGGATAATACAATTGAGGCAATACCCAGTATGGCAGATAAATTGCCTACATAGCCTGCGCTAGATACTTTAGCGTTATTTGGGTTTACTACAATTACATCATTGGGTTTTACCATTTGGTAAGCCCCGCTTAAAAAATTTGCAGAGGTAAGGTTTATACGCGCAGTAGTTTGCACACCATCTACATGTCTTAAAACCACCACATCTTCTCTGCTACCATTAATTGTAAGATCTCCAGCAAGGCCCAGGGCCTGCAACAAACTAATATTATTTTCTGTAAAAGAAAAGGTACCTGGCTGTCGTACCTCCCCCAAAATAGTAACCTTCGCGTTTAATAAGCGTACTGTTACGTTAGGGTTTATTAAATAGCCGCCTTCTACTAGTAGTTTTTTAATATCATTTTCTAAATCTTGAGTTGTTTTATCTTTTACAGAAAGTTCTCCCAACACCGGGAAGTTGATAGTCATGGTTTGAGATACCAAATAACCGTCAAGCTTCATGACATCAATACTATTAGCAACAACACTGCCGGCGTTTATATTATTATAAGGCATTGCCGCCTCTGGCATGAGTGCGCCAACAGAAATTTTTAAAATATCATCTGCCTGGAGGGTGTGGTTATCATATGTTATTTCTTGACCATTTACACTATCAAGATCTTGCAGATACAGCATTTGTTTTTTGGAAACGCAGGACTGCAATAACGATACCATTAAAAGTGATAAAAAAGTATATCTGAAAATAATTTTATGTCTCATTTTATTTGTTTTATTAAGCAAAACTACCAGTTTTCATCTTTTAATACGCATTAAATTGTAATAAAATATAAAAACGAATTAAATGAATCTGCCGTTTTATTCTTGAAGGTTCTTTAAATAATCTAAAAGCCCATTCAAGATTATTTTTTACCCACCAATTAGGTGCTCTTTTCACGACACCTGTATAGACATCAAAGCTACCCCCCAGTCCTTGGTAGGTTGCTTTGTGTTTTTGATGTAATTTTTCCATCAAAATTTCTTGTTTTGGAGACCCTATGGCAACAAAAACAACATCTGGCTTGTGTGTTTTTACATCTTCTATTAATGAAAGTTCTTCGTCTTCAGTTTTAATATATCCATTTCTATAATTTAGTATTTTAATACCTGGATAATCCCTTTTTAAATTTAAAACAGTTTGATCTAAAACTACCTGCTTTCCTCCAATTAAGTAAAAAGTTTTTGATTTATAATTTTGTTTTATTAAATCTAACCAGAGTTCACACCCAGGGATTTTTATAACATTTTTAAGACCTTTCTTTCTTAAACCCCAAACTGCACCCACACCATCGGGATAGCCTAGGTTTCTATTTATAATAATGCGACTATTATCGGTGGCATGCAGTATCTTTTCTGCATTAACTGCGATCATGATTTTATGATGCTTCATAGCATAACACATCAACTCTTCTGGTGATTGGGGCACATACGTTTTTACGCCATTTAACAAGCTAGACTTCATTGATAGCAGTAATTTCAGATTCTAAAAAATAATGTGACATAGCATTAAACATAAAAGCGTTACTCCATCTCATATAAGATATTTTTGAACTAATTCCTTTTTTTAATTGATAATAAAAGTAGCCTTTTTTATGCTGCATATTATCTATGGTCCAATTTAAGACGTTATCTAATAGGGGCTTGTTACTCTTAAATACGTTTAATTTTGATAGCGTCACTATAATTTGCGCAGGACAATGTATATCTATTGGGTAGGTTTTATTATGGTAATACTTGGGCATACCATTGGCTTCAAAAAAATTATTGATGTAAAAATATAATCCTTTATCAATGTATTTCTGAAAAGTATTGTCTTGTGTATTATCTTGGTATGTTTTAATAGCATCCAAATTAAACCCGGTATGAAAACTATCTATCCTATATTGTATGGGTAAAAGCCCGTAAATCCATGAACCATCTTCTTTTTGTAATTCACAAGCACTTGTTATTGCTTTTTTTGCAAGTTTAAAGTGTTCTTTATTTTTTGTGTATTTGTAAGAATAACTTAATATTTTAGCCCCTAAAAGTGAAGCGTTAATAACTGTGTTATTGCCATCTTTCACACTATAAGAAAAGAAAAAACCGTTGCCATGTGGTGTTCTTGATAAATCATTAACAACAAAATTAGCAGCAGTCAATGTTTCTTTTAAGACCGCTTCATTTTTTGTAATTTCATAGCTTTCTATCAAGGCCTCAACACAAAAACTAGTAGCAACAACCGTTGGTGTATGTTTTTTAAACAAAAATAAGCGTCTTGCTTGCCAGTCAAAATTATAGCCCCAACATGCACCAGAGTATCCTCTTGATTTAAGACTTAATAACAATGCGGTTATTTCTTTTACCTTGATAAATAATTGTTCTTTTGTCCCAAAATTTTCACACCCACTTTGAGCTAACTTGTAAAGTTTACAATAACCTAATAAAAATAATGCAACACCTTTTGCATTATGTTCTTTTGGAACTAGTAATAACCTCCTAAAGTTTATTGGGCTATGTTTAAATATTTGAATCCAAATTGCTCTTCCTAAATCCCAATACTTAAAAGGTAATGCCTTAAACACTTTAGAGTTTAAACCATCATAAGGATCCCAGCCTTTAAAGTTCTCAGACTCGCAATAACTCTTGAGTTTCAAAAAACTCGATTCTGTTTTAGATTTCAACTTGCTCCCCTCCACGTTTTACAGATTCTATTACTTTAAAGGATGCTTTTGTAACTGCTACAATATCTTGAAAAGGAATAGGCGCTTTTCCAACTTTGAGTAAGCCATTTACAAATGCCTCCACCATTTCTTTCTGACCTTTGTTTTGATTTAAAATTTTTATCTTTTTTGGTTTTCCTTTACCGAAAATTTTCAACTCTTTAAAATCATTTAAGGTAGCTGAAAGCCCCGCAGAAAAAACTTCAACATATTCTTTAGTCATGGATTTAGAACCGTTGGCATAATATGCCACCACTCCGGATGATCCATTTTCGAACTGAATTAAAATATTTAGTGTATCGTTTAACTGATTCGCGTCTGGAAGTGCAGTTGCAGAAACTTTAACCGGTAAACTTCCATTAAGATACGTTAAGTAATCAATAAAGTGACACACTTCTCCTAAAACTCTGCCACCTCCTATTTCTAAATCTTGTATCCAATTATCTCCAGGAATAGATCCAGCGTTAATTCGGTACAACATGGTCATAGGGTTATTACCTATGGCTTTTTTTAACTTTTCAGTTAATGGTGAAAAACGTCTATTAAAGCCTACCATGACAGCCTTATTGGTTGCAGCCTGATTCTCTATAATCTCTTGTAACTCGGATTCTAAAAGACATAATGGTTTTTCAACAAAAACATTTTTGTTGGCCTTTAAGCTTTTTAAAACATAAGGACCATGAGAATCGTGACGTGTGGCAACAAATACCGTATTGGTTTTATCATCTAAAACATCGGCTTCGTTAGTAGCACAGAACTGAAACTTAAATTTCTCTGCCACACGCTTAGAAGTAGTTCCTGTATTGGTTAAAACCCCTACTCTTGCCAGGGCATTAGTTTCAGGAATATTTGGCAATAAATTGCCCTGTGCATAACTACCAGCTCCAATAAATGAAATGTTTATTTTCCCTAATTTCTGTACTTCACCGGTTGAAATTTTTATTTTATTAGCTTCTTTTTCCGTATTATATTTTAAGGCAATACCTGTAAAAGGTTCTGTTTTTGAAACTACTAAATCAAAGGCAGCTTTTGCATTATCAAAATCAAACTCATGTGTAGTTAAGTAATCGATATCAATTTTCTTTGTAGCGATTAAATTCTGAAACGCTTCCATGTTACGTTTTTCTGTCCAACGTACATAAGGTAAAGGGTAATCAATACCCTTTTCTTCGTAGTTTATGTCATAACGTCCTGGACCATAAGAACAAGCCATTTTTAATTCTAGCTCTTTACGATACCAGAATGGATCACGCTCAAAACCAGTTGGCACAGCACCTAACACAATCACTCTTCCTTTTTTGCGTGCAATGGCGCCCGCAAAATTAATAGGATCAAGACTATCTGTTGCCGCAGCTATAATTACAACATCTGAACCATAACCATTTGTTGCGTTTTGTATTTGTTCCTCAACACCTGATGCATTTCTTGTTAATCCTAAATCTACCACATTATTATCCAATGCTTTTCTAACAGCTGCTTCTGATACGTCGATTCCAATGACTGTAACACCTGAGGCTTTTAAAATTAAGGCAGCTAGTTGACCTAATAAACCAAGACCTATAATCACACAAGATTCTCCCAAACGCATATCGGCTTGGCGAACTCCTTGCATAGAAATGGCTCCTAGCGTATTATATGCAGCATCTTTTAAGTTAGAATTAGCATCGAGTTTCACACACAAATTTATAGGGACCGATACTATTTCTGCGTGATTGGCATAGCCAACTCCCGCACAAGCGACTTTATCTCCAATTTCAAATTCGGTTACGCCCTCACCTACCTCAATAACTTCACCAGCGCAACTATACCCTAAAGGCGAATAGGCATCCAACTTTTTCATAACCGCACGATACGTTTGTATTGGCCCCTGCTTTTTTAAGGTATCTATGACCTGTTTTACTTGTTGTGGTCGTTCTTTGGCTTTACCAATTAAACTTTTACGAGCGGCTTGCACTGTAGACCCTTCTGTCCCTGCACTTATGATGGAATAGTGATTTTTAACAATTACCATTCCTTTTCCTAATTGTGGATAAGGCACCTCTTGAATAATCATATCTCCTGACCCTAGCTTTTGTGTGAGTTGTTGCATTGCTTTAGTTTAATTATTTCGTTATGAATTGTTGCCAATGAGTGTTGCTCTAAATACATAGACCTATGTTTTGCAATAGTATTAATTTTATTGTTGAGAACATCAATATTTAGACAATTTAGAATATTCAGAATATCATCAACCATAAAACTTGTAGCCCATCCCAAATCATGATTTTTTACCTCATCATATGCACCACCTTTTCCAAGGCATAATATAGGTTTATAACTACCTAAAGCATCATAGAATTTTTTTGGCAAACCACCAGAGATCATAGGAAGAATAGAAATATCAGAATATCCAAGATGTTTCATAAAACTATTTTTATCTAACAGACCAAGGTTATGATACTCTATTTTATTTTGATCTAAATACTCCTGGATTATTTTAGCTCTTTCTCCAGATCCATTATCTCCGGCAAGCGTTATGGAAAAATTTAACTTAGATTTGAGCATAGCCTGTAACACTGGCATAATATCAAACTGTAATGTTAAGGTCCCTCCATAAAATAACTTATATTGATTTGGCTCTTTAGAATATACCTTCTTACCGTTTATATTATCTTCTAAACTTGTTATACCAAGAGGTGTAAAGATTGATGTTTTTGAGGGAGCATATCTATTATACCAACTCATAAAACTTGGTGAGACATGAAAAACGCTATCAAAACAGGCAACAGATTTAAAGTTTAAGGCATTACAATACGTGTAAAAAGCTGATTTTATAATTTTATTATTAATCAGAAACGCATCAGGCCATATATCTTCAATATCTAATATTAATTTTATTTTATGCTTCTTTTTTAAGAGCTTTCCAACATAAGGTAATTCGGGAGGGCGAGAAGGAAACAAAACAATGTCATCTTTTTTTACAACTTTTTTAAGCGCTTGATATACTTTATACGCAAATTTGATATTCCAAATTAAGCGTTTAGGACTAATATTCTTCTTATAAAGACCCACATTAATGAAGTTAATAGGATAATTCACCTGCTCTTGTCCTTTTTTTAATTCGGTTGTTGTAAACAGCTCTTTAGATGCATGGTTAATAGTCGAGGTAAAATAATGAACCTCAAAACCTTTGTCAAGGAGATATTCAGATAGGTTTGGATGTCTTTTACCACGTTTGGTAATAATTGACTCTGTTGGGCTAACAACAAATATTCTAAGTTTCATTAATTTAATAATTTATTATATGCTCTATTGAAATCCTCACAAATGTTTCGAATATCAAACTTATCAATTGACTCTCCTGAAATATCCTTTCTGTTTTTTAATAGTGCCTTATTCTCAAGAATAATGAGGAATGTTTTATAAAGTTCAATTACGTTCTTTACTGGAATAATAACACCATTATGTGCATTTATAAGATCTTTTAAAGCTCCCACTGGAGTTGTAACACAAAATAAACCCGACGCCAATGCTTCTAAAACAGAATTGGGACAGCCTTCGGTATAAGAAGGTAATACATAAACATCGTGTCTAGCATAGAGTTGGTATTTTTTTTGCCCTGTGATTCTTCCTAAGAAATCGGCTTGTTCTTTTGACACACCATAGGATTCAAGTTTTTTCTTTAATTCATTTATATATCCTGTTTTGTTTTCGTGACCAACAATAGAAAATTTAAATTCATTTAGTTTTTCATTTGCTTTTAGCTGGCCAATTGCGTCAATGAGTTCTTCAACACCTTTTAAATTTTGAATACGTCCTAGGAATAAGACTTTTATTGGTTTAGTAACAATGTTACTATTTGGTTTTATTATTTGAGAGTTATCTATAGCTGTTGTAGTCACCATAACTTCATTGAAGTTCTTTGGATTTAAATTCATTAAATCATCTTTAAAAGAGGATGCCAAAACAACTTGAAGTGTTTGTTTTTGGAAGACATTATTGAATAGTGTTCTTAAAATTTTAGTTTTACTTATCCTATTAAAAGTTGGCAATTTCCATCCTCTATAAAACACAACTACTTTTTTCCCAAAAAGCTTCGCTAATAAAATTAATAAACCATCTCTAATTAAGGGTACCGGAATTAATGACGGACTGACCTGTACAATCTTTATTTTAGGGTTAAATATCAATTTTAAAATGTAGGCAATAACATCAAACACATAGTAAAACGGATATAATAAACGTTTTAAAAATGGATAGTAAAAGAGATAGGCTCTAGAGCCTATTGAACCATGCTTTAATGTAATGGTATTCGATTCAAAATGCTTAAAAAACAGATTGTAGTAATTGACCACACCACCTTCGTGATTGAGTGGGTTGGTTAATATGAGTACTTTATTTTTTGGCACCTCTTTTAAATTTTAGCATAGGACAATTTGTAAATAATTTTTTTTTAAACTTTCTGAAACTTTATTTTAATCAAACCTAGATTAAATATAATAATGGCCTTAAAATGATTTTAAGTTTTATATTGTTCTGATGGGTACTTCTTCAACATTTCCTTTTTCTTTAATCTCAAATCTTTATCTCTATATTTATTTCTAATATGTTTTGCTGTAGAGTTAATTAGTTTTGATTTGCTGGCTAATAAAATTGCTTGGTCTTTTAAATTCAATTTCTTTTTTGTGAACTTTTTTTGCTCACCTATTTCAGTTGCACCAAAATCTATTATTTTGCCTTGTTTTTTTAATTCTTCAATGTAGTATCTAAAACCAGCAAGCCACAACCAAATATCATTTAATCTTCCCACACGTTCCTTACTTTTTAAAACTAAATTATTCATCTTAGCTATACTTTTCCCGTTAAAAAGTCCAGTTGCTTGAAACCAATCTGGATCTACAAGCACACTAATATCATCATATAATAGACCTGAGGACCATTTTGTATAATCATGATAATGCGCTCTTAATTTTTTATCTTCGGAATTACCTTCAATAGATTTATTATTTCTAGCCCAAGGTACTTTTGCTAATTCAGGAAAATTCATTTTTAATAATGTAATATAAATATTATCATCCCTTCTAGATGGATGTAAACTCCAAATAAACTCATAGACATCTGGCGCAGTAAACATCTGATATACATTAGCATATCTATTAATTACAGATAAAGCATGGCACAATCCATTTCGCATACGGTACCCTTGCATCCAATACTCGCATTGAGCATACTTTAATGTATACTCTCCTCCCCGTTTATGAATATAATCTAAATCTTTATTAAGTCCCTTTGAAGCATCAACATAAGCATTTGAAGTTAATAAGTTATAGTTGTTTTTAGGAACTTTATGCTCTAATTGTAATAAATGTAAATTAGAGAACTCTCCTCTACCTATTGAATCTCCGTAACTACCAGCAATTACCATTGCATCAGCAGGTAAGTTTTTAAACCACAATGCACTGTGAAGCATTTCTGGAGAATGTAACAACCCTAAATATTTGCCACATTTTTGAATATTATCGATAACAATTTCTGGACCTAATGGAATGTGTTGCCATTCAAAGTTTAAGGCCTTTGCCATTTTTTTGGCATAATAAACATCTCTCGAATCTTCTAATCCCCAAGTTAAGCACTTTGGTTTTTTCATTAACTCACCATTTTCGTATAAGAAACTATAAACACCAGCTATTACTCTACTATCTAGACCACCTGTTAGAAGTATATAAATATTAGGGTTTTTATTGATTACTAATCTAGCTTCATTGCATAACTTTTCAAATAGTGATTTCGCAAGAAAATTATCATTTCCAGTTTTAAAATTATGTTTCGGTAATTCTAATTCTATGTGTTTGCCATTTGGTAAAGGTTTAGACATCCAAGGCAAACGTTTAATCTCTTTAAATAAAGTTCTGTTTTTTGAAAATTGACCTACCGACAAAAAGGAAGCGATAGCGATTTTATCAATTGTAAGATTATTTATGTTTTTTATACTAGCCTCATAATCAAAATTCCATTCGGAACCATTAACTGAATATTGTGGCCTCTGGTATAGATATTTAGAACTTTCTAACTCCATTAAAATTAAGTTTGGGTTTATAAATGTAATAGGAAGATAAAGCTAAAAGAATTGAAAAGAAAATCATGTGATTTGCAAAAATTAACTGTCCTGAATAAATATTAACAAGAAAAAGAATAACATAAGTCGCTACCAAAATGGGAGTAAATGAATTTTTAGTTTTAAAACCAATTCTAATAAGCCTTATTATGTATATATGTAAAAATAGGATTAAAAAAACACCAACAAGCCCATAATCATATAGAAATTGTAACCAATCACTGTGCGCATAAATACCTCTAGAGTCTCTATTAAAACCGCCAGTAAAAACTTGTGTTTGATTTGTTCCAAAACCAAAAATTATATTTATCAGGTCTGATGATAACCAAGCATCATATATTCTTTCATACAATTTATCTCTTCCCGAACCAGAGGTATCCTCAAACCGTTTAATATAAAAGTTAAAATTATTAAGATATGATAAGTACCCAATACCTGTGGTAACTAAAACTCCTATAAATAATCTCCCTAGACTTTTTAGGTTTTTATTCATGTATAATATGGTTGAATAGTAAACTACTATCGATAAAATCAGTGATACAATAGCGCCTCGTTTTATGGAGTAAAAAACGGACAATATTGCAATCCCAAAAACCAAATACCATTTTAGACTTTTCTTAAACATAAACATTAGTGGAAAACACCAAACTATGGTATACGAATATCCATTTATCCCTGTCAACATTGTAGTAATCGTTTTTAGGTAAATGTTAAGAATCGACATTATAACTAACATTGAAAAAATAAAAAAACGAAACTTTTTAAATGTAATAGCATTATTTTTTAGTAAAATAAAAATATAAAAAAAACCAAGAAACCATAAAACCATTTTAGAAATAGAAATAAAATTATTGATAACATCGGTTGAAAAAAATGTATAAGTAATAATAATCGTCATCATTAATAACAATGGAATACTAAAATAGGAGTATTTTAATCTGTTTTTTAACACATAAACAAAAACAAAAACAAATAAGTAGATTATTAAAAATAACCTTAATGTCCTAGATATTGGGGAATCATCATTTTGACTAAGCATAGAAAACCAATCCAATATAACAAGAGAGTACATTATTATAATAAATATAAGAAAGTGATTTTTATATTTAGTTTTAGTAATATTCATTATTCAATTTCTTTGGCTAACTCAGAAGAATTTAAAAAAATTACATCTGGCCATTTTTTTATAATTTCAGACAATAGCTTATTTAACTGCGCTAAAGCGTTTTCTCTGTTGTTTTTATCAATACTCCCAACAAAATTAACTCTATGACTAGATATTAATGCTGGTGTTTTTCTACTAAAGGCATTTTCAACTTGTTTAAATGTCCCTTCCCAATAATTAGGGTTAGTAGAAATTGATGGCTCAAAAGTACAGTTTCTAACTAAATAGGTTAATCCTTCAGTTTTTGATTTTTCTCCTAAATAATGAGCTATATATTTTGTTTCATTTGCATAGTGATGCTCTTGCAAATAGCCTCCCTGAATAAACTTTACATGATTTTTTTTCCAAATTTTCTCACAAGAAGAAGTCCAACCACAGTTTGGGGCAATTGTAGTTTTAGAATAAAACCCGAACTCTTTTTTAAAAAGTTCTGCACCTTCTGATATTAATTGATTTAAATCTACATTATGCTCGTTTAATATTTCATCAACAACGTATGGCGGATGAAAATAACTTTGCCCATTTTTGGAGACTACTCTTGGCACACCACACATACCTAATTGAAATGTTTTTTTTGCTTCTTCATCATTTTCCTTGAGAGCTTTCATCCAATCCCAATAACGCACGTGTTCTCTAGCATGTAATTGGGGGAAAAACAGATTTGTTTCCATACCATGTTTCCATAACTCTCTTACTTTGTCTCTTCCTTCATATTTATCTAAAGTTTTGTTAACAGTTTCATAAACAAATTTTGAAAAATTATTTTTTTCAATAGCGATAAAATCCGGGTTTGCCATAATCATATTGGCAGTAAAACATGCTGGATTCCCTTGTGAATCCGTTACGGAATTCAAGACACTATACAGTTCCGTTAAATCCTCATTAGATTCTAATGCATCTAAAGTATATGGAGACTTGGACATGTCATAACCGTCTTGCAATAAGGTGTCATACGCTTCTCTATTTGACGTCCTTATTGAGCCCCAATCATCGCTCTCAATGACTACAATTTTTTTGTTAGTCCTTAAAGCTTTAGTGTAATATAGCCATCTAGCATACACTGACATAAGGTTTCTCCTATATATTTTATTTATCATAATAGCTTTTTTCTTAAAAAAAGTATAGCTTTTTTTTCCAAATATTCCGTATATAAAAACGATAAGGCTATAGTGAAAATTAAAGGAGTCATTAATAAAATTAAGGAATTAGATACATTATTTTCTAAAAGAGAGAAAATTATATAATATCCAATAAACTGATGTAATAAATATAATGGATACGATATTTTACCAAGAAAAATCAATGGTTTAATAATTATCCATTTTAATTTCCCATAAACAAATAAATAAAAAATAAGAATAAAGAAACCTATAAAAAAAGTCTTTATTGATAATCCGATATTAAGAATATAAACCGCATATGATAAAAAAATCAAAATATGATTAACTAATAAAGGTTTTTCAAATTTAATTTTATAAAAACATATTCCTATAATAAAAAAATAACCGTACTTCAAATTAAATAAAATTCTAAGTGGCATTACATCGTGAAAATGATTTAATAGAATCAATATTAACCAACCAAAACATATATATGTAAAATATTTAACTTTTTTAAGAAATAAGGTAAATCCTATTGCTAAATAAAACATTAATTCTGGAAGCAAACTCCAATAAGACCCATCAATTCTTTGAAAGCCAAAAATATCTGGTACCATTGTAATATTAAATATTAAATCTCCAATTCCTCTGTGATATTTTTCCAGTGGACTTAGATTCATTATTGTAAATGTCGTTAACATGCAAATCCAAAATATTGGATATAACCTTATAAATCTTTTAATAAAAAAAGTTTTGACATCCTTTACGTTAATAATTGATAAATAAATTACGAACCCGCTAATCATAAAAAATAAACTCACTCCAAGTCCTCCGTATTTAAAATCAAGAATTTCCGTTGTTTTATCTGTATCAAAGATTATAGCATATCGTGTTGTATAGTGAAATAAAACCACCATTAAACATGCTATACCTCTAATACTGTCTAATTCTTTTATTCTCATGTTATTTTTTTGAATTCCATATAGTTTCTAATCCTTCTCTATGCACTTCGCATTCAACAACATTTCTAACCATCATTTTTGTTGTTTTAGAATACAACCAATCACTAAAATGAAATTTACGGTTCAATACTCTTAATACCCTGTTATGTCCTCGAACTCTGCTAGCATAAAGGTATTTTTCTTTTTTACATAACTGAAGCCATTGTTCCTTTACATACTGAGTAGATGTGATTTTTTTGGATCTTGCTTCTAAATTTTTTAAAAATTCTTTTTTTTCTTTTCCTTGCATTAATGAGACCCCAAGGTGACCAGCTGACTGAGTGAAAGGAATAAATTCAGTTGCTACTTTATCTTCATTAAAAACTAAATTTACTAGAAACCCTTCGTTCCACATTTTGGTGTTTCTGCCTAAATTCTCGAATATGAAATTACCTTGCCCATACACAATTGGCTTATCGTTATAATACTCATAAGTGCCTGCACAGTGAGAATGTTGGCAAATGACCGAATCTGCACCTTCCTCTACTAGAAATCTGCAAAAATCCTGCTGTTTTGGTGTAGGATTCCTATAATATTCCTTTCCTCCATGTACTAAAACAATTAAATAATCAAAACTACTTCTATATGTTTTTAAAGTACGAACAATTTTTATAGGATCTAATGGGTTCGCTCCCCAATTATTATCTTTGGCAATACTAAATTCATGTTCAGCAATACCCATGAAACAAAAACGCTTTCCTCCAATAATTCTTATTAATGGTTTTTGTGCCTCTTCTAAATTTTTAGCAGCTCCAAAAAAATTTATTTCATGTTTTTTACAAGATTCAATTGTAGATATGAGTCCTTCCTTTCCGTGATCTAGAATATGATTATTTGCAAGATTTACAGCATCAAGACCCATAGCTCTCAATCCATTTACAGTATCAATATGAGCGTCTAAAACTGGCCCATCTTTTTCAATAGGGCTCTCTTTAACAATTAAAGGACATTCTAAGTTTATAATTCTAAAGTCTGCATCCTTAAAAACTGGAAGTACATTGTTTAATATTTTTTCTTCCTCACCGTTTTTAAAAGCATCTTCGATTGTTCCTCTTGGGCAAACATCACCACCAATAATAATTGTACTCATATTTATAATGTTTTAAACCCTTTGATAATAATCTCATTAAGCTTATTATCCTTTATTAAATCTAAGCGGGTATAAGTATATTTTTTAAACCAAGTTGTATGGGAGATCTTAAGCTGTTCTTGAAATCCATATAGCTTTAGATTACGGGTAGCATATTTATTCTCTGGTATCACAAATACACATGGTATACAACCGTCTGGTATAGCATTGATACGAGCTTCATTAATTATTTTTCCTAATGACATTCCTCTAAAATTTGGCTTTACATATAAATTCTTTAACATATGCACATTCTCTGGTAAATCAAAAAAATAGGAACCATATCTATATGTCCCTTTAGTTTGAACAAAACCCCAGGCTGCTAATTCATTGTTAATTTCTAAATAATATCCAATACAGTTATCCGCTATAAACTTATTAAATTTATTAAATTCTTCTTTTAAAATTTGTCCATTCATCAACCATAATTTTATTTTATTTACAGATATTAATTGAACTTCAGTAATATTTTCTTTATGTTTTTGATTTATTATTGTTAATACTAAATTAGATTTTACAGATAATACAGGAGAAATTAATTTAAAAAAAAATCTTATTATAAATTGAGTTAATCCAAACTGCTTTATATAATTATAAATTATATCCATAAATATTTTATTTTTTTAGTTTCTTCTTTAAAAATGGTTTTATCTCTTTCTTATAAAAAATATAACTCTTTGAAAAAATATTTTTACTCAAAAAATAAGAATAATTAGAGTTCTCGATTTTACTTTCAAACCATTTTAATTTATAAGAATAATCTCCAACTCCATTATTTATTTTTTTTATTTTCGAACGTATCAAATTTTCAATTACTAATATTGAAATAATGTGGCCTATGCCGTATTTACTATATTTTAGATTATAAACCAATTTCCAACTTGTAAAAATATTCTCATCAATAAATCCTAATCTGTAAGCTGCCAATTCATTCCCAATAAATAACAAAAACCCTTTTGCAACTTTTTTGTCTAAGCAGTTACCATAAGCTTCTCTTCTAGATAAAAAAACTTCAAATATATTTTCATTTTCTTGATAACCCCACCTATCTAGATATACGTTTTTCATCTGTGTTTCATGCATCAAAAAATCTTTTTTAGAATTGATTGATACTAGTTTTACTTCATCAAGTTCTTTTAATCTTTTCAACCTTCTTCTGTATTCTTTTCTTTGTTTTGTAGATATACTTTTTAAAAATATTTCAAAGTTAGGATAATCAGTTTTAGTATAAATTATATTACTTAATTTAATACTCGGATAATAAGATTCTGTAAGTAATTTCCCAAATTTGCTATCTGAATTAACCTGATTTAATTCAACAATATTCCATTTTTTATAACTCTTGAAATATTCAATAAATAATTGAAAAACCTCTCTTTCATTTTCAATAATAGGGTAGTAAAAATCACCAAAATGGATAGGTATTGATCTTAACACATTCAGTAAATAAATATTCTCAATACAAAATGGAGCTATAGCAATGATTTGATCTTTTGTTGTAACAGTGACAATATGTAACTTTCTTTTACCAAAACGTAATCTAACCCAGGGCTCAATCCACTCATAATACATTTGAGGAAATGTATTATGTTCCTGTTGTAGTTTTATCCATGCTTCTTTTAGATCCGCATTATGGATATCATCGAATATTTTTATTTTATAACTCAACTAATTTTTCTTTTTAATTAAAACCTTTAGTTCATTCATTAGTTCTATAAAAAAAGGTCTGTAAAATAAATAGACTATCAACCCATAAATTAGACTACTAAGCATAACATTAATAAGCATAGAAAAATATAAATTAAATCCTAGGTTTATATTACACACAGTATTTAAGACTAAATAAAAAGCCACATTAATTAAAATTAGTGGCATTAAATCTTTTAATTGTTCTTTTAAGTAATAACTATAATATTTACCATTCACTAATACATTTATTAAGTAACAAATTAGGGTAACTACCACTTGACCTAAAATCATGATTTTGATGCTATAAAATGAAGTCATTATTGCAAAACTTATTGATAAAATATTCCATAGCAATGTCATATATAGAAATTTTTTAGACAAGCTAATTGCTTTTAGCACATTTAAATTCATCATTTGTAAAGGGTAAACAATACCTAATAAGCTTAATGTTTTCAAATATTTTGCACTTTCGATCCACTTATCTGTTAATAAAACGACAATTATATCTTCAGCGTTAACAATAAAAAACACCATTAATGGTGTAATAATAAAAAACAAAAATTTAATGGATTTTTTCAACCCTTTCTTTAGTAAATCAATATCATCTTGAAGTTGCGAGAACACTGGAAATAATACATTTTGTAAGGACGTTGTAAATGTCTTAGATGTAATATTTTGCAATTGGTTTGCTCGATTGTAAAAACCTAAATCTGAAAAATTATAAGATTTCCCTATTAATATCGCAAAAATATTAATTCTAAACGAAGTAAATATGGATGACAAGACCATATTAAATCCAAATCTCAATAAACTTCTAATTGAATTAAAACTAAATAGTAAAGAAGGTCTCCAATCGCAAATTTTCCATAAAAGAAGAGTTCTTATAATTGATTTTATAATAATTTGAAAAACTAAAGCCCAGTATGAAAATCCATTTAAAGATAAAATAATAGCTAAAACACCACTTATAAAAACCGAAGCTATGTTTACAAAGAACTTTGATTTAAAATCAAGTTTTTTTGACAACATAGAATCCTGTATTAAAGAAAAGGAATTAACAATAAAATATATTGAATAAATTTTCGTAACATCAATTAGGATATCATTATCATAAAAACCTGCAATAGCACTAGAAAATAAATAAATTAATGATCCTATAGTTAACCCAATAATTATATTAACATAAAATATTGTACACTCTTGTAAGTATGTATTTCTGTTATTTTGTATTAGAGCTTGTCCTAAACCAAAATTTGAAAGTTGATTCCCTAAAGATATTAGAATTGCTAATGAAGCAATAACGCCAAAATCACTTGGAAAAAGAATTCTAGCTAATAATATCTGTATTACAAAATCTATAAAAAAAACACCAAACCTTGAAAAAACACTCCATAAAGATGCCATTAAAACTTTATGTTTCATACTTATTTTGAAGTTTTAAAATTTTTATTAAAGACAAATCTTTTTAATTTCTGGATATTTTTAATTATTTCTATTTTAAGTTTTGGAAATGAATAATTTAATTGTTTTTCATTAAGATTACTTGAAACTTCGTCAAAATCTTTAATTTGTTTGGCATAAATCTCATGCTTAACTTTATTTATTAATTTATAATCTTCTTGAAAGAACTCATTAAGTGTTTTTATTTGTTTTTTACTTAAAGAATTTTTTGTTCGAAAAGCTTTTTTTTGAGCGTTACTTTTCTCGTATTGTCCATTGAAACTTACATTAAATGTTTTCTCATAAAAATTCTTAAAAAGAATAATTGAACGATCGAAATCTTCTACTAAACCAACAAAATAATTCGATTTTTTTAAAATGTTATAAGATTTTTCAAAGGAATTATTATTGGAGATCCATATACATTGAGTATCATTTTTACGCTTAAGCAAATAATCTTCAATGGTTAAATCATATACCTTATGTTTATTAACATAATGATTATAACTTGACATAAACCGATTAATAGGGTCTCTAAGAAAAATCAAATTAATAACCTTTCCGGTATTACTTAATTTAGACCAATCAAGTTTTACATGGGGTCGTATGGAGTGCCCAGAAATAGCATGAGCAGTATCGTAAAAATCTTTGATATTTATTAAGTCAATATCGGAAAGTATACTCGTATTTCTTTTTTCAATTTTCGTGTACTGTTGGGAATTATGAATTTTATGCCCAGCTAATAGAATATACTTAGTTCCGAAATTATTTCTAAGAATATTCACAATTGTTGTACCTCCATTTTTTATAATGTGGCTAAAAACTATCATTTTATAACTTTATTATTTTTTAATACACAACTTAGTCTCTACCATATTAGGCATATAAATATCTGGATGGTTATATAAAATATCATGTATTGTACTCTTGTTCCAGATTTAGTAGCTCCAATACAAAAAAATTAAATTCATTTTACTGTTTTATATTCTTAAAAAACTTATTATTTAATTTTCAAAATGTAATAGAATATAATCTACTTAACTGAAGTAATGTATTTTTAAATTGTTATACAGTTACTACAAAACTTAAGTTCCATATAAACTAGGATTTTTTTTAAATATTTATAATAAAATTCTTGAGGATAAAGAGAGTTTTTTGTGATTTGCAGCAATCATTTAAATCTACTAACGATTATCATCTTTTTACCCCACAAAAATCTAACACTACTTTATTATTTACTATTTCTATATCTTTAAACTCATCGTGAGCCACTAAAAAAGCGATAATGTCTGCTTCTTCTGCAGCCGTTTGATAATTTGTTAATTTAAATACATTGTGTTCTTTTATGTTTGGCTCTACAATAAAATAGTCTCCATTACTATCGTTTTGTAATACCTTTTGCGCGATGTATTTGGCTGGAGATTCTCTTAAATCGTCAATATTTGGTTTAAAGGATAGCCCCATGAGTGCCACCTTAGGTTTCCTGCCATGCTCAAGTTCAAACTTAAGTTTCTCGGTTTGTATTTTCTCTGCACACCAAAACGACTTGTAATTATTTACTTCTCTTGCCGTACCTATAATTTTAGATTCCTCAGGGAAATCTGATACGATAAAATAAGGATCTACAGCTATACAATGCCCACCTACCCCGCAACCTGGTTGTAATATATTTACTCTTGGATGCTTGTTTGCAAGATTAATAAGCTCCCAAACATTAATACCAGCTTTATCACAAATGAGTGATAACTCATTTGCAAAGGCAATTTGTACATCTCTAGAGGAGTTTTCTACCAGTTTACACATCTCTGCAGTTTTGGCATTGGTAGCATGTAACTCTCCTTTTACGTATTTATCATAAAAAGCAATAGCTTTTTGAGTAGAAGCTGTATTTATCCCACCAATTACACGATCGTTATGCACAAGTTCATGCATTACGTTTCCTGGTAATACGCGTTCTGGGCAATAAGCTATGTGTATTTTATTTTTTAGTTCTGGGCGTGAGCTATAAATAAGGGCCATCATTTTTTCTGTAGTACCTATTGGAGAGGTAGACTCAATAATGTATAAATCTCCATCTTTTAATAAAGGCATAACGGCCTTTGTAGCTGCCTCAACAAAAGAGATATCTGGTTCGTTTTTCCCCTTAAAAGGGGTTGGTACTACTATAATGTAGGTGTTGGCCTCAACAGGTGTTGTCGCAGCTTTTAAATAGCCATTTTTAACAGCAGAGGCAACAGCGATATCTAAAGAGGGCTCAACGATATGAATCTCTCCTCTATTTATTGTTTCTACCACGGTAGGGTTAATATCTACACCGTGTACTTTTACATTATTAGATGCTATAAGCGCAGCTGTTGGTAGGCCTATATATCCTAACCCAATCATTACTACTTCTGGTTGTTCCATTAATTTAATTTAATTTAAAATTCTAAACAATTTTATAATTATGTAAGATGTTTTATAAAATCAACAATGCGCTTACACGCTTTACCATCTCCATAAGGATTATGTAAAAGGCTCATTTGCTTAAACCTAGTTGCATTGTTTAATAAATCTAGCGCCTCAGTTACTATTAATTCTTTATTTGTGCCTACTAAAATTACAGTCCCGGCATCTACAGCCTCTGGCCGCTCTGTTGTATCGCGCATCACCAAAACAGGTTTACCTAGACTAGGAGCTTCTTCCTGTACCCCGCCACTATCTGTGATAATTATTTTGGCACGGTTCATCATCCAAATAAAATCTTGATACGCTAGTGGGTCTATAAGTATCACATTAGCTATATCTTTTAAAATACGTTTTACTGGTTCTTGTACTTTTGGATTTAAGTGTACTGGGTACACAATTAATCGGTCTGTATTGTCTTGTGCTATTTCTTTTAGTGCCTCACAAATCCTTATAAAACCAGCACCATGATTCTCTCTGCGGTGTCCTGTGACTAAAATTAATTCTTTATCACCCAAAGTAGTTGACAATTGTTTTATCAGTACACTTGGCTCTTGGTTAACTCTTTCTACACTATCCAAAAGGGCATCAATAACGGTGTTACCAGTAACTAATATGGTGTCTTCTTGGATATTCTCTTTAAGTAAGTTTTCTTTAGAAGTAGTTGTAGGCGCAAAATGATAATCACAAACTCGACCTGTTATTTGTCTATTAATTTCTTCTGGAAATGGTGATAATTTATTATGAGTTCTTAGCCCTGCCTCTACATGACAAACTTTGGCTCCACTATAAAAAGAGGCTATAGATCCTGCCATAGTGGTTGTGGTATCTCCATGTACAAAAACATAATCTGGCTCAAAACCCTCAAGTACGGGTTTTAGATTTGTTATGATATCTGCGGTGAGACCATACAAGTTTTGCCCTGGTTTCATTAAATCTAGATCATAATCTGGTATTATCTCAAAAAAGTCTAATACCTGGTCCAACATTTCACGGTGTTGAGCGGTTACACACACTTTTGTTTCGAAATCATCCGGATATTTTTGAAACTCTTTTACTAGTGGAGCCATTTTAATAGCTTCAGGGCGTGTTCCAAATACAATTAAAATTTTCTTCATATTTATTTTACTAAAAACCAATTATTCAACAACTCTGCTCTATTATACAACATATTTTCTTTAGTTTTCCAATCTATCACCTCAAACCCTGCATGCTCACAGATAGCTTGTCCTGCTGCGGTATCCCACTCCATTGTGGGTGCAAATCGCGGGTAGCAATTAGCAGTACCCTGAGCAACCATACATAATTTTAAAGAGCTTCCTTTTGATATTAATTTTACCTCTCCATGAATCTCACGCATCTGCTGTATATACTCTCGTGTCTCGGTAGACATATGAGATCTACTTGCCACAATGGTAAAGGTTTTATCTTCTATTTGCAAAGGTAATATATCGGCTTTTGCTAATAAAGCCTCAAGATCATAATCTTCTAGATTTACAGCTATTTTAAAAGCACCCATTTCTTTGCTAGAAAAATACAGCTCTCCAGTTACCGGCACAAAAATAACGCCAATGAGAGGGCGTTGATTTTCTATGAGAGCGATATTCACTGTAAACTCTCCATTGCGTTTTATAAATTCTTTGGTACCATCTATAGGGTCTACAATCCAAAGCTGCTTCCAGGCCTTACGCTCTTTATAGGGGATGTCTCTGCCCTCTTCAGAGAGTACAGGAATGTCTGTCTTTGTTAAATAAGACATAATCACATTGTGAGAGGCGGTATCTGCCTTAGTTAAAGGGGAGTTGTCTCCTTTTAACTCAACATTAAATTCACCAGAGTGGTATATTTCTAGTATAGCTTTGCCGGCCTGCAGGGCGGCAGTGATAGCGGTGATAAGGTGATGCGGTGATGCGGTCATACTGTGATTCGGTGTATTGGTGATACGGTGTTGCTGTGTTACGGTAATTCGGTGATGCGGTGATTCGATTATTATATCATTATTGTTTCACTGCTTTACTGCCTCACTGTTTCACTATCTCACTATCTCACTGCTTCACTGTTTCACTTTTTTTGGTGATTTGGCGATTCGGTGATACCGTGTTACGGTGATTCGGTGATGCGGGGGTTCTGTGATTCTCTATTTTACTGCTTTATTGATTCACTTTTTTCGGTGATGCTGTGATTCGGTGATGCGGTGTTGCTGTGATTCGGTAATGTTGTCTTCACTGTTTCACTGTTTCACCGCTTTACTGGTTCACCGCTTTACTTGTTTACTTTTTTGTTTAACGATTGTTTTAATCTGTATATCATTTTTCTAATTGTAATGATGTTATTTTTTAATTCATCATTAAAAACAATATAGCCTATACGCTCTGCGATGACTAATTGTGTTTCTATTTCGGCTAAAGATCCAGCACTTATGTTTAGGAATCTAATAAAATCTTTAGTAGAGGCTCTGCTTGCCCCTTCTGCTATGTTTGATGGCAACGAAACTGCTGCACGCCGCAGTTGAGATGTTAAACCAAAATTCTCGGAGGCAGGAAAACATTTTGTTAGCTTATATATGTCTTCCACCAAGTCTAAACTTAGTTTATAAACATCTAAATCTTTATGT
>Ga0209532_1001061_pt1 | contig 22423 bp, 20 predicted proteins | sample COG_02_FD_184746 | JGI IMG/M metagenome (GOLD analysis project Ga0209532, IMG submission 184746) | Pelagic Microbial community sample from North Sea - COGITO 998_met_02 (SPAdes) (version 2) | ecosystem: Environmental > Aquatic > Marine > Neritic zone/Coastal water | place: Helgoland, sampling... | reverse complement strand
CATAGAGAAATGTTGGATCAAGTTTTAGAATTCTTTGAAATAACTCCTGATTATGATTTAAACCTCATGAAACCTGGCCAAAATTTATATGGTTTAACTGCTGATATTATTACAAATTTAAAACCTGTTTTGGAAGATTTTGAGCCAGACTATGTATTTGTCCATGGAGATACTACTACTACAATGGCAGGTTCTATAGCAAGTTTTTATTCAGGAGCTAAAGTATGCCACGTAGAGGCAGGGCTTAGAACAAATAACAAAAACTCTCCTTTTCCTGAGGAAATAAACCGTCAAATCACAGGGAGAATTTGTGATTATCATTTCGCTCCTACAGAAACTTCAAAGAGTAATCTACTAAAAGAAAATATTTCTGATAGTTCAATCTTAGTTACTGGAAATACGGTGATTGATGCTTTGATAAAGTCTGTTGAGAAAGTTAATGAAAATCCAAGTTCATTAATTCAAGACCTTTCAAAACAAATAGGAAATCAAGAAGTTGTTTTAGTGACAGGTCACCGAAGAGAGAATCATGGTGGAGGATTTGAGAGAATTTGTAAAGGGTTGAAACGGATTGCTAAAGATGATATAAATCGTATAATTATTTATCCTGTTCATTTGAATCCAAAGGTACAGGAGCCTGTAAATAGAATCTTAGCAGGAGTTAATAATGTAATTTTAATAGATCCTCTAGCGTATCAAGATTTTATTTGGTTAATGAATCGATCTAAGATTATTATCACTGATAGCGGAGGTGTTCAAGAAGAAGCGCCAAGTTTAGGAAAACCAGTGCTTGTGATGAGAGATACCACAGAAAGACCCGAAGCTGTAGAAGCAGGAACAGTTTTGTTAGTAGGGACTAATGAAGAGTTGATCGTCTCTAAAGCATTGGACTTATTAAACAATACCGAAAACTTTGTGAAAATGTCAAAGCTTCATAATCCTTACGGAGACGGGCTGGCATCAAAAAGAATTGTAGACTTTATTAAAAATATAAAATAATGAATCCAGAAGTAGTAACCATAGGTTTAGGATATATTGGATTGCCGACATCAGCATTAATAGCCTCTCACGGGACAAATATTTTAGGTGTTGATATAAACAAAAGTGTTGTTGATACCATAAATCAAGGAAAAATACACATTGTGGAGCCTGACTTAGATGTCATTGTTTCAAAAGCAGTTTCTAATGGCTTTTTTAAAGCATCTACCAAAGCTAGTTCAGCAGATGTATACCTCATAGTCGTTCCAACACCATTTAAAGGCAATCATGAACCAGATATTTCTTTTGTAGAGGCAGCTACAAAAGGAATTATTCCACTATTGAAGAAAGGAGATTTATACATCATTGAATCAACCTCTCCTATTGGTACAACTGAGAAAATGCAAAAACTCATATTTGCGTCAAGACCTGAGCTGGAAGGAACTATTCATATCGCTTATTGTCCGGAGAGAGTTCTTCCTGGAAATGTAATGTACGAACTAGTTGAAAATGATCGTGTTATTGGAGGTATAGACGAAACTGCTACTCAAAAAGCAATAGCATTTTATAGTAAGTATGTAAAAGGAGCATTACACGGAACAAATGCGCGTACTGCTGAGATGTGTAAATTAGTAGAAAATTCATCTAGAGATTCTCAAATAGCATTTGCGAACGAACTTTCTTTGATATGCGATAAGGCTGATATTAACGTTTGGGAATTAATAAACCTAGCTAATAAACATCCAAGAGTAAATATTTTGCAACCGGGCTGTGGAGTTGGGGGACACTGTATTGCCGTAGATCCTTATTTTATTGTTTCTGATTATCCAATGGAATCAAAAATGATTGGCACAGCAAGAGAGGTGAACAACTACAAGTCTTTTTGGTGTGCTGAGAAGATTCAAAATGAAAAACTTCAATTTGAATTAAAATACGGTAGAAAACCAAAAACGGCTTTAATGGGATTGGCATTTAAACCAAATATCGATGATTTAAGGGAGTCTCCAGCTAAATATATAGCTCAAAAAGTATTGCAAAATTCAAATAATGAAGAACACTATATCGTTGAACCAAATATTGAAACGCATTCCGTTTACAAACTAACAAATTATGAAGAAGCTATTGAAAATGCTGATATTATAGTTTTCTTGGTTGCTCACAAAGAATTTTTAAATCATAATATTAATGATAAAATTGTATTAAATTTTTGTGGTATTTAAAAACAATAGATGAAAAAAAATATTTTAATAACAGGAGGAGCTGGTTTCATTGGATCACATGTTGTGCGTCTTTATGTAAACAAGTACACGGAATATCATATTTATAATCTAGATGTTTTAACCTATGCAGGGAATTTAGAAAATTTATCAGATATAGAAAATAGCGCTAATTATACTTTTATAAAAGGTGATATAACTAATGAAGATTTCATAAATTATTTATTTGAAGAGTATCAATTCGATGCTGTAATTCACCTTGCTGCAGAATCGCATGTAGATCGATCTATTACTGATCCATTGGCATTTGCCAAAACAAATATTTTAGGTACAATGGTACTTTTAAATGCTTTTAAGAATTTATGGCAAGACAAATGGGACGATAAGTTATTTTATCACGTAAGTACAGATGAGGTATATGGCACGTTAGGAGTAACAGGGTTGTTTACTGAAACTACTTCTTATGACCCAAACTCACCATATTCAGCTTCAAAAGCAAGTTCAGATCACTTTGTGAGAGCTTACGGTGAAACCTATGGGATGCCGTTTGTAATATCTAATTGTTCTAATAATTACGGTGCTAATCAGTTTCCTGAAAAACTAATACCTTTATTTATTAATAATATCATTAATAATAAATCCTTACCTGTTTATGGTGATGGAAAATATACGAGAGATTGGTTGTATGTTGTAGACCATGCAATAGCAATTGATTTGGTTTTTCATAAGGGTAAAAATAGAGAAACTTATAATATTGGAGGGTTTAATGAGTGGCAAAATATTGATTTAATCAAAGTATTATGTCAGCAAATGGATGAGAAGTTAAATAGAAAAAAGGGGGAAAGTGAAAAACTAATTACTTATGTAAAAGACAGGCCAGGACATGATTTAAGATATGCGATTGATGCATCTAAAATAAATAAAGAATTGGGATGGAAACCATCAGTTACTTTTGAAGAAGGGTTGTCTAAAACGATAGATTGGTATTTAGAAAATACAGAATGGATGGAACGCATTGTAAGTGGTGAATACGAGGAATATTATCAAAAACAATACAAATAATATTATGAAAGGTATAATTTTAGCAGGAGGAAGTGGTTCAAGATTATTTCCATTAACAATAGCGGTAAGTAAGCAATTATTACCTGTCTATGATAAGCCAATGATTTACTACCCTTTATCGGTATTAATGTTGGCAGGTATTAGAGAGATACTTATAATTACAACACCACATGACCAAAGTTCTTTTAAAAAGTTACTAGGAGATGGTTCGCAGGTTGGGTGTAAATTTGAGTATGCTGTGCAACCAGAACCTAACGGATTGGCGGAAGCTTTTATTATTGGTGAAAAATTTATAGGCAAAGATAAAGTAGCGTTAGTTCTTGGAGATAATATTTTTTATGGCAATGGTTTTGGTACTTTACTACGTAGTAAAACAAATATTGAAGGTGCGGCAGTTTTTGCATATCCGGTTAATAATCCAGAACGTTATGGTGTTGTAGAGTTTGATGCCAATAATAAAGTAGTGAGTATAGAAGAAAAACCAGAAAAAGCAAAATCATCATATGCAGTTCCAGGTCTTTATTTTTATGACAATAAAGTGGTAGAATATGCAAAAAAAGTAAAACCATCAGCAAGAGGAGAAAAAGAGATCACTACTTTAAATCAAATCTACTTGGATAATAAAGAATTAGAGGTAGGTATTATGACACGAGGTATGGCATGGTTAGATACGGGTACAGTTGATTCAATGGATGATGCCACAGAATTTGTGCGTGTAATGGAAAAACGTACGGATAAAAAAATAGCTTGTATTGAAGAGATTGCTTATTTACATAAATTTATCAATAAAGAAGAAGCCCTATTATCTGCTGAAAAGTATGGGAAAAGTGGATATGGTGGCTATATTAAAAAAATAGTAGAATAGAAATGGAGGGTGTAGAGTTAATAGAATTGCCTAAGATTTTAGATGAAAGAGGTAATTTGAGCTTTTTCGAAAATAGCAATCAAATACCTTTTGATATCAAAAGAACCTATTGGATTTATGATGTGCCGGGAGGTGAATTAAGAGGTAGCCATGCTTTTAAAAAATCACATGAATTTATTATTGCACTTTCTGGTAGTTTTGATATCGTTTTACATGATGGGAACAAAGAAAAGAAGTATAGCTTAAATAGATCTTACCATGGGCTATATGTGCCAAATCTATTATGGAGAAGATTAGAAAATTTTTCTACCAATTCATTATCACTAATAGTTTCATCGATATCGTACGCTGAAGATGACTACATTAGAGATTTTGAAGAATTTAAAACAATTATAGATGGAACTAAAAGATAATACTGTATATGATTGTTCTGTGATAGATGTTTCAAAAGTTCATAATGAATCAGGAAATATTACGGTTGTAGAGAATGGAGAAAATATACCTTTTGATGTAAAAAGAATTTATTATCTATATGATATACCAGGAGGGGAAGTTAGGGGTGGACATGCACATTATGAATTAGAACAATTTATAATCGCTGCAAGTGGTAGTTTTGATGTAGTTTTAGATGATGGGAAAAATAAAAAAAGAGTAACATTAAACCGACCTAATTTGGCCTTACATATTGTGCCAGGTTTGTGGCGAGAATTAGATAATTTCTCCTCGGGGTCTATCAGCATGGTCTTAGCATCACATGCATATGATGAAAGTGATTATATTAGAGAGTATAATAATTTTTTAAAATTAAAAAAATGAATAAAATGAAAATTGCAGATATAATAAATGAAATCTGTGAAGAAAAAGACTATGTTGTAGTTAATCCTAAAGCAACTAATTTTTTAGAATTAAAACTAAGAGAAGATATAGGTTTTGATAGTTTTGATTTAGCTCAATTAACAGTAATGATTGAAGATGAATTTGATATTGATGTTTTTGAGGACGGTATTATAGAAACTATGGGTGAAATTATTATCAAAATTGAAAAATAATGATTTTTTTCCAGGATGAAAAGAAATTAATTACAATTACTTATGATAATTTATTATATAAGGTTAATAGTTATAATAAATTTAATACCGTCATAAAGGAAGATAATGCGGATGATTTCTTTGTTAAATTAATTTTTAATTTATGTTATAATATAGATACAGTAATTATAGACAATGATGCTTCTATTAACGAAAGAACTTTAAATGTCGAAGATTTTCTTACTAGGTTTAATAAAGACAAAGTTATTTTCGAAACTTGGAACGATTTATTAGAACAACTACTAAAAACAACTTCTAAAATAAGTATTTTCACCTCTGGTACAACTGGCAAGCCTAAGAAAATTATTCATTCTGCAAGAAAGTTTATTGATATGGCAAGAATCGGTGAAAAGTATTCAAATAATATTTGGGCATATTTATATAACCCAACACACATGGCTGGTTTGCAAGTTTTTTTTCAGGCACTATTAAATAAAAACACTATAATTTACTTGTTTCAATGTACTAAAAGTGAATTTGTAGATAGTTGTAAAAAAAATATTATTACCAACATATCTGCTACACCAACATTTTATAAATTATTAAGTCCCTTTAATTTTAAATTAGAATCAGTAAAAAAATGTACGTTAGGTGGTGAGAAAAGTAATCCTGAATTAATAAATAGTTTAAATAGTGTTCTTCCTAATGCTTCTATATTTAATATATATGCTTCAACAGAAGCAGGCTCATTATTTATATCTAAAGGAGATTTGTTTAAAGTTATTGACAGCTTGCAAGATAAAGTGAAATTTATCGAAAATGAAATAGTAATTCACAGATCATTATTGGGAGAATTTGATAAAAAAGAATGGTTTTACACTGGCGATATTGTAGAATTTATAGACGAAGAAAAAACAGAGTTTAAAATAGTATCGAGAAAAAGTGATACTATAAATATAGGAGGCAATAGAATTAACTTATTAGAAGTCGAACAAGAGATTAATAACATAAAAGGAGTCTTAAATACATTAGTCTATGCAATAGATAATAGTATTCTAGGGAAAATAATTGTTGCAGAAATAATAACATCAATAGAATACTCCAAAAAAGAATTTAAAACATTACTAAAAGACAGCTTACCAAATTATAAAATCCCTACAAAGATTGACTTTGTAGAAGAGTTAGAAGTTACTAGAACTGGTAAGATAAAAAGAAGTACAAAATAAAACACTTATGATGAATATTTTATTAACAGGAATATCAAAGGGATTAGGTCTGTCTACAGCCAAAGTATTACTAAAAAAAGGTCACAATATATATGGTTTAAGTAGATCAACAACAAGTGAATTAAAAGAACTTAAAAGTAAGTACAGTAATACTTTACATTTATTACAGTACGATTTACAGGACAGTGATAAGATTAGAAAGAAAATTTTTAAAGAATTTTTAAAAGGAGTTTCTTTAAACGCTTTTATAAATAATGCAGCTTTAGCTTATGATGATATTATAACAAACGCTCAAGTAGAACCATTAAATCATATGTTTGGGGTTAATGTTTACTCGCCTATTATTTTAACAAAATACTCAATTCGAAACATGATTTTGAACAAAATAAAAGGTTCAATAATCCATATATCCTCAATTAGCGTTCACACAGGTTACAAAGGGCTTTCAATGTATGCCGCTTCTAAAGGAGCTTTAGAAGCATTCTCAAAGAATACAGCTAGAGAGTGGGGAGAGTTAGGAATAAGATCTAACTGTATTGTTTCTGGGTTTATGGATACAGAAATGAGTAGTACTCTTTCAGAATCTCAAAAAAACAGAATTTATAATAGAACTTCTTTAAAAAAACCAGTAAACCCAGACTCAATTGCGGCTACAATTTCTTTTCTAATTTCAGATGAGGCAGAATCTGTAACAGGCCAAAATATTTTTGTAGACTCCGGAACAATTTAATATTATGAAATTCAATAATAAAAATATTTTTGTTGATGAGTCTGCAGTAATTGGTAACAATGTACAGATTGGAGATAATACAACCATCTTTTCTAACGTTGTTATAGAAGATAATACTATTATATCAGATAATTGTGTTATAGGAGAACCACTTAATAGTTTTTACAGAAATCAAAAAGAGTATAAAAACCCTAAAACTATAATAGGAGAAAATTCATTAATTAGATCCTATAATATCATATATGCAGGGAGTACTTTTGGGAGTGATCTAAATACAGGTCATCATGTAACTATAAGAGAAAATACAGTTGTAGGAAATAATTGTTCTTTTGGATCGTATAACGATATTCAAGGAGATTGTGTAATAGGAAATTATTGTAGATTTCAAAGTTTTGTTAACATTGGTCAAAAATCAAAAATAGGTTCTTTTGTATTTATTTATCCCTATGTTGTGCTCACTAATGATGCAACTCCGCCTTCAAACGATTTAAAAGGTGTTACAATAGATGATTATTCTCAAATAACTTCTGGTACAATATTACTTCCAGGAACAAATATTGGAAAACACTCTTTAACTTCTGTTAATAGTTCGGTATCTGGTAATTTTGAGGATGATAGTTTTATAGCAGGAACACCAGCGAAAAAGGTTGGAGCGTTAAGCAAGATGCCATTTTTTAATTCAAGTAAAAAAAGACACTACCCTTGGGTTTATTTTTTTGATAGGGGTATGCCTTGGTTTGAAATTGGTTTTGATAAATGGAAACAAAATAAGCTCAAATGATTAAATTTTTAGACTTACAAAAAATAAATGCTCAATATGAAATAGAGTTAAAGGAAGCGGCCAATAGAGTTATTGATTCAGGTTGGTATTTAATGGGAAAAGAATTAGAAAGCTTTGAAGCCAACTATGGCGATTTTTGTGGTGTAAAGCATGCTTTGGGAGTTGCCAATGGTTTGGATGCTTTGAGACTTATATTTAGAGGCTATATAGAAATGGGGGTTATGAAAAAAGGTGACGAAGTCATTGTTCCTGCAAATACTTATGTGGCCTCTGTATTGGCAATTACTGATAATGATTTAATACCTGTTTTTGTTGAACCAAATGAACAAACCTATAATTTGGATAGTTCTCTTATTAAACAAGCGATTACACCAAAAACAAAAGCGATTTTAACGGTGCATTTGTATGGGCAAAACTCTATAGATCAACAAATGTTAGATATCTGTAAAAAGCACAACTTGAAGTTAATAGAAGATGGTGCACAATCTCATGGAGCCGCATGGAATGGAAAATTTTCAGGAGGAATAGGTGACGCAGCGGGTCATAGTTTTTATCCTGGCAAAAACTTAGGAGCTCTTGGTGATGCAGGTGCTGTAACTACAAATGATGCAGCATTAGCAAACGTAATTAGTGCCCTACGTAATTATGGTTCTCATGAAAAATACAAAAATAAGTACCAAGGTTTAAACTCACGCTTGGATGAAATACAAGCCGCCTTTTTAAATGTAAAATTAAAATACATTCAAAAAGATATTGATGGAAGAAGACGAGTGGCAAATTATTATTTAGAAAACATTAAAAACCCAAATATTACTTTACCAAAGGTTTTGGATCAGGATGGACATGTTTGGCATTTATTCGTAATACGAATCTCAAAAAGAGAAGCGTTGCAAAAGTACTTAAGTGAGAATGGTGTCCAAACCTTAATTCATTATCCAATACCACCGCACAAACAAGAGGCCTATAAAGAATTCAAGAAATTGAGTTTTCCTGTTACTGAACAAATACATGATGAGATTGTGAGTTTGCCGTTGAGTGGAGTAATGTCCATTGAGGAAGTTGAAATTGTTGTTAAAGCATTAAATAAGTATTAATGTTTGAAAAAATTAAGAACTTTTTTAAGAGAACTAAAGGAAAAACAATTTTTAAAGTATTTACTCTAACAGCATTATCTACTGTGATTAAATTATTCGCTAATTTAATTTCTATCAAGGTATTAGCGGTATTGATTGGGCCATCTGGTATAGCATTGTTAGGGCAATTAAGTAATTTTAGTGCTATTGCGCAGACGATAGGCTCGGGAGGTATAAACAATGGAGTAACCAAATATGTAGCCGAGTACAAAGAGTCTGAGGAAAAAATTAAACACTTAATAAGCACATCTACCAAAATATCTCTTTATTTATCAATTACCATTGGAATTTTACTTATTATTTTTTCAGATTATTTATCAGTTAAAATTTTAAAAAGTGCGGATTATAGTATCGTTTTTGTGTTTTTTGGATTTACACTATGTTTATACACTCTAAACAGTCAAATACTTGCGATTTTAAATGGTTTTAGAGAGTTTAAAAAATATGTAACTATTAATATCATTGCAAGTTTTGTTGGCTTATCCTTTACGCTTTTATTAGTGTTTTTTTTTAGCATTAAAGGTGCTTTAATTGCAGCAATTTCATTTCAATCTATTACATTTTTTGTTAGCCTTTTTTTTGTTTTAAAAAGCCCTTGGTTTAAAAAATCGTTTGTTTTTAGTAGATTTAATTATGTTTTTGCAAAAAAATTGTTTGGCTACTCTATGATGACGCTTGCAACGGCTTTTACAGTTCCCGTTTCTCAAATAGTAGTAAGAAATTTTATCACTAAAAAAATATCTATAGTGGATGCAGGAATTTGGGAAGGAATCAATAAAATTTCAGGGATGTATTTAATGTTGATAACATCTTCTTTAGTGATATACTATTTACCAAAATTATCTGAAATTAAAACCTTAAAAGAAATTAGGGATGAGGTTTTTAATGTATATAAGTTTATAATTCCTATAACAACAGCTGCTATTTTTTTTATTTTCATTTTTAATGGTTACATAGTAGAAATTCTTTTTACAAAAGAATTCTCTTCGATGAGAATTATGTTTCCCTATCAGTTAGTTGGAGATTTTTTTAAAATTATGGCTTGGGTTTTATCTTTTATAATGGTGGCAAAATCGAAAACAAAATTATACATAATTACCGAATTACTCTTTTCTGCAATGTTTGTCACATTGTCAATGATATGGATAAAAAAAATGGGATTGATTGGAGCTTCATTTGCATATATGATTAATTATATTTTGTACTTTATTGGGATGCTGGTCGTTTTTAACAAATTATTTTTAAAAATTAATTTAGAAGATGAAATCTAAAATTTATATCTACAATCCATCAACAAAATCAGGGGGAACAAATAACTTAATGTTTAATTTGGCAGTCTTGTTAAACACAAAAGAAAATTATGAGGTTGTTTATTTGGATTATGAAAACTCACCTTTTATGGACATTATTTCGGGAAATAATATTCAAATAAACCATGTTATTGTTCGAGATGAGGAAAGATTGATGATAAATGATGGCATATTTATTTCTATTTTATTGGCTGTAAAATCCTTCAATAATAATGTTTTTCTATCTGACAATACAAGAATGCTCTTTTGGAGTACACATCCAGATGATGGACTTAAAATATTATCATCTTTTAATATATGGTTAAGATTACCCCTAAGATATAGATGGATTATATCAACACTTATTCATCCTTTTTTAAAAACAAAAATTAGATCTTTTTTTAAACAAGGTATTAAAAAAAATGGAATTTTTTTTATGGATAATGAAAATGTAAAATCAAATAGAGCGTTTTATAATCTTAATGAAAAAGCAACAATACTTCCTATTTTTACAAGTTATCCAAAAGATGTTGAAAAGAAAACTAATGAAGTTTTAAATTTAAAAACATTAAAAATAATTGTTTTAGGGAGATTTACTAGTTTTAAGGTAAATTCGTTATTTGGCCTCATAGAGCAAATTTTAGATTACAAAAGAAGCAATAATTTAATAATAGAAGTTGATTTTATAGGAAACGGACCACTATTGGATAAAACTAAAGAATGGATAGCTAACAAGGGCCTAAAAAATTGTAATTACTATGGCCATGTCAATCTACCCGATTTAGATAAAATAATTGTGAATTATGACCTTTTAATAGGCATGGGGACATCACTTTTAGAATCTGCTAAATTAAAAATACCTTCTTTGGCAATTTATGCTTCAAATGATAAATTAACAAAAGATAATGTAAAACTTAGATGGCTTTATGAATTAAAACCTTATGAAGTTGGAGGTTTTGTAAGTGCAAAAGATAAAGAGATAGATGGTAAAATGTTTTCAAATATAGTAGAAGAATTAGAGGAGAATAAAAAGGATATTGGAAAAAAATGTTACAACCATTGGCAAAAATATCATAGTCCATCATCTACTTTTGAAAAGATTGAAAACATAATTGAAAGTAATTCTTTTTTCTTTAAAGAACAAAAACATCTACTAAAAGAAGATTATACAAGCAAAATGATAAATAGTTTTAAAAGAGCATTACAAAAATGAAACTTTTATACATAACCAATATTCCAACACCTTATCGTCAAAGTAGATTTAATCTATTGTCAAAAATTTTACAAGAAAATGGAATTAAGTTAGAAGTTTTGTACATGGCTCAAATAGAGTCAAATAGAAATTGGACAATTCCTATTGATTCATTTCAATATAATTATAAAATCTATAAAGGAATACATCCCACTTTTGGAGGTATGTTTGCTCATTTTAATCCTGGTCTTTTAATTAGATTGCTAAAAAATGATTATAAATATGCAATAATTGGGGGTATGTCAAGTCCGACTCATTTGCTAGCCCCATTTTTCATACAAAAGGATAAAACTAAAGTTATGTCCGTTGAGTCAAATTTGTTTTCTGTAAAAAGAACTAAAGGATTAGCAGCTTGGTTAAAAAAAATACTGTTGAAAAAAGTAGATGCATACCAAGTTACAGGTACTCCTCAAATTAATTATATCAAATACTTTATTGGAAATTTTAACAAGCCCATTATAAAACTTCCTAACTTAATTGATGATAAAATATTTTCAGAAAAAATACTAAAAATTAAAATCAACAAAACCAAGCTTAGAAGTGAACTTGAAATTGCTGATAATAATCAAGTTTGGATTATCCCAGCTAGACTTCACCAAGAAAAAGGATTAATTGAATTTTTAGAAGTTTTAAAGGATGTTGACAATTTTAAAGATGTAAAAATTTTTATTTTAGGAACGGGCCCTTTGGAAACAAAAATTAGAGATTATGTTTCAATACATAATCTTCCTGTAACACTTGTTGGATTTGTTCAACAAGATATAGCAATAAAGTACTATGCAATATCTGATTTATTTGTTCTTCCCAGTCTAAAAGATCCATCACCTTTAACACCAATAGAAGCCTGTGCAGCTAGCCTTCCTTTACTCGTTTCAAATAGGATAGGTAATCTAGAAGATGTATTAGCTGATAATGGATGGTCATATGATCCAAAGGACTCAAAAGAAAATTTAATTAAACTGTTCAACGAAGTTATTAAAATGTCTAATAGTGACTTATCAAAAGTTGGTGTGATTTCGAAGAGTATCTATAATCAAAAATTCAATAATCTTCGATGTCTAAATTATTATGTAAAAAGCATTATTAAGCTTTAAATTATGAAAACATACATATTAAATATTTTATATTTTTTTAGTTTTTTTATTTCTTCATTTATTGTTTTGATAATAAATGATATTTTGCTTTTAGGAGAATTCTATTTTTGGATTCTGCTTTCTTCTTGTGGTATTGATTATTTAATTAGAAGAAAAATAGAATTGATACATATTTGGCAAATTAGTTTCTCATTTATTATATTGTCAGAGATTTTGTCATTTGATTTTTATTCTAACAATTATTCCTTAATTGCATTAAAATATTTGATTATGGCAAATAATATTCTTTTTTTAGGATATTTAACCAAAAAAAAAGTGATTTCACTACCTGATAAATTGAATGGTAAAACAAAGAGAAATAACTACTTAATTTTTAATATTTTAATTTTGTTTTGTCTCCTACTATTCATTTTGAATATTGCTTCTTCATTTCTTAATTCTTTGAATTTGGGAAGAGTTGGACAAGATAATTCTTCTAGTATCATTGGATCAATAATTAATACAATTGGATTTGTCTTACCTTCAATAATATGTTATAAATATGTGGTTTTACAAAAAAAGAATTTTATAATTCCATTAATTTTATCATTACCAATATTTGCAATACAATTTTTCATTGGAACTAGATTTCCGTTATTATTTTCGATTATTGGATTTGGTATAGTTCTCTTTTCAAATAATACAATTAAAAGTTTATCATTTTCAAAAAAAATATATATAATCATTGGTGTTTTTTTACTTTTTCAAGGATCAAAATTCATGAGATCTTTTCGTACGTATGGTTTTAATAATTCAATTACAAATCAAACCTTTGATAATAATAAAATAGATGGTTTAGCTAATAATATTTTAAGTTTTGGATCTAATGAAGGCGTTGTTGATATGACAGCTTTATTGATTAGGCATTTCAACACTAATCCGCATCTATACGGTGAATCAAGTTCATTTCTTCTTTATTTCTGGATCCCAAGGTCTTTTTGGCCAAATAAACCAACAATGCTTGGAAACTGGTTTATTCGTGAATATCGTAGTGGATTTAGTGAAGGTCACAGTGCTTCTTTTGGTTTTACAGGGGATTTGTATGCTGACTTTGGATACTTTTCATTATTTTTTATATTCATTTTAGGTATACTCTTGAAAAGAGCAGAAAATTTTAAAGATAAAGCAATTAATTCGAACAATTTTAATATTATTCTTGGAGCGATGTTATATCCATTTGTTTTTTTCTTTGTTAGATCACCTGTTACATCTATTATCACTTTTTTATCAATAATATTATATTATAAATTATTCAAAAATATACTCAATTTGAATTAAGCAATGAATTATAAAAACGAATTTACAATAGAAAATTTTTTAACTACTGATCTAGATAAAGTTGTAGATCTTTTTTGTTTAGTTTGGGGAGGTGAAAAAGAAAATATAAAATCTAAAACTAAATGGGCATTTTGTAGCAAAAGATCTAAAGTTTTAGTAATGAAGAACTCAGAAAATAAGATAATAGCAGTCAGAGGCGGTATTATTTGGCCAATTCAAATTGCAGAAGACCAAATTCATGCGATTCAATTTCATGGGACATGTGTTCATCCAAATTACAGAAGACAAGGTTTATTTTCTCAGATAACAAAAGAATATGTAAATTCTTGTAATAGTGAAGGTGTGAGCCTAATTTTTAATGTTTCAGTTAAAGCCTCAAGATTAGGATATGAAAAGTTAGGATGGCAATATAAAAAAGGATTTCAAAGATTAACAAGGTTTCATATTAGAAATAAAAATTTTAAACAAAATAATGATGAATTTCTTGTAGATTCCATTCCAATCGAAGTTTTAAATAATAGATTTTCACAGTATAAAAATTCTATTCATACTCAATATGATAGTGAGTTTCTCAACTGGAGATTGTCAAACTTGAATGAAATATACAAAATATTTTATAAATATGATATATATATAGTTTATAAAATTAAAAACTCAGGCTCAAAGAGAGAACTCATAATTGGAGAAGTTTTTTCTAGTCGTATCAAATTTTCCAATTTCAGAAAAGCGTTTAAATTGTTATTTAATAAAGAATCACCTGACATTTCATTTACATATTTACATAAAACTCATCCCTTTTATAATTTATATATATCATGTTTTTTTATTCCAAATTTTCTAAATTTAAATTTAAATTTTGGAATTAATAGTATTAGCAACAATTATTTCGATCAAAAGTGGTGTATGTCTTATTTAGATATTGATACATTTTAATTATGAGAAAGTTTTTTAGAAATATGTATTTAAATTTAGTAGGTAGCTTTAAGTCTCCATCTAATGGAATTCATATAATTAATTCTCATTTTATTAATAAAGAAGTTTATTGTAAAAAAGATGATCTAATATTTCGAGAATTCTTGAGGTATATTGACAGAAAAGCAACTATAATTTCTATTCAAGATGCTATGAAAATGCTTAAAAACGATAAATTGAGATATAATAAAGTATTTGTAGCATTTACTTTTGATGATGGTTTTAAAGAATGTATTAAGATTGCTTCTATTTTAGATGAATTTAATTGTAAGGCAGCATTTTTTATAAATTCTAATTATATAGAATCAAATGAAAATTATCAATTAGAGTTTAATAAAAGAGTTGATATTAATACAAAGAAACCCATGAATTGGGATGATGTTAAAAAACTACATCTAAATGGTCATTTAATTGGGTCTCATGGTTTAGACCACTTAGATTTTGGAAAAATTGACAAAAAAACTATTGAAACTCAACTAAAAAAAAATAAAGAAATTTTAGAAGATAAATTAAACTATAATTGTGAATACTTTTCATGGACATATGGTCAATTCAATAATTTTCCAGTTAACATACTAGAGCTTACTCTCAGTTATCATTCAGTGATTTTTAGCGGAACTGATTTTAAAAACTATTACAGTTATGACGGTAAAGTTATTAATAGAAGGCATATTGAACCAAATTGGAATAGAAGCTATATTAATTATTTTTTAAGTTTTAGAAAAAAATAACATGAAAATTACAATTGATGCTACAAATATAAAGGCAGGTGGTGGCTTAACACATTTAAAAAATTTACTCGATAATTATCCCTCAAATAAAACAGTTGTTACTATAATTGGTGGTGATTGGTTAAGTTTAATAAATGATACTAAAGCTCTAAAGAAACTTATATTTTTAAATCCATTTAAAAATATACTTTATCAAGAGTATTTTAAGAGAAAAACATTACCAAGGATTTTAAGTGAGTGTGATATTGCATTTATCCCAGGAGGTACTTTCAGTAGCAGTAAAACTCCTTATGTAAGTATGTCGCAAAACATGTTGGTATTTGAAAAAAAAGAACGGAATAGGTTTCCTATTTCTCTTAATAGATTTCGATATCAAATATTAGAATTATTACAAGTAAAATCCTTTAAAAATTCTAAAGGAATAATCTATATATCAAACTATGCAAAAAATTTTATTGAAAATAAATACCCTTATCTTAAAAATAAACCTTCTAAAGTGATTTATCATGGAATCTCCGATGAATTTAGACAAGTTCCAAAACTTCAAAAGGAGATTGCTAAATATTCAATTGAGAAGCCTTTGAAAATTACATATATCTCAATAATTAACTATTATAAGCATCAAGTAAATGTTATCAAAGCTGTTAAGATGTTAAATAAAGAAGGTATACCTATTATATTAGATTTAATTGGACCTATTTACGAGCCCATGAGAGAAAAATTTGAAAGAAGCTTAAAAGGAACAGAATCCTTTATAACTTATAAAGGAAAAATACCTTATGAAGAAATTTCAGATTGTTACAAAAATACAGATATCTTTTTGTTTGCATCAACCTGTGAAAATATGCCTAATATTTTAGTAGAAGCTATGTCTTCAGGTCAACCTATTATTAGTTCGAATTACGGCCCAATGCCAGAAATATTAAGAGATGCAGGCGTTTATATGAATCCTACAGATGTTTTTAGCATATATGAAAATTTAAAAAAATTAATTTATGATACTGAATTACGAACGGATATAGCAAATAAAGCCTATGAGTACTCTCAAGAGTTTTCATGGGAAAAAGCATCTAAAGAAACTTTTGAATTTTTAATTGAAATCGCGAAGCAGAATAAACTATGAAACAAATCATACAGTCCTTTAAAACAGGAGAAACCATATTAGAAAAACTACCAGCTCCAAAAGTAAAAAAAGGAGCTGTACTAATACAGACCACAAAAAGTTTAGTTTCTCTAGGAACAGAGCGTATGTTGGTTGAATTTGGGAAATCTAATCTAATATCAAAAGCACGACAACAGCCAGACAAGGTTAAAATGGTGTTAGACAAAATAAAGGCAGAAGGATTAGTCCCAACTCTAGAAGCAGTCTTTAAAAAGTTAGGAGAACCATTACCACTAGGCTATTGCAATGTGGGTAAGGTATTACAAGTTGGCGAAGGAGTTTCTGAATTTAAGGTTGGTGATCGCGTAATTTCAAACGGAGGGCATGCAGAGTATGTTTGCATTCCAAAAAATTTAGTCGCTCATGTTCCAGATACTGTGAGTGACGAAGAAGCATCGTTTACAGTTATAGGATCCATAGGTCTTCAGGGAATTCGTTTGTTGAACCCAACATTTGGAGAAACTATTGTGGTTACAGGATTAGGACTTATTGGGCTTATTACTGCTCAAATTTTATTAGCAAATGGATGTAAAGTGATTGGTGTTGATATCGATGAAAAGAAACTAGCATTGGCAGAAAAATGGGGTGTTATTTCATTTAATCCATTAGAAGGAGATGTTGTTAAATTTGTAGAGTCTCAAACCAATCAAATAGGTGCAGACGGAGTAATTATAACAGCTTCAGCGAAATCTAATGATATTATATCACAATCGGCAAAAATGTCTCGCAAAAGAGGTAGAATTATCTTGGTAGGCGTAATTGGTTTGAATTTAAGTAGAGCTGAGTTTTATCAAAAGGAATTGACATTTCAAGTTTCTTGTTCTTATGGGCCAGGAAGGTCAGATGAAAATTATGAAAATAAAGGACACGATTACCCTATAGCCTTTGTGCGATGGACTGAGAAAAGAAATTTTGAAGCCATTTTACAAGCATTAGCATCCAAAACACTGCAAGTTAAGGAGCTAATTACAGAAGTAGTCGAGCTTAAGAATTACCTAAATATTTATGGAGAGATAGATTCTAGTAAATCAATCGCTTCAATTTTAAACTATTCAAATAACACAGAATCAATATCTCATACATTAAGGTTAAGTAATAATAATTTTAAAGGTCAAAAAGGAGTATTGGGAGTTATTGGTGCTGGGAATTTCACTAAAATGACTATGTTACCAGCCTTAAAAGGTAGTTCAGCTCATTTTAAATATATTGCAAGTCAAGGAGGTTTATCTGGGACTATTATGGCTAAAGAATATAGTTTCAGTCATTCAACTACAGATGTAAATGATATTTTAAAAGATGATGATGTTGATTTGGTATTAATTACCACAAGACATGATATTCATGCAAGTATGACATGTTCCATTCTTGAATCAGGTAAACATGCTTTTGTCGAAAAACCACTAGCGCTTAGTAGTGATGAATTAGAATCTGTTATTGAAGCGCAACAAAAAAGTAAAAAAACCGTAACAGTTGGTTTTAATAGGCGTTTTTCTCCGCATGCTATTAAAATGAAAAGTTTAATTGGATCGGATCAAATTAATGTTATTGCAACCATGAATGCGGGAGCTATTCCTGCAGATGTTTGGGTACATGATTTAAAAATCGGAGGCGGACGAATCATTGGAGAGGCTTGTCATTTTATTGACTTGATAACCTATTTCACTGGATCTAAGGTTGTTAATGTTTGTATGAATGCAATGGGAGTCAATCCAGAAGACAATACAGACAACGCTACTATTTTGTTGAAATATGAAAATGGATCTACAGGAGTGATCAATTATTTTTCAAATGGATCTAAGGCCTATTCTAAAGAACGTGTCGAAATTTATTCACAAGAGCGCACCCTAGTCATGGATAATTTTAGAGAAACGAAAGGATATGGATTTAACAGTTTTTCTAAGTTAAAAACAAAATTGGATAAAGGACATGCCAATCAGTTTCAAAAATTAGTTGAAGTAATTCAAAATGGAGGTTCTGCATTAATTCCATTTGATGAAATTGTGAACACAACTAAAGCGAGCTTTGCAGCAATTCAAAGTTTAAAAGAAGGAAAATGGATTAAAATTGTTTAGCAACATAGTTTCAAAGAAAAAAGAATATATCAATGATTCAAAAAATTAAAAAGATAGCCAACCTGATTTCAAATATGGGGTTTCGTTATCTTTTTTTTAGATTTTTCTACACGATAAAAACGAAAATTGGTTGGCAGAAGAAAGTATTTCCAACGCAACCTAAAGTTTCAGAATTTACAAGCTTAGAGAATTGGAGAAATAACCTCCCCCCATTTTTATTTTATGGGAAAGATATTTCCAATCTTCCAAAAGAAGAAAAAGAAATTATATCAAAAACATTTCAAGAAATTCAAAATGGGGTCTTTACGTTTTTTAGCAAAACGAAAATTAGCTTAGGGAAAGAGTATGATTGGATTACAAACCCACTAACAGGGTTTCAATATGATATACATAAACATTGGTCTGAAGTTCAGGACTTGTCCAAAGAGGCTGGCGATATCAAATATGTTTGGGAAAAAGCACGGTTTTCTTTTTTATATGATGTTATTAATTATGATTATCATTTTGAAGACGATCAATCTGCCTATGTTTTTAAGGAAATAGAAGATTTTATCACGAAAAACCCAATCAATCAAGGACCTAACTACAAATGTAGTCAAGAAATAAGTTTGCGTATTTTGAATTGGACGTTTGCTTTGTATTATTACAAAGATTCGTCAAACTTAACCAAAGCATTGTTTCAAAAAATAATGCATAGTATTTATTGGCAAATTCATCATGTATATCATAATATTCATTTTTCTAGAATAAGTGTTAGAAATAACCACTCCATTACAGAAACATTGATGTTATACTTGTCAAACAAACTATTTCCATGTATTCCAGAAACAAAAAAATGGAGTGCAAAAGGGAAAAAATGGTTTGAACAAGAAATTGCCTATCAAATTTACGAAGATGGTACTTTTTTACAATTCTCCATGAATTATCATAGGGTTGTTGTGCAGTTGTTAACTTGGGGAATACAACTGGCAAAACTAAACGGAGATACATTTGATAAAGTAGTGTATGAACGGGCACAAAAATCCCTCGATTTCCTTGACGCTTGTATCGATCCTGTTTCAGGAGAATTACCAAACTATGGTTCTAATGATGGTGCATTATTCTTTAAACTTACAAACGATGACTATAGAGTATACAGATCACAACTAGATGATTTACGAGCAGTATTAAATGGTTATATATACTTTGGTTCAAAAAGTTCGCTTTGGTACGGAATTCAACCAAAACAAAAAAAGCAAGCGACATTACCAGAAATAAGTAAATTTACTAAAGGTGGTTATTACATTATACAAGAAGGAAATACCAAAACCTTTATTCGATGTGGAGCTTACAAAGACAGACCTTATCAATCTGATAATTTACACATTGATATTTGGATTGATGGTAAGAATGTGTTAAGGGATAACGGATCTTATCAATACAATACAAGCAAAGAATTAATCAACTATTTTAATGGTTCAGAAGGGCATAACACAATTAGTATTGATGGAAAAGATCAAATGCAAAAAGGTGATCGATTCATTTGGAATTATTGGGTTAAATATGCCAAAGCAAATTTAACTGAATCTCAAAATAAGTTTGTTTTTAAGGGTGAAATAAAAGGGTTTAAGCATTTAGATTCAAATATTTTACATCAAAGAATCGTTACTAAGAGCAAAGGATTAAATGAGTGGATTGTTAAAGATATTATTTCAGGAGTTGAAAACAAAACTTCTTTTCAATACTGGCATTTTTCAAACGAAATGATTGATAAATTATCAATAACCTCCTTAGATCGAAATAATAAAAAATTAGAGCCTATCTTAGAAGAAAAATGGTATTCATCTTATTACGGTGTTAAAATGAAGTCAACAAGATTATCATTTGAATCAAATACTAATATGTTTACCACAAAAATAACTTACAAAAAATGAGAATATTATTAATTCATCAATATTTTTTAGAAAAAGGTGAAGGAGGAGGGTCTCGCTTTAATGAAATGTCTAAATCATGGTCAGAGCAAGGGCATGAAGTAACTGTTTTAGCAGGGATGGTTCATTATAATACAGGAAAGAAATCTAAGAAATATAAAGGTAAATTTACTTACAAAGATTTAATGTTCTACAAAAACGTAGATCTAATTCGTTGTCATGTATCTGAAAGTTATAACATAAATTTTATAGGTAGATTATGGGCTTACTTTTCTTTTGTTTTTTCTAGTATTTATGCCGGACTGTTTAAAACAAAAGGTAAATATGACCTAATAATAGTTACTTCACCACCCTTATTTGTAGGAATAACAGGATATTTACTATCTCGAATAAATAGAATACCATATGTCTTTGAAATTAGAGATTTATGGCCTGAATCGGCAATTGATACTGGAGTCTTAAAAAATAAATTAATTATTAAATTTGCTTTTTGGTTTGAAGGATTTATATATAAGCGCGCAAAATTAATTAACGTCCTAACCCCAGCATTTAGAGATAAACTTATTAAAATTAAAAATGTTCCCAAAGAAAAAGTGATATTAATTCCAAATGCTGCTGATTTTTCACTTGCTGAAAAAATTCTCAAAGATTCTTCATTTAATGCACTAAATTTTAAAAAAGAGTTAGGTCTTGAAAATAAATTTGTGATTACTTATGTAGGTGCGCATGGTGTTGCAAATCACTTAATTCAATTAATTGACGCTGCTGAAAAATTACAGAATACTAACATAGTATTTCAATTAATAGGTTCTGGAATGAGAAAAGAATTTCTACAAAAAGAAGTAATAAAAAGAAGTTTGAGTAATGTGATCTTTAGAGAACCTGTTCCGAAATCAGAAGTTTTTAAATATATTTTAGCATCAGATGTAGGCGCATCTGTACTTAAAAATGTTGAAACATTTAAAACTATTTATTCTAATAAAACTTTTGATTATATGTCTTGCAAAAAACCGATTCTATTAGTTATTGATGGTGTTTCTAGAGAATTAGTTGAAACAGCTAAATGTGGTATTTTTGCAGAACCAGAGAATCCATTATCTATTGCAAATAAATCAAAAGAAATGAGTACTCTTGAAAAAAGTGATTTAAACCAAATGGGGTTAAATGGTTACAATTATGCGATAGAAAATTTTGATCGTGTAAAATTATCTAAAAAGTATATTCAAGAAATTAATACAATTGTAAATGATAAATAAAAAAATTGTAATCATTGGTTATTCAGGTCATTCCTATGGTTGTATCGAAGTTGCAATCAAGCAAGGTTTTTCAATTGTTGGCTATCATGATATTTTAGAGAATATTAGTAATCCATACAACTTAAAATATTTAGGTCATGAGGATACTATTGAATTAAATAATAAAGCATTCATAACTTTAGGAGATAATATTCTTCGAAGAAAAATCTATGAAAAATTGAGGTCAAATAATATTTTCCTAAATACGATTCTTATACATTCGAATACTACAATTTCAAAATCTTCTTTGATTGAAGAACAAACCTTCATAAGTGCTGGTGTTATTATAAATCCACAAGTCAAAATAGG